>Ga0194113_10005072_pt1 | contig 17055 bp, 12 predicted proteins | sample TA2MahC200mmetaG_FD_146193 | JGI IMG/M metagenome (GOLD analysis project Ga0194113, IMG submission 146193) | Freshwater microbial communities from Lake Tanganyika, Tanzania - TA2015017 Mahale Deep Cast 200m | ecosystem: Environmental > Aquatic > Freshwater > Lake | place: Tanzania: Lake... | reverse complement strand
CGGCTGATAGCTGACAGCTTTTTACAATAGCGTGTTAGCAATCAGCTATCAGCTTTCAGCCTTAAAAGATCTGAATTACGTTTCTTAGCTGACCGCTTACGGCTGATAGCTGACAGCTTTTTACAATAGCGTGTTAGCAATCAGCTATCAGCTTTCAGCCTTAAAAGATCTGAATTACGTTTCTTAGCTGACCGCTTACGGCTGATAGCTGACAGCTTTTTACAATCCTTTCCCAAAGGGGCAGTGGGGGTAAGTGCAATCATGGCAATCCCGGCACAAACCTCCATGCCCCAGCAGGGCGAGTTCGGTTCTGCCCAGACGCTCTCCCGCCAGAACCCGAGGCAATACCAGGTCCAACACCGTCACCGGGTGATGGAGGGCGCAGGCCGGAACTCCCAAAATGGCCGCCTGGCCCACATATGCTACCAAAAACATGGCGCCGGGGAGCACCGCGGTGCCGTAGTGCACCTCCGCGGCTCCGGCCATACGGATGCCGTGGCGGGTGACGTCATCGGGATCGACGCTCATGCCGCCGGTGAGCATCAGCAAGTCGCAGCCCTGATCCAGGCGGTTCCGGATGGTGCGGGCAATGGCCGGGGCGTCGTCCGGGAGAAAGTCCACCGCCGCCACTTCCGACCCCAGGGACGTCACTTTCCGGGTAAGAATGGGAGCGAAACGATCCTGGATCAGGCCATGATAGACTTCATTGCCGGTGATGATGAGGCCGGCCCGGGCCTGCCTCAAAGGAGTGACGGACAGCACCCCGCCATTATGTCGGGCCACGGCCACGGCCCGTTCGATGGCGGCCCGTTTCATGATGAGGGGAATGGCCCGAGTGGCGGCCACTCTTTCACCCTGGCGCACCAGGGTGTGGTTGTGCAGGGTGGCGCACATGACTTCATCCACCAGATTAAACGCGGCCAGGGAAGGGACGTCCACCTGAAGAAGGCCGTTATAAGCGGCATACAGGTCTATCTTGCCTTCCCGGGGGTTGTTTTCCCACAACACTCCCTCTCCGGCCAAGGCCCCGGCCAGGATGGCGGCAGCTTCGTTTTCGTGGATTTCATCCTCTTCCAGGTCAAGCACATACAGGTGATTTTTCCCCAGGCGCTGAAGGCGGCAGATGTCGTCTTCGCAGACCTTATGGCCGTGGCGGAAGGCCGGCCCTTTAAACTCCCCCGGCCGGATCTCGGTGATATCGTGTGCCAGTTCGAGACCCACCGCGTCTTCCAATTTAACGGTTTTAATCATCTCACGTCCCCGTATGGCATCCCACTCGGGGCAAGCCCCCAGGCGGGTCTAAGTCAATGGGCTGACCTGGCTTTGGGGCCGGGGCGGGGGCCAGGTTCATCTCCGGCCAGGCGATCTCCCGGGCCTGGGTGAAATAGGCCCCCAAGGCGCACGGCCGGCAGTAAACCGCGCCGTTTTGCTTCACTTCCCGGTTATCCCGCACCACCTGCCCACACTTCCCGCAGATGGCTTTCCGGCGGGTGGGTCCGGGCAGGTCAAAGGGGGTAAGGTCCACCTTCACCTCCTGAACCCGAAACATGACGCACTCCGGCATGACTTTGTAAGCCTGCAGTTGCCGGCGGTAAGGGTCCGGTTCCCCCGGGGCATAAAGCATGGCCAGGTCCCGGGACTCCTCCGTGGAAATGACCCGGAAGGCCTGGTCCGTTGCCAGATTGACAAAGGTGGCGGCCATGATGCCGTAATCCACGAACTTCAGGGACCGCCGCCCCAGTTTGACCCCGGTGGTGTGGGCCACCGCGTCTCCGGTGCAGCGGTCCATCTCCACGAAGACGATTAGCTGTTTGAGCTGGGGAAGGGTAGGGGGGGCTTGGAAATCCAGGAGACGCAAGCCCAGGAGGGCCATGCGCACCCCCACCACCTGCCCGGGGCAGAGGTGGCCGTGGGCCGCGACGGATTCAGCTAATAATTCTTCAAAGGGTTTCATTCTTGCCTCTTATTAGCTATCAGCTATCAGCATTCAGCTTTCAGCCAGGAGAAGTATTTGAATGCTGACCGCTGAGCGCTGAAAGCTGAAAACTAAACCTTCACCAGCTTCACCTGGGTCTGGTAGAACACCGCGCTGCCGCCCACGCAATCTACCAGGCCGGTGTTTTTCAGAACCGGGTCCACCCGCATGGCGGCATTGGCATGGACCCCGGTGGCCCGGCGGGAGTCGCCGGGAATCTTCACCCCGTCGATGACCACGCTCTCTGATCCGTAAGCCCAATGGCCGTGGCCCAGGGAAAAGGCCGCCACTCCGGGCCGGATGCCCTCGATGATACGGACCTTGCCGATCATGGGTTTCTTGCGGCCATTCCCCAGGTCCCAGACGCCTTCCTCATTGGAGGGGGAGATGACCTTAACGGGGTCGCCATCCGCCAGTTTCAGCCGCCGGGCATCCGCGGGAGAAATGTCAATGAAATTTTCCGGATACAGGGCCAGGAGCCAATAGTTGCTAGGAGTCCGGGATTTGCATTGAGCGATGTGGCGGTGGGTGATGAGGGTAAGGTCGAACCCCTTAGCCTCGTCATCAAGCTTGCGCATCAGGACGTCGTGAGGACCGTCCATGAAGTGGGCATGACCCACGTAAGGCTTGCCGGTCATGGAGTTCTTGGTGGTGACCAGTTTGTCGAAATAGAGGCCCAACAGTTTGCCGTACTTGTTGGCCAACTGGCCGTCTTTGTAGGCCTTCTCATACTCCTGGAAGCGGCCGCCCCGGTTCATGACATACACCGCCAGAGGCCAATTATCCGGCCCCACCACCGCTTTCCAGCGGTTCAGATCGTATACCGTGGGGGGAAGATGACGCCGGGCCGCCTCAAAGATCTTCATTTCCTCGGCGCTGGCCGCAGTAACCTTTTCGGAGCCGTCGGGCTTGTCGCCGAACGCGATATTGGCCACCATTCGCAGGTACAGGTCTTCGTCCCTTTTCAAATGGAGCCCCGGGCCGAAGGCGTTCTCGCCGAAGCCGGGGAGCTTCAGTTTCTCCGCCAGGCCCAGCACCAGGGATTCCATGGAGATGGGCATCTTCTCCCCGAATACGGTCACCGTTTCAGTTAAGGGCGCGGAGACGGGCTGCCGGAAAGGCGCCACCTTGGGGGTCACCGAGGGGTGGGACCCGGAGAATTCCCAGCGCTCCAGGAAGGTCAGGTCCGGGAAGATGTAGTCCGCGTACATGGTGCTTTCGCCGATGACGATGTCCGAAGCGAAGATCAGGGGGATTTTCTTGGGGTCCGTCAAGATCTTGATGAGTTCGTGACCCGCGGGCAGAGAGTACACCGGCGAGCCCATGTAAAGCATCATGGCCTTGATGGAATACGGATACGCGTCCCCCATGCTGGGAATGACTTCCTGATAAATGTCGCTGGCGAAAGGATACCAGGGCCGCTTGGCCGGAAAGCCCTTGAAAATGGTGCTCTTGTCGTACGCCTTTTCGTGGCGGATGATGGACACCCCCCAGGTCTTGAGCTTGCCGCTCTGCTTGCCGAGATTGAAGGGCTTGTTGCTCCCTTCCTTCTCCCCCATGATATCGAAGGTGGTGGCCTTGGCCAGGCCGCCCATCCAGTCATGGTTGCCGATGAGGACGTTGAGGGTCATGTAAGCGAGGACGTTGTAAAACCCGGAAGTGTGCTGGGAGACGCCCCGGTGAATGTCGGCTACGGCCCGCTTGCCGTGGCTGGTGAATTCCCGGGCCAACTCCACCAGATCCTCCTGGTCCACCCCGGCTATTTTGGCCCATTCGGCCAGCTTCTTGGAGGTGACGGTTTCCTTCAGGATCTGGAACACGCTTTTGACCCGGATGCCCTTGATCTCGGTATCCACCAAAAGGTCACCCTCCACCGCCTCGGTGTCGCTGTTGGGGTCGAAGGTTTTGGGCTGGCCGCCCACCATCACCACAAAGGGATCAAACTCCCAGTCGCCGCCTTCCTTCTGGGCGCGCTTTTCCTTGGGCAGACCCAGGTCGGAGCCCCGCAGGAAAGTCCCGGGGGCGCCGTCTTCTTTAATCTTCACCAGCCAGGCGGTTTGGGTCCAGGTGGGCTCGCCGTCGGCCTTGGCCGCGGCCTTGTTGGCGTTGGCGAGATAGCGGGCGTCGTAGCGCTTATTTTCGATGATCCAGTGCATCATGCCAAAGGCCACCGCGGCCACGCCGTTGGGTTTGACCGGCAGCCACTTCCAGGCCCGGGCCGCGGTCTTGGAGCAGCGGGGGTCCACCACCGCGATCTTCAGACGGCCGTCAATGAGGCCCTGGGTGAGCTTCTGCCCTCTAAGGGGCGGGCCATAGTTGCCCTCATAAGGGCTGGCGCCCACAAACATAATGAACTCGCAATTGCCGGTGTCCGCCTGCCAGTAGAACTTGCTGCCCCCGGTCCACTTGCCCTCCGTGAACTGGTCACTCATGGCTTTGCAGGTGAAGTACAGCGACCCCTGGCAGACGGTGGTGTGGCCGTGGGTGTTGGCCGACCCCATGGCGTTGCCGGCGAAACGTTTCAGCAAATCGCCCCGGCCGGCCTTCAGGCGGCCCCAGTTGAGGCAGAACTGGTTGTTCTTGGGGCCCAGGTCCGGGTGGTCCGGGTCGATGAGGTGTTTGAGATGGGCCGCGTGTTTTTTCTTAAAGTCCTCCAGGGCCATCTTTTTGGCGGCCACCTGGTCCGAATCTTCCGCCAGTTCTTTGGCGAGCTTTGGATCCCGCAAGGTCAGGATATCCTTTAGCCCCTCCACCGGCCCTTCGCCGAAGAGGTTGCCGCCGTTGACGATTTCGTTAAGGGCCTGGTCGAAGGGAATGGTCTGCCACTTGTTTTCTCCCCGCTTCCCGGCCCGTTTCAGCACCTTGACGATGCGATACGGGTCATAGAGGGCCTGGATGCCCGCCTGGCCCTTGGGGCAGAGGGACCCTTCGATGGTGGCGGCTTCGGTGATGGGGGTCTTATAGGGGATGTGGGGTGTCATAGTCCAGGGGCTGTAAGGGTTGCCGTCGATCTTGGCCACCAGCCCGTCCACCAGCTTCACTTTGATGCCGCAGTTGGTGTTGCACTGCTGGCAGACGGAATAAATCTGGTTCTCCGGCAGATGGTGGACATAGGCGTCCCCGATGGGCAGGTCCAGAGTGGACCAATCAACCCCGCCGGCGGCGGCCTGGGCGAACCGGGCCAGGTAGTGGGTCGCCATCAGGGAGCCGCCCAGGAAGGCGGTGGACTTCAGGAAGCACCGGCGGTCCATCCGGGTGTCAATGATCTCTCGTAGTTCCTCAACACCTTTGGGTTTCTTATTAGACATGCTCTTCTTCTCCTTTCCCAGCTTGGATAACCGGCAGCCAGCGGGTGCCCAGCAAGAAGGCCAGCAAGCCCAGGGAAATCACCCAGAGGCTCACCAGCCATTCGGTCAGGTTGGGGACATACGCGGTGCGCAGGCGTGCATGGAAATATGATGTATCCAAACCTTCCAGCTTGTACACCGCCTGGTCGGGAATGACAAAATTCAAGCGGAAGGCGATGAAGGTGAAAATAATGAGAAAACAGGCCCAGGCCAACAGGCGGGAGTTGTAAGGGTAAAAGATCATGAGGTACAGAGGCAAAAGACTGCCCAGGAGCAGATGGACGAACCAGAAGTTCCACCAGTAAGGCCCGTAGAGGATCAAATCCAGGGCAGTGACGATATAGACCACGTCCCACTGGTAGCTGATGAAGAAATGGAGAAATTCCAAAATGAGCATGACCACGAGAAGAAAGCGGATGGTGAGGCCCAGGAGGTGAATGACGTTATCATCCCGCTTGAACATAAACGTCAGGAGCAAGATCAGGGCGCCGCCGGAGACCAGGGCGCTGATGATGAACAGCAGGGGGGTCAGGGTGCTGTTCCAGATGGGCCGGTTCAATAAGACGGCGAACACCGCGCCGTTGGAGCCATAGAAAAACAGGCCCACGGGAATGCTGAGCAGGGAGAGCAGGCGCACCCGCCGCTGATCCTGCTGCCGATCCTCTTCCGTATAAGAGGTGCGCCCCAATGCCAGGGATTGGTAAATTTTCCTGTTTTTAATCCCGGGGTCCTGGGACCACTGAATAATCTCCTCCCGCAGCAGATAATAGGTTTCCAAGATATAGATGACCAGCATGGCGAAGGTGAAGACCACCATCCAGAAGATCATGGACTTGAACCCCGGGGTGGTAAAAATCCTGTAAATGCGCATCGGATGGCCCAGGTCCAGGGCGATAATGATGACCTCGGCCATTATGGTCACCACCACGGTGAATGCCGACAAGGGTCCAATGCCGGAGAAGATTTTGATCCGGAAGACATAGGTCAGAATGGTGATGAGAAATGCCCCGGCCGTTAACCCCAGGAAATAAGTGTAGAGGGACACCCAGAGCCCCCAGGGAATGTAGGAGCCCAAGGCCAGGGTGGACTTCCCATATATAAAGAAATTGATGAGGCCCCCGGTGCCGATGATCAGGCCCAGGACACCGATCCCCAAGAGGGTTCTGAAGAATTTCTCGTTCATGTGCGGCTCCCTTCTCCTTTAAACATGTCCTTCTTCTCCCTTTCCGGCCTGGATCACCGGCAGCCAGCGGGTGCCCAGTAAAAAAGTCAGCAGTCCCAGAGAAATCACCCACACGCTCACCAGCCATTCGTTCAGATTGGGCGCGTATTCGGTCCTTAAGCGTTGGTGATAGAAAGTATTCTGTAACCCTTCCAGCTTGTAAACGGCCATGTCGGGAATGAGATAATTCAACCGCACAGATAGAAAGGTGACCATGATGATAAAACAGGCGGTGGCCACCAACTTGGAATTTTCCGGGTACCGGATGAGGAGGTAGGCCGGGACCAAGCTGCCGATCAAGACGTGGACAATCCAGAAGACCCACCAGTAAGGGCCGACGGTTATGAGGTCCAGGCTGGTGACGATGCCCGTGATCTTGGACTGATAGCCCACAAAGAGCTGTAAGGCCTCCAAGAAAAGAAAAGCCAAAAGGATGAGGAGGATTACCCGTCCCAGGGGTTGGATCAGTTCATCACTGGGTTGGTAGAGATAGGCCAGAAAGGTGATGAGCGCGCCGCCGGAGAGCATGGCCGCCATGATGAAAATGAGCGGCAGCATGGCGCTGTTCCAGATAGGCCGGTTGTGCAAGATGGCAAAAATCGCGCCGTGGGCCCCGAAGAAGATGAGGCCGATGGGCAGGCTGATAAAAGAAAGGAAGCGGGAACGGCGGCTATCCCGCCGTTGATCCTCCGGCGTGTAAGTGGTCTTGCCCAAGGCCAGGAACCGATAGACCTGGTGTCCCGCCCGGGTTGCGTCATTGCCCCAGGCGATCAACTGCTCCCGGATCAGAAAGTAGAGCCAGGGCACATAGATGATCCACATGGAGATGATGAAGACCACCAACCAGAAGAGCATGGAGCCGATGTTGGGGCTGATGAGAAAGCGGTAAACCCGCAACGGATGGCCCAGGTCCAGGCTGATGATAATAACCTCGCACATGAGGGTCACCAGCACCGTGAAGACCGCCAGGGGCCCTAAATTGGACAGGAGCTTGATGCGGAACACATAGGTCAAAATGGTGATGAGAAAGGCCCCGGCGGTCAGCCCCAAAAAATAGAGGTCAAAGGCCACCCACAACCCCCAGGGCACAAAGGAGCCGTAGTTCATGGGCAAATGCCCGTAGGCCAGACGCTGGTACATGCCCCAACTGCCCACCACCAAACCGATGAACATCACGATGATCAGGTTCTTTTCCCATTTACTCTTCATATTCATCATCGCACCCGTCCCCGCTATTTCAGGTAATACACGGAAGGCCGCGTTCCCAGTTCCTCCTTAAGGACAAATACTCGAGGGGAACCGATCATCTCGTACACCAGGCTGTGGGGGTCCGTGCGGTCCCCAAAAATGGTGGCCCGGCCCACGCATGAGGTGGTGCAGGCCGGCAGCATGCCCACTTTCAGGCGGTGCAGGCAAAAGTGGCACTTGCGGGCGTTGCCCACCGGAGAGTCGTGATCCCGCTCGGGCCATTTCTTGCCGTATTCCGCCGCGGGATGCGCTTCGTAGCCATTGGCCGCCGCCTTTTGCCCGTAAAGCTTGCCTGGCAATTCCGCGGTCTCGGCGGTGTACCACTCCCCAAAGTCCGAGGTGCGGGCCGCATAGGGACAAGCCACCAGGCAGTAACGGCAGCCGATGCAGCGGTTGTAGTCCACAATCACCACCCCCTGTTCGGTTTTCCAGGTGGCGGTCACCGGACAGGCCTTGGTGCAGGGGGGGTTCTGGCAGTGCAGGCAGGGTCGGGGAACGAAGCGCCGCCACACATAGGGGTAGTGCCCGGTCTCCTCCTCCAGTACCACCCGGTAAACCACCCCCGGCGGCAATTTGTTCTCCGCCACGCAGCCGATGGTGCAGGCATGGCAGCCGATACACTTGGCGATGTCAATGACCATGCCCCACTTGATGTCCTTGGGGTTTTTTTGCAAGGCCCGCTTGAGGTCCCGCTGCATGCGGACCAAGGGGTCTTCTTGAGGTAATGCTTTCGCCATGAGGGCCTCCTGCAACTTAATCATTGGTTGATTTATGGTCTGAAATGCTTTTTAGCCAGAACGCCAACTCCTCGGGGTCCAGGGGCTTGAGCAGGCAGGCGTAAAGCAAGGCCCCGATAACTTCTTCCAACCCCGGGTGGTACCGCAGCCGGGACATGCCCAGGAAGTGGAGATGGGGATGCTTTTTCTTCAGCCCCCGGAGAAATTGTGGGTCCGAAGCCACAGTGTCCAGGTCCAGCATCACGGCCTGGGGCGGATCATTGGCCAGACGCCCCGCCAGCTCCTCCAAGGAACTGAACAGGGTGGCGGGATAGCCCAACTCCCTCACCAGGACGCAGCACTCCTGCCCCTGTTTCCGATCTGCGTCAACCACTGCCACTGTCGCGTGTTTCATACCCCTTGCCTGGATTAAAAGGTCAGTACTCCCTGCACCCTATAGGGCAAATTCTGTACCAATTGAGTAACCTGCTGAAAATGCAGTAAAATATTATCTATTGTAGTGATAGGGATTAAGGCGCGCTGGTGAAGGTAGAGGGGAATTTATCCATAAAATGAGGTAAGCTCCTGATTTTGTGAGAACTTCAGGATTAGGGCATCGGCCTCCAGTTCCCCGGAAGCGCCGACACATCGAACACTGGCTGGAATTATATTAGTTATTACAGTATGTTGAATGTGTAGGAAAAACAGACATGTAGGACTGGAGGCTAAGTACACAATTTCATAAATACGATAACATTCATTTTTGTCATTCTGAGCCGCCAAAGGCGGCGAAGAATCTCATGAAAAGAGACCCTTCGCCTTCGGCTCAGGGTGACAAAAATACGTGACCGAATTTATGAACTGCTGTACTAAGGTATAAACAATTGGCAAAGTGGTGGCCCGGCCTCTGGGCGCGCCGCGCCCTTTTTTCCGAAAACCGAAAAACGAAAACGGTCTTAATGGGTTATGGTGTGCGACTTTAAGAGGTTATGCTTTTTGAGGATGGCGTACACGGTGCTGCGGCTGATCCCCAAGCGCTGGGCCGCCAGCTTTTTGTTGCCGCCACATTCTTCCAGCACCTGGAGGAGAACGGCCACTTCCCGCTCCGCCATGGTGGGCGCGGTGGGGGCGCCGGACAGGCGCAGGGCGGAAGGCAGGTCCCAGGCCTCCACCTGCCCGCCTTTGGCCAGGACCGCGGCGTGCTCCACGGAATTTTCCAGCTCCCGGACGTTGCCCGGCCAGGGGTAATTCAGCAAAAGCCGCATGGCGTCGGAGCTGAATTCCCTGAGGTCTTTCCGCCGTTCCCGGGCAAAACCTCGCAGGAAATGGAGGGCCAGCAAGGGGATGTCATTTTGCCGCTCCCGCAGCAGGGGAAGCATCATGGGAATGACGTTGAGCCGGTAATAGAGGTCTTCCCGGAAATTGCCTTTCCGAACCTCCTGGAGCAGGTCTTTGTTGGTGGCCGCCAGAATGCGCACGTCCACGGTCAGGGTCTGGACTCCCCCCAGGCGCTCGAATTTCCGGGTCTGCAGCACCCTAAGCAGCTTGATCTGAGCCGGTAGCGGGATCTCGCCCACCTCGTCCAAGAACACGGTGCCGCCGTGGGCCTGCTCGAAACGTCCCGCCTTCTGGCGTAAGGCCCCGGTGAAGGCCCCTTTTTCATGGCCGAACAGCTCGCTTTCCAACAAGGTGGCGGGGTAGGCGGAACAGTTGATCACCACGAAGGGTTTGGCCTGGCGAGGGCTGAGACGGTGGATGGCCCGGGCCGCCAACTCCTTGCCGGTGCCGCTTTCCCCCTGGATGAGAATAGTGGCGTCGGACGCGGCCACATCTTCGATGAGCTTATAGACCATCTGCATCTTGGGGTCTTTGCCGATGATCTCTCCGAAGCCTTGGGCGGTGTTCACTTTGGCCTGAAGGCGCCCCACCTCCTCGGCGTGCAGGATGGCCCGGCGCAGCGCCCCCGCGGCCTGGTTCAGGATCAGCCCCACCCGTTCGATTTCATCCAAATGGCAGGCGCATTTCGCCGGGCAGGCAATCACCGCGGCGCCCTCCACCTGTCGGTGGTCCAGGGGGATGATGGCCTGGCGCTCCGCGGCGGGAAAATCCTCGGGGGTTAAGGGCGGTTTGAAGGGCTTTTTCCGGGAAAAGGACAACTTTTTGATTCCAGCTAGAACCTCATGGATTCCCTCAAGAATCTTGGGATCGTGGAATTCCTTAATGCCAGCGCCGGAGATGACAAAGAGGGTGTCCCGGGAAGAATTGAAGACCACCAGCAAGATGTGCCGGCAGAGCAGGGAATCCCGGAGTTTGGTCAGCAGAATCGGGGCCATCTCCTCCAGGGTGCGCAGGGCGCTGATTTCCTGCACCACCCGGCAGGCCGCCACCGTCTGGCTGTGGGCCCGCTCCAGCTCCAGGGACTGTTCTTCCAGGCGGTGGGTATATTCTTCCTGGCGCTCCACCATCTGGTTGAAGGACGAGGCCAGGGTGGCGATTTCGTCCTGTCCCGAAACCGGCACCCGGACCTGGGAAGCGCCTTGGTCAATTTCCCGGGTAGCCTGGACCAGGGCGGCCAGGGGGCGGGTGATGCGCCGGATGAACCATAGACTCACGGCTAAGGCCAGACAGAGAATGGCCAGAGTGAATAAGCCGATTTCTCCCCACAATCCGGCGACTTGACGGCGATAGAGGCTTTCGGAAAAACCGAGACGCAATACGCCGACCTTACCTTCGAAAATGGGGTAAGCCGCGTCCAGGTAGTGTTCCCCCTGGGTGGAGACAATGCGGCGGAAACGGGGTTGATCATGGGAAGCCAGTTCATTGGCGGTGATGAGGTCCCCGGGAACTCCCTGTTCAAAGGTGTGGGCCAGGACCAGACCGTCTTTTAAAACAAACAGGTAGCCCACCGCGGGATTGCTGCGGGTCTGCTGGTCCAGCATCTTCTGAAGACTGACCAGATCGTTGATGAGGATGCGGTCCGCGGCATCCAGGGCCACCGAGTGGGCCACGTTTTCCGCCTGCCCCACCATGGCCTTGCGCAGCGCGGCGCTGTAGCGGTGGCTGACCCAAAACGCGATGACCAGCCCGCTCACGATCACGAAGACGGAAACCGCCAGCAATAATTTGCTTTTCAGACTTTTAAAGCGCATAGCTTTCAGCTTTTTACGGGCCTAACAAACCAGTAACTTATGGATAATTTTTTTCGATTAAAAACCCAATTATTCCAATCGGTGGGCCAGACGCTGGTGCATCTGGCGCACCGAATCGTACCACTCATCCCGGGCGGGAATGAAACGGTCAATCATCAATTCATCCAGGATCTTTTTCCCTTCCCGATCCAGGTGCATAGCCAGGAGCAATCCCCGGATTTTCTCCAGGGATTCCCGGGAAAACTGCCGGGAAACCACCAGGGGAGGGATGCCGTAAGGTTCGGATCTCTTGATAACCCTGGTTTTGGAGGTGAACGCCGGATTTTTCGCCTGGTAAAAGTCCCAGATGAGACCGTCCACGGCGGCGCCGTCCACCATGCCCCGGGCCACGGCCATGATGGCATTGTCGTGGCTGTAAGTGTAAATGACGCGGCCGAAAAAGGTTTCGGGGCGCTCATTAATCTGGGCCAGCCAGTAGGTGGGCACCAACCTCCCGGTGTTGGAATCCGGATCGGTGAACGCGAAGGTGCGGCCTTTCAGGTCTTCCAGGCTCTGGAAAGGGCTGTTGCGGTTGACAATGAGATAGGAACGGTAAAAATGGCTGCCGTGAACCTCTGGAACTGCCAGTAATTCCAAGTGGTTTTGGAATTTTCCCGCGGCATAGGGGCCGGAACAGATAAAGGCCAGGTCAATGAGACCCTTGCTCAATAGTTCATCAATCTCGCCGTAAGTCTTGCGCTGGACGAATTCCAGGTCTTTGTTCAGCTTGTGGCCCAGGTAGGCCAGAAGCTGGCGGTAGAGGTCAAAGGTTTCCTTGGGGGAAATCATGGCCGCCACCGCCACCCGTAGGGGGGGATTTTGAGAAGCTTGGTCCCCGGGGCGGGCCACGGGCACGGTTTTGGCGAAATCCACCACCGCCTTATCGCTGTCCGAACCGCAGCCGCAAGCCACTAGCCAGGTAAGGGCTAATATCCCCAGGAGCTTAAAAAAGCTGGTGGAAAAGTTTTCCCTGCTCATAGATATCCTACTATTTAATTATATAATGGAGATCCGAATATAAATAGTCAAGATTTTTCCTAGGTAATACCCCGATGTGGGGATTTTGGTGGAGGTTTGGAAGCCGCAGGCTTCAGCCGGCGCGGCGCCAGCTGGAAGCCGGCGTCGCCGTCCCCTGAATCAAGCAATCCCGAATGCGCCCTGGGGAAAACAATAAACAAAATTGTGATTTATTAGGAGGCATTTATGACAAAACTGTGATTGATAACGCGGGGAATGTTTACGCCCCGGCCTTTTTAATAATAATAAATATGAAGTATTATAATATGTTAAAGCATTATCCGAGTTGCGGCATATTTTTTGCTCTTTCTTTTTGTCATGAAATCCACCGACGCGTTGGGATTACAAGCCTTCTTTGAGATCAGCCGAAATCTGGATCAGGCTCTCAATTTGGAGCAGGCCCTTCGGTCGGTTTTGCAGGTCTTAACCGAATCTCTTGCCACCCGCAAAGCCGCGGTCATTCTATTGAATACCGAAACCGGCCAGCTACTGAGATGCGTCTTCCAGGGGTCGCTTCCGGAGGACCAGGAATGGGAGGGTATTCCCCGGCTCGAAGAGATCGCGTTTCAGATGCGGCGCCGTCCCCAGCCTTTTGTCTGGCCGGAGGGGAGCCAGGTTCCCCGGTTTCTGGCCCGGTCTGCCCCTGAGTTGGGGGATAAAGGGCAGATCGTCTTTTTAGGGGTTCCCGTGGTCCATCGAGGGTCGCTGCTGGGAGTGGTGGTGGCGGATTGCGTTTTCGGGTTAGAGGCGCCCCTGGAAGAAGACCTGCGGTTCCTCACCATGGCGGCAGGGGTCATGGCCCAAATAATCAGCGTTAACCGGCAGGTGAAGGCCCGGATGGAAGTCCTCCAGCGGGAAAATATGTCCCTTAAGGCCGCACTGGCGGAAAAAACTCAGAATCAGGTCATGGTGGGCCAGAGCGCGGCCATGGCGGAAGTGCGCCAGGCCCTGAAAACGGCCGCGGCCGGCAAAGGGCCGGTCTTGCTCACCGGCGAGACGGGCGCTGGCAAGAGCACAGCCGCCAGGGTCATCCACGATTTGAGCCATCGGAGCGGCTATCCTTTTATAAAAGTCAATTGCGCCTCTTTGCCGGAAAATCTGCTGGAAGCGGAGATTTTCGGCTGCGAGCCCGGCGCTCTGCCCGGGGCGCCCAGGGCCAAGCCCGGACGCCTGGAAGAAGCTGACGGCGGCACCCTCTTCCTGGAGGAAGTGGCGGAACTCACTCCCCATCTTCAGGACAGGCTGCTCAAGTTTCTCCAGGAACGGGAGTTCCAGCGCCTGGGTAGCGCCAAGCCCAGGAAAGTGGAGATGCGACTCATTGCCGCCACCTCCAGAGACCTGGACGCAGAGGTCAAGGCCGGTTCCTTCCGGGAAGAGCTTTACGAGCGGCTGAGGGTTTCAGCCATCCATCTGAGTCCGGTAAAAGAGCGGCGGGAGGACATTACTCCCTTGCTCAACCATTTCCTGGATAGGGTCTCCCAGGAATACGGCCGCCGGTTTTATTTCACCCAGGTGGCCCTTGGCCTTCTCCAAGAATATGACTGGCCCGGAAATGTCCGGGAGATGGAAAACCTGGTGGAACGCCTGGCCTTGATAGTGGAGGATGGGGAGATGGACGTGAATGACCTGCCTTCCTACCTTCTCACCGGTGCTCCCGATACCGGAGGGCCGGAGCATCTCTTCCGTTCTCGCTTGAAAGAAATGGAACGGCGGGAGATCGTCGCGGCCCTGGAGCGCAACCGCTGGGTTCAGTCCCAGGCCGCGGTGGAGCTGGGCTTGACTTTGCGCCAGATCGGCTACCGGGTCAAACAATTCGGCCTGGAACGGGTCATCAGGGAGCACCGGTCCCAGTTAATCTCACGGAGCGGCGGCGCCAGGGTGGGCAGCCACCTTCATCCGAAATGAAATTAAGGGGGAGGGATGACCACTCAGGTTGCCGAAGCAGGCTTCGGCCCCATTTGCATTTCCACCCAGCCAGTCATGAGCCGTTGACTCTTCCAAACATAGTACAGGCTTTCCAGCCTGTGCGCCCAAACTTTTCGAGGCAATTGCTCATGAGCCTTCGGCTCACCCGCAAACCATAAAAACTCATGCCTATGGCGGGCAGTTGGCACCCTCCATCTGGTTTGAGAACCACCATTCCTCTATATTTGCCAATCAATCCCGCTCCGGTGGAAAGGTCAATTTCGCCCCCAGCCAGCCAATGGTCACCACCAGGGGCGCCAGGCTGAGGATCAATGCCAGATAAACCATGCTCGCGGCGCCGAAGGAGGTCAAAATCTCCGGATTCGCAATTCGCCAGGCGAAGGCTCCTCCGGAAATCCCCAGTAGGATGAAGGAAAACCGGATTTTGAGGGTGACGTACTTCAAGGGTTTTGATTGAAAATTCAGCCACCAGGATAACAATCCCGTTGCAATGGCCAACGGAGTGAAGAACACTCCGCTGCCCAGGCAGATCAGGGCCGCGGCTTCAAAGGAATTGACGCCGGTGACCAAGTAGAAGATGGTGAATGCCGTGGCGGAGATCAGAAAAACTATGGGAAAATGAACCATCATGTGATGGGAGTGGAGTTTGATCCGGGGGAACCGGTCCAGGATTCGGGTTAAGAACCGGGGCAATGGGGGAGAATATTTTTTCGTAATGGCGCCCACCCGGGGGAAGCTCTCCAGTACCTCGGGGCCATGAGGGGCGGCGGCCATGGCCTCAGTGAGGTCCCGCCCGGCCCGGTGATTGGCCATATGCAGGCCGTTTTCCCAGAGACCGCTGCCGCTGACATCAAAGACCTTGCCCTGGTAAGCGATATACGCGGGTTTGCCGTCCTGGCCGGAAAATTCCTCCAGGCTTTTCAGGTCGAATTCCTTGGAACCTGGGGGTTCCGGGGCCGAGAACCACGCCGGGCAGGTCCTCCGGTCTTCCAGCATTTCAAAGGGGGTGACCGGCGCCAGGCCAGGTTCGAGGGGGCTCCCGGAGACGTCAAAGGGGCTGCCGCACACGGAGCAGCGGATTCTCCCGGGTTCCGCTTCCGAAACCATGGCCTTCTCCCTTCTAGGGGTGAGTCGCCCCGGCTTTAGAAACCGCTGGTAGTAGTCATAGGTGAGGGGTTCCCCCTCCTTGATGACCCGGCCTTCCACCACTTTTCCCACAAATATGGTGTGATCGCCCACGTCCAGGGTACCGATGACCTCGGCCTCTATATAGGCCAGGCAGTTTTCCAGGACGATGGGCGCCCCCGTCACCCCTATTTGATAGCTGATGTCCTCAAGTTTGTCCACTTGGCGGCCGGAGCGGAGACCTAATCTTTCGATGAACGAGAAGGGAGTTTCCCGGGCCAGGATAGAGGCGGTGAAGACGCCGCTGGCCTGGATGAAGTCATGGGTCAAGGCGGTCTTACTCAGGCACACTTCCACGGCCGGCGGCTCCGAACCCACCTGGATCACCGTGTTGACCACGGCCCCGTTGAAGCGGCTGTCTTTCTTGGAACAGACCACGTAGAGGCCGTAACAGATTTTGCGCAATGCGCTGAATTCGGGCTTACGCTCAGCCATGGCCGGTTGAGTAAATTAAAGAATGATGGGGCGATTCCACCTCTAACTAAAAAATAAATGGTGAAGGAGTGCTGTCAAGGTGGGGATGCCGCCCCAGGGTTCAGAAAAGACCGGAAAAGGTCCCGCAAGATTGAGCCCTGGCCGGGGGATGGGGCGGCTGGCTGGAGGAGCCAATATTTGGGGCAAGGGACAGGTTTAAACCTTTTCCAGGTCGTTGAAAAAGAAGGCGATCTCGGTCATTGCGGTGTCGGGGCCGTCGGAGCCGTGGACGAGGTTTTTCTCGATGCTCCGGGAGAAATCCCGCCGGATGGTGCCCGGCGCGGCCTGGCGATAGTCGGTGGCTCCCATGAGGTCGCGGTTTACCTGGACGGCGTTTTCCCCCTCCAGGATCATGGCCACGATGGGGCCGGAACTCATGAATTTGACAAGCCTGGCGTAAAAAGGGCGCTCCTTATGCACCGTATAAAAAGCCCGGGCTTGCTCCCGGGTGAGATGCAGCATCTTCATAGCCCGGATTTTGAGGCCTTTTCGTTCGAAGCGGTCGATGACTTCGCCGATCAAGCCCCGGGCCACGCCGTCTGGTTTGATGAGGGATAGGGTTTGTTCTATTGCCATTTAAAATTTCTCCATTTCGGGAAATCATTCAAAAATTTTTAGACTATCAATTAGTACTATAACGTTAAGTGTTGACAATTAATTTCCCATGTGCAAACATGGGGAGCATGGACAAACAAGAATTGCTCGAGGCCCGTGGTCGCCTGGAGGCTTTTCTTGAGCCGCTTTTGCTCATGTTGGG
>Ga0194113_10005050_pt1 | contig 17127 bp, 17 predicted proteins | sample TA2MahC200mmetaG_FD_146193 | JGI IMG/M metagenome (GOLD analysis project Ga0194113, IMG submission 146193) | Freshwater microbial communities from Lake Tanganyika, Tanzania - TA2015017 Mahale Deep Cast 200m | ecosystem: Environmental > Aquatic > Freshwater > Lake | place: Tanzania: Lake... | reverse complement strand
AAGCGCAATCACTGAAGCTACCTGAATTAGCAGTGGAGGTGTAAAACTATGGTAACTACAAGTGCTGTACACGAATCTTTAGTCAAAATAGTCGGCAAAGACTACGTTTCCAACCAGAAGGAAGAGCAATATTTCTATGCTCGGGATGGTGGCTTGATGCCGGCACATGAGCCGGATTACGTGGTGCTGCCCAGGACAACCGAAGAAGTACAGGAGATAGTTAAGCTGGCGAATAGAGAGAAGGTGCCGATAGTTCCCAAAGGGGCAGGTCTGGCATTAACTGGCCTGGTTATACCTCAGAAGGGCGGAATCTTATTAGACATGAAGAGAATGGACAGGATTCTGGAAGTGAATGAGAAGGCCAGGTATGTAGTCGTTGAGGGTGGAACTACACACGGCGCACTAAAGAGCTATTTACAAAAACATCACCCCGATTTGCGGCATAGCATACCAGATTCGCCACCGGTAGCCACGGTGGTGGCCAATGTGGTGATACATGGGCAAGGGCGCCTGGCACAGCAACATGGCTTTAACTCGGACATGGTTTCCGGCTTGGAAGTGGTATTGCCAACAGGGGAGATTTGTCGTGTTGGTTCGTGCTCTGTGTCGTCTTACTGGTTCTCGAAAGGCCCTCCGTTGCCTGACATGAGTGGGCTCTTCCTAGGATGGTTCGGTACCACTGGTATTATCACTAAACTCGGTCTGAAGCTTTATCCCTGCAAGAAGATGCGAGATATAATGCTTTTCCTGACAGACAGAGTTGAGTTAGTTCCAGATATCATGCTCAAGCTCAGTCATACCGAAATGGTCGAAGATGTCACTATCTCAGCTCAGCCGCTACCCTTAAGGTACAAAGGGACTTTCTGGATAATGGCTTACATTACTGGAGATTCAGAAGAAGAGCTTGAGTTTAAGCGGAAGATGGTCTGGGATGCGCTTTGGGGTTATTTTGAGAGCCGAGACATCGGGCCTTTAAGCGTTTCACCAGATATGAAAGCGCCGCTGATGTCTATGCCATCAAAGGATATAACGAGATTTGCTGACGTGGCGAAAGGTGGTGGATTTCAATATGCTGGCCCTATAACCCCTATTGAGAAGTTTCCTGCTTTCATTAAAAAGTTGGAGGAGGTGGCCACAAAGTATAGCGTCTTTTATGCTTCTACGACACGGCTTATCGGTTCGGGACATTGCATGATGTTCTCCTTTTCCTTCTCTTTCAACAGAGCCAACCCGGATGAGATGGCTAGAGCTAAAGAGGCTTTAGATGAATGCAGCAGATTCGCCTTGGAGGAAGGGGGCGTTCTCTGGAAGGCGGACCTGTACGAACAGAAATTGCTGATGGAGAAGATGGATCCGAATACGCTTAACCTGATGAAAAAGGTAAAACAGCTGTTAGACCCCAACGGAATCATGAATCCGGGTAACTGGGAGGTGAAATGATGCAGCAGAAATACTACGCCAGCCAAATCCACAGATGCTTCAGATGCGGCTATTGCAAATTCCCTACTGATTACTCGTCATTCAGCTGCCCTCCCTACAGAAGGTTCAGATTTGAGACTTATTCCACCGGCGGCCGGTTGTGGCTAATTTACGCTTGGCTGAAGGGTGAAGTCGAGTGGTCGGAACACCTTGCGGAAATCTTATACACGTGCACAATGTGTAAAAACTGCGCTGAGCAATGCCCTATGAAGTTCGCTCCGGATATCGTTGACTGGATAGTTGGAGCCAGGAGTGATATGGTGGAAAAGGGCAGGATACCACCGCGGGTAGCCCGCTTTTTTGAAGCTGTCCACGGTTATGGCAACCCCTTGAAGCTGCTGAGGAGCAATAGGGCTGCCTGGGCAAACGGCATGAAGTCATATTCAGCAGGAGATGAATATCTTTTGTATGTGGGCTGCTTGGGCTCATACGATGAAAATGGGCAGAAAATGGCCAAGAGCCTTGTTGATGTGCTCAAGACAGCCGGGGTGTCTTTTGGAATCCTCGGTAATGACGAGGAATGTTGCGGCAACGAAATCTATATGCTGGGTGAAATGGGGCTGTTTCAGAATCTGGTTGAGAAGAACAGCCAGCAATTCAAAGAACTTGGCGTTAAGAGGGTGGTCACACTTTGCCCCCATGGCTACAATGCCATGAAGAACCATTATCAGGCATTAAGTGGCAGCTTTGAAGTGTATCATTACACTCAACTCCTAAGCGAGTTGGTTAAGAAAAACAAGATAAAGCCTTCACGGAGTAAGGCAAAGGTCACCTATCAAGACCCTTGTTTCCTCGGGCGGTATAACAATATCTATGATGAACCGCGGCAGGTATTGCAAAGCATCCCTGGGGTTGAGCTAGTGGAGATGGAGCGAAATAGAAAAGACGCCTTCTGTTGTGGTGGTGGGGGTGGCAATTTCGTTATGGACCTACTGGCGGGGGACAAGGATAGTCCAGCGCGTGTTAGGGTCAGGGAAGCTTATGCCACTGGAGCTGACACCTTGGCGGTTGCCTGTCCCAGCTGTTTGACGATGTTCACTGATGCCGTGAAAGCTGAAGACCTGGATGGCAAGCTAGCGCTAAAAGATGTCTCCCAAGTGGTAAAGGAGTCTCTATCTTCCAGGTAGCAATGGCTGTTTCTTCATAAGCCATTGCCCAGAATGTAGATAACCAGGTCAGCCAGGCGGCAGCTATTCCTAACTATTTAGACATAGTCTGCGGCACACTTTTCACATACGCTTGCCGTGCAATAAACAGTGTGACGCTCTCCGCAATAAGTCACATCCGTATAGCTCATTCTTGTCAGCGACAGCCTCAAGAGTTAAAATGCGGGCAATTATACGAATGTAATGGAGGTATTGATGGCAAAGGCTTTAGATGGTGTTAGAGTGCTGGATTTTACTAGGATGTATGCTGGCTCATTTACTACTATGCTCTTGGCAGAATTGGGTGCCGAGGTCATCAAGGTGGAGTTGCCAGAGGGTGGGGATGCTGTAAGAACGATTGCCCCACAAACGAAGGGGCTGGAAAGTTACCCCTTTATCATCCTTAATCGGGGGAAGAAGAGTATCACGCTTAACCTCAGTTCCACGATAGGGCAAAGCATATGCCAGCAATTAGTTAGCAAGTGTGATATTTTAGCGGAGAACTTTACCCCTGGGGTAATGGAACGCTTTGGCCTTGATTATGAGCAACTTAGACAAGATAACCCTGGCTTGCTCTATGCCTCAATATCGGGATTTGGGCATACTGGTCCCTATCGTACTTACGTTGCTTTCGATACCATCATTCAGGCTATGGCAGGATTCATTAGTGTGACTGGTCTTCCCGGCTCTCCGCCAACAAAAGCTGGACCTGCCGTGGCTGACTTTACCGGCAGCACCTATGCTGTAATCAGCATTCTGGCTGCGCTTCAATATAGGTCAAAGACGGGTCAGGGCCAGTTCATAGACATTTCCTTACAGGACTGTATGTGGCTTACAACCGCTATACAGTTTTTGCCCGATTATTTAACGTCCGGCCAAGAGCCAAAGAAACTAGGTAATCGCCAGATAGAAGTGACTCCTTTTAGCATATATCCAGCGAAGGACGGTTACATAGTTCTTGCTATAGTGACAGTAGACCAGTGGGTACGCTTTTTGGAGGTCATCGGTAGGCAGGAATTAAGAGATGTCCCGGAATATGCCAGCCAGTTGAGCCGTATTAGACACGTGGACGAGATAGACGCAATAGTGGAGGAATGGACGAAGCAAAGAACAGTAGATGAGATGATAACTCAGCTGAGGGCTGCTGATTTACCTTGTTCTCCAGTTCCTAAATTCAGTGAGGTAGTTAATGACCCACAGCTTGCCAGCCGAAATATGCAGGTTGAAGTAGAGCAATTGGTTAGCGGTAAGCTTAAGGTGCCAGGTTCTCCTTTTAAGATGAGCCTGACGCCAGGTGATGCCACTCAACCAACTCCCTTCCTCGGCCAGCACAACTATGAGGTTTATTCGGAGTTGCTAGGCTATGACTCCGCACAAATAAGTAAGTTGCAGGGTGAAGGAATAATCTGATTTGACACAGCGCTCGGACTGCTCGATTTTGCTGGCTCTTTGGCCGTTTCAGGGTAAACTCCGCTTGGCAATGACAGAGGTTTTTCTTTACCGTGATTATGGTTCTATAACCCTTTGCCCAGAATGTAGATAACCAGGTCAGCCAGACGGCAGCTATAGCCCCACTCGTTATCATACCAGGCGAGTACCTTTACCATATTGCCGGCGAGGACCATGGTGCTCAGGGCATCAAAGATGGAACTGGCGGGATTGCCCTTGAAGTCCATGCTCACCAGCGGCTCATCACAGTATTCCAGAATACCTTTTAGTTTGCCTTTGGCCGCCGCTTGAAAAGCTTTATTGATTTGCTCGGCAGTTACCTCTTTGTCTAGGTCAGCTACAAAGTCGCACATAGAAACAGTGGGTACAGGTATCCTGAAGGCGACACCATCAAGCCTTCCTTTAAGCTCCGGTATAACCAGGGTTACGGCTCTAGCAGCTCCGGTGGTTGTGGGAACTATGTTTATAGCGGCTGCTCGTGCCCGGCGCAGGTCTTTATGGAACATATCGAGAAGCCTCTGGTCGTTGGTATAGGCGTGAATTGTGGATAGCAGCCCTTTGCTTACTCCGAAATTATCATGCAAAACCCTGACCACTGGGGCGATGCAGTTGGTGGTGCATGATGCATTGGAGATGATTCGGTGCTGGGCTGGATTGTACTTGTCCTCGTTTACCCCCATGACTACGGTTAGGTCCTCACCTTTTGCCGGCGCTGAGATAATGACCTTCTTCGCTCCGCCCTGAAAGTGAGCCGATGCCTTAGCCGCATCGGTAAAAAGCCCCGTGGACTCGATTACTACCTCTGCCCCATAGTCCTTCCACTGAATCTTGCCTGGGTCACGCTCAGCAATTACTTTTGTCTTTCTGCCGTCGACTACTATCGCATCATCTTTTGCCTCTACTTTACCTGGGTAAATGCCGTAAGTGCTGTCATACTTGAGCAGATGGGCGTTGGTCTTGGCGTCAGTAAGGTCATTGACTACGGCCACTTCAATCTTGTCGCTGTAATGCTGGCTTATTGCCTTGAAAGCCAGCCTGCCGATGCGTCCAAAGCCATTGATTCCGATTTTAGCTGCCATTTGTGTTACCTCCTATTAATTTGTTGTCAAAAATTCATCCGAAGTAGTGTGACCCTTCAGGGTCGCCTGTTACCCATCCACATGTGAGCTCGACCTTAGAGGGTCGAACCCAGCGAGGCTAAAGCCTCGCACTACATTAATTCTGCACATCCACCACCCTGCTATCTCAGAATGACATTTAAGGTTTCTTATTATAGCTTACCTTTACCTTAGTTCCAATTCCTCCTCTTATGTTCCACTCTGCCATTATCTCCATTCTCTTTGGTTTAATGGCATTGACCAGGTCATCGAGTATCCGATTGGTTGCCTCTTCGTAAAATATTTCCGCCATCCTGTAGCTTGTCAGGTAGAATTTGAGCGACTTTAGCTCGATTATCTGCTTGTCAGGGACATACTTTATGGTCAGCGTGGCGTAGTCAGGCTGTCCCCGGTTGAGTGGGCAGAGAGTGGTGAATTCGCTGGTAATGATTTCCTCCTCATACTCCCTACCGGGGTAAGGATTGGGCATGGCTATCAGCAGCTCTTTTTGAGGGTAAGACTTATATTCAAGCTTTAGGTTTTTTACTTTCCTTTTTATCTCATCCATCCTTATAGCCCCTGAGATTAAATCCTAAATTCTAAGCACTAAATCCTAAACAATACCAAAATCCAAATAGCCGAAACTCATTTGGTCTTTTCTAGGATAGAGCCGAAGATCTTCATGAGTTCAGTTGCTTCGTTAACCAGAGATTGCTGTTTGTTTTCAGTATTTCCCCTTTTTACCTCGATAAGCCTTAGCCAATACCTACTTTCTTTGCATTCCTTTCGGCAAATCTTGATTCTCATTGTGAAATCCTTTTTGCTTAAAGCTTCATTAGCTTCGATGTAATTTGCTCCAACAGAACCGGAAGACCTGATAAGTTGCTTTATTACTTCAATATTTGCTGCTGTTTTTGGGAGGATGTTCACAAGCTGTATCACCTCTTTGGCGAATCTAAGTGTTCTTTCTTCTAGGTCGTACTGTTTTGAATTTTTGGCTTTGGTCATTTGTATTTGTTTAGAGATTAGAAATTTGTGTTTAGTATTTCCCCGTGTCTAGCCTCCGGCCCAGTAAAGGTCGGTATCCTTTTTCGCTATCTTCTCTGCCTTGCCTTCGATTATCAGAAGTTTGAGGTGGGCTAATGTCTCCATCACCGCCAGCCTTTTGTCGAAGATAGAAAGCTTCTCGAATTTGACAGCCTCGCCAGCGGGCATCCATGGTATCTCGGTAGCTATTTGATAGGCAGTTTTTGGGTCATCTCTGATAACTTTCATTATGGCTAATTGTCGCTGTTCATGATGATGAAATAGCTCACCGACTCTTAGCTTGAAGCCGCTGAAAACAGAGCCGTGCCCTGGGAAGATGAAGTTGACTTCCAGATTTGCCATAGGTTCGAAGGAATCGAAAAAGTCGCCTAACGGGTTTTCACCGGACTGGGGGTGAAGGCCGACATGAGGGAATATGTCGGGCAAAATGTGGTCTCCGGAAAATAGGAATTTCCGTTTCGGCTCGTAAAGGCAGACATGACCGGGCGAATGTCCGGGGGTCGAGAATACCTTCAACTCTGAGGAGCCGGTGGAGATTTTGTCGCCATTTTTCAGTTTGACATCAGGTGAGATTAGCCCAACAAATTGCCTGACGGCGAGAGCGGCTTCAGTAAGCTCGGGCAACTCGTCCTCAGGAACTCCACCGCGTTCAAAGAGAAGCTTTACCTCTTTCAGCAGCTTGTCTGTTTTAGCATATCGCGATTGGAGAAGTTTCTCCTCGATTTCACTGAAAGCCACTGTAGCCCCGGACATCTGCTTCAGCTTATCAGCCAATCCATAATGGTCGGGATGGATATGGGTAACTACGATTTGGCTGATATCTTTGAATCCGAAGCCACTGTTTCTCAAACCATCTCTCAATGCCCCGAAGGCCTCAGGAGTATCGAAGCCAGTGTCAATTAACAAATTGCCCTGGCTACCTTCGATCAGATAAGCATTGATATGGTCTAATGCTGCCCCCGCGGGCAGTGGCAGCTTTATTTGGTGAACTCCCTGGACTATTTCCATATATCTATCCTCCGAGATTGCTTGTGGACGATTTATTTTCTCAATGTAGTGTGACCCTTTAGGGTCGCCGACCACTCATGTAGCTGCGACCTTTTAAGGTCGCTTTTGCGAGGCTAAAGCCTCGCACTACATTAGTAGTGCACTCTCATCCTCCTGAAGTTGAAAAAGCATTTTTGCCGGCGTAATGGGCATCGGTGCCAAGCTCGGTTTCTATCCTGAGCAGGCGGTTGTATTTGGCTACTCTCTCGCTGCGGCAGGGTGCGCCAGTTTTTATCAAGCCTGAGCCGACGGCGACCGCCAAATCAGCGATGGTGCTATCTTCGGTCTCGCCGGAGCGATGGCTGATTATCGTTGTCCAGCCAGCCTGCTGCGCTCTTTTTACCGTGGCCAGGGTTTCGCTGAGTGTGCCCACCTGATTAGGTTTTATAAGTATGGCATTGGATGCTTTTTGGGCAATGCCTCGTTCTAGCCGTTCCAGATTGGTGGTGTACAGGTCATCGCCAACGAGTTTAATCTTCTTACCCAGCCTGGAGGTTAGTGATACCCAACCAGCCCAATCATCCTCGTCCAGCCCATCTTCAATGCTGATGATGGGATAGCTCGATACCCAGTTGGCATAATAATCAACCATCTCATTGCTGGTAAGAGTTATACCTTCTTTGGCTAGGATGTATTTACCTTTCGCATAGAAGCTGCTCGCCGCTGGGTCCAAGGCGATAAAGCAATCATCGCCAGCTTTGCAGCCGGCGAGGTCAATTGCTGCCAGGATTAGCTCTACAGCTTGCTTATTGGAAGCCAGTGATGGTGCAAAGCCGCCCTCGTCACCGACATTAGTATTCAGTCCCTTGTCCTTGATAGCTTTTTTTAGGGCGTGGTAGATTTCTGCTCCCATCTGCAGTGCCTGGCTGAAGCTGATGGCGCCTGCTGGCACCACCATAAACTCCTGAAAGTCTGTGGAATCAGCAGCGTGTTTGCCGCCGTTAAGTATGTTCATCATGGGCACCGGCAAAAGACGGGCAGATGCACCACCCAGATAGCGATACAGGGGGAGACTTGCTGAGCTTGCCGCAGCTTTGGCGGTTGCCAGAGATACCCCCAGTATGGCATTAGCGCCGAGATTGGATTTATTAGGAGTGCCATCAAGTTCAAGCAGCTTCTGGTCAATCATCTGTTGCTCTGAAGCCAACATGCCGACCAGTGCCAGAGCTATCTTATTGTTAACGTTGCTTACAGCTTTACAAACCCCCAGTCCGCCGTACCGGCACTTGTCCCCATCTCGGAGTTCTACAGCTTCGTACTTACCGGTGCTGGCTCCTGAGGGTATCGCAGCTATGCCAGTTGCGCCGTCGGATAGTTCTACCTCAACTTCAATGGTGGGATTACCCCGGGAGTCGAGGACTTCGTGGGCTCTAATAGCCTTAATGGATGCCCGTTTCGATTTCGTCGGTATCAATGTAGCCTTTTCCCTTTTGCCAGTGAAATAGCTTTTTCCACGGCATCTACAGCATCCTCTGCCTTAATTATGGACTTATCTTCTTCGCCGTTTCGGTACAGTGACCAGGTCTTCAGTCCGATAACCGGGATGCCGCTCTTCAGGGCAAAGCCGAGCTCGGTGAGCGTGCCATAGTCGCCGTCAATGGCGATTACTGCTTGGGCTGATTTAACCACGGCTATGTTTCTGGCGTGCCCTACACCGGTGGCTACGGGGATTTGCACATAAGGGTTACAATCATCCGGGTCATCGCTGGGCAAAATGCCTATGGTCAATCCGGACTCGATAGCAGCTCCACGGCAGGCTGCTTCCATAATGCCGCTCAGTCCGCCACAGACCAGAATAGCCCCTCGTTTAGCCAGTTCCCTGCCTACGGTCTCAGCCAACACCGCTTCCTGAGCAGAGCACTTTCCACCGCCGATAACAGCGATGATTAACTTCTTTTCGGAACCTGCCTTTCCCACAGTCTGAAACTCAAGCTTACAGATTCAATTTTCAGCCATTATAACATTCACGATGAAATGTGACAAAGCTGAATTTGAAAAATGTGCCCTGGTTCACATAGCTTGTTTGGGGGAGGTAGTTTTATGCTATGATTGTTTTAGGTCGGGCTTTTTAAGCTGAAAAGAGGAGGGATAGATGAAAAAGCCGTTCAAGTTTGTAATAGCAGCTCTAGTTGCATTAGTTATAGGTGGCGCAATCGGATACTTCACCGTCGAGCCGATGCTTAATCTCATCACAAACATGAGCGTGGTTAAAAATGGACCATGGGCTACCAGCCTTGCTATTGGGAGCACCTCGGCCAACCCCTATATTAGAGCCTGGGTTGCCAAACATGGACTTTTGGCGCTTACCAAATCAGAGACAATCTACTTAACAGCCTATGTTGACGATAACGGAGAGCCGCTTCTGGGAGATTGTGACTATAGGATAGAAGGCAAGGCGCCCGATACCCGGTGGTGGTCTATCACTGCTTATGGCTCGGATGATTTCCTGATACCCAACGAGCAGGGGCGCTACTCATGGAGTTGTACCGAGATGAAGTTAGAACCTGACGGGAGCTTTAGAATCTATTTGTCCAAGACATCCAAAGAAGGTAATTGGCTGCCTGCAGGTGACGCCAAAGAGTTGTCTGTTACGCTCCGCCTGTATAATCCCGGGCCTGCCTATTATGACTATGAGACTCTAAAGACAGCCGAGCTGCCGCATATTGTGAAGGAGGAGTGCAAATGAAAAAGTGGATAGGATGGACGGTATTAGCTGTCTTCGTTGTGGCTATCACGGTTAATCTTGTTGTGGTAATCAGTATACCCGATAACATAATGGAGATTACCATGACCGAGAGGTTCAATTTTCCCAGTAACCAGTGGGTTTTTGCCCCGCCAACTACACATGAGCGTAGAACCATTGTCAGACCATCGCCCGACCTCCTCTATTCACTCTGTTGCTATGACATAAGCCAGTACCCTCTCCGTTTGACTGCGACTATACCTGACAACTATTGGTCCATATCAGGTTTTGCCATGAATACGGACAATTTCTTTGCCATCAATGACCGGCAGGCGAAGTCGAACCCTATTGAGGTGGTCTTGGTCCGGAAGGATATGACGTATCAGGATACGACAGGGAAAACGCACATCATAGTTGCGCCCACCGACAGGGGTATAATTTTAATTCGGACTGTCATCACCAGTAAGGCTGACTTGCCAGGCCTAACTGAGATACAAAAGAAAGCGACCATTGAGTTAGTGGGAGCGCTAGCCGAAGCGGAGGTGGCCAAACCACGGGCTCCCGGCGAACTCTCATTTGAGGCTGCTGAGTATGTGGATGCCGAGTATGGTTTCTCCATTAAATACCCGGCTGTTTGGATGAAGGGACAGCCGAGCGGAGCACAGGTCTTCACCGCTGCAGCAACTACGAGGGTTCCGGTGATAACAGTCGGTGTCAGGGAAGCTGCCACTTTTGTCGATGCACTCATGATTGGCCTGGAAGAATCTGGCGGTTCAGATATCAAGATTGGGACTGAGAAACAGACGAAGCTGGCTGATGGCACGGAGGCTACGATAGCCAAAGCCGATTGGACGGTTAGAGGCTACCCGGGTGAGACCTTTGCCCTGGGAGTGCAAAAGGGCGGCAAGTGGATTGTGGCTACAGTAACCACTGTTGCCCTGCTTGTTCCTTACAATGAAGCCAAGTTCTCTGAAATAGCCCATACCCTGCAATTCAAATAGCGGCAAAGAGAGCCAAAGAAGGTTCTTTAAGAACTTCCCTCTTGTCATTCTGAGCCCCGATTCATCGGGGCGAAGAATCCCTTTTCAGACTCTTCGCTTCGCTCAAAGTGACGATGCAGGGTTAGTAAACATCTCGACCAAGCGGATACAAAAAGCATAAAAAGAAGCGAACCGTAGCTAACGGAGTAGGCTCTTAAAAATTGCCAATCAGCAAATATAGGTGTAAAATGCCGCAATGTCTGACACACGCAAGCAAGGATAGGGCAGGCACCTTGTTTGCGTTGTTGCCCCCAGAGCTTAATATAAAGATTGGAGGTTAGCGTGGTGAAAAAAAGCCACATTGTTCTAGCGGTAATCTTGGCAGTAGTAATGATTACAGGATGTGGTGCAGCACAAGTGAAGAATGGTGATACCGTTCAGGTGAACTATACCGGAAAATTGGCGGACGGTACCGTATTCGATTCATCAGTTGAGCGTGGACCTTTGGAGTTTACTTTGGGTGCCGGCCAATTGATTCCTGGGTTTGAGAAAGCTGTGCTGGGGATGAAAGTCGGGGAGAAGAAAACTGTTATCATTCCAGCAGATGAGGCCTACGGCCCGCACCGTGATGAACAGGTAGTGGAAATACCCCGAGAAGAACTCCCCAGCGACCTGACTCCGCAGGTTGGCCAGCAGTTGGTGGTGACTCAACAAGATGGTAGACAAATTATAGTCGTTATCACAGAAGTCTCCGACGAGACGGTCACCATAGATGCTAACCATCCTCTTGCCGGGAAAGACCTCACGTTTGAAATTGAGCTGGTGAAAATACTTTAGATTACCCGAAATTTTCCTTTAGGTAGTTATCACTCAGGTCAATCAGGACTGAGGAGTAACTGATGAACATTTTGGCAATTGTCGGTAGTCCCAGACCTGGAGGTAACACCAGCTATCTTGTGGACCAGGCACTCCAGGAAGTAGCCGCCCATGGTTTTGAGACCGAGAAGATTATGTTGGCCCGGTATCGAGTGAACCCATGCCTGGGTCATGAGGATTGTGCTTCGTTTTCAGCTTGCAAGCAGGATGATGACGCTCCTTGGATTCTGGATAGATTTATTAGTGCAGACGCGGTAATTCTGGGCAGTCCGGTCTATTACTACAATATGACCGCTCAAATGAAAGCCTTTGTGGATAGGAATTACTTTCTCTATAAGCATGACATATCGATGCACTGTTCAGTGGCATAGCTTAACAATTCTTAGTTGTATTTATAGAGTTCCTCAACTGTTATATTAGCCCGCAAATGGGGTATACTGAAGTGTCTTTAACTCAGGCTGTCACTTCAGGGAAATGATGGAAATCAACGATATTAAGAAAAAGGTTCGGCAAGGTAAATTCAGGCTCTCGTTCACACATACAGAGAAGCTCAGAGAAAGGAAGATTGAAATTCGAGAATTGGAGCAGGCAATATCTGTTGGTGAGATAATAGAGGACTACCCTACTGACCCAAGGGGGCCGAGCTGTTTAATATTAGGACATAGCGAGGAAGGTAGACCCCTACATATAGTTTGTGGCATAATGGACAAGGAACTACTTATTATTACGGCGTACGAACCCGATACTAGGGACTGGGAGACAGATTGGAAGACAAGGAGGCGATAGGCAGATGGTTGGTAAATGCTATTTTTGTAAGGGAAGGGTATCTAAACAAAAGGTTAAAGTAGATTTCCGTTGGGGAGAGGAGCTAGTGGTTATCGAAGATGTCCCAGCAGAGGTATGCGAGCAATGCGGCGAGAAGTATCTTGAGGCCGATGTGTATAAGGAAATGGAAAGGTTGGCGAAGGGTAGAGCAAAGCCTTTCCGCTACACAACTGTAAATGTTTTCAGGTTTGAGCATCCTGTCCCGGCTGGATGACAACCTTACCAGCAACTACTAACCGAGGTATGTCTCGCCATGACACCTAGTACCGGCTCTCTGCTAAAAGGACAGCTTTAATGATTTCAGATTCTCGCCAAAATTTCTCTGAGGCCTCGACGCGTAATTACTCTTTTCCAGCAAGGCATAACCTGCCGATTAGCTTAAGATAGTTTTCTCCCTACTCCATTGTTTAGTCCTTTCGTCGCACCAAATTCTAGCCTATCAATTGCTTCGGCCTGCTCCTTATTCTCAATTTTGATATACCTCATGGTGGTGTTAAGACTCTTATGACCGGCGAGGTCTTTTATGGTGAAAGGCCCAACCCCCTTCTGATGTAGCCTGGTGCAGAAGGTATGCCTCAGAAGGTGAGGGCCATACTTACCCTTGTTGATGTCAGCCAACTTCAGATACTTTTGTACTATACTGTAAACATGGGTGCGGTCCAAATTGCCTCCATTAGTGCCCACAAAACATCTGCCATTTTCAGCGGTTGGGCGATTGGCCAGGTATTGTGCCAGGGCATTTACTGTCTCAGAGTTTAGATGGAGGTATTGCTCCTTATTTCCTTTCCGAGTTATCTTTATGTGGCAACTTCCCAGGTCAACATTGGCCAGCTCCAGTTTTGTCAACTCCGATACCCTCAACCCGCCGTGAAGGAAGAGTAGAACTATCGCCATGTCCCGTTCACGAACCCGTGGCTTGGCTTTTCGCGCTATTGTCTTTAGTAGCTGGAGCAACTCCCCATCATTGAGGTACACTGGCTCCTTCTCCGGTATCTTAGGGCTTTTGACCGAGGCGGCCGGATTAACTTCCAATCCCCCATTCTCTACCAAGTAGTTGAAGAACGATTTTATCGCCGCCAGTTTCCGTGCCCTGGTGATGTTGGAGTTACCTCTGCTAGTGGCTACATAATCCAGATAGTCTCGAATGTCAGCTTTGGTAATCTCTTGCACTTCAAGTTTACCTCGCTGATGTACGAAGGGGATGAGCCCCCTTTCTATATCGAGCTGGTATGCCTCGACGGTGCCTTGAGAAGCCCCCTTCTCAATCTGAAGATAACGCAGGAATCTGTTTAGCTCGCTTTTCATGTGCCCTCCTTTCGGGCACAACGATAGCAGCTAACTAAATATGGTTTTTGTCAACCATTTAACGCAAAAAATCTACTATGTCGAGTTCAAAAGTCCAAAGCTCTTGCCTTAGGCTGGCTTCTAGTCCACTCGTCAGCTTGGGAACTCACACATCACTGGGCAACAAAAACCATATTTGGTTATATATTTTAGCTAAGCGTGATTCGCAACTTGGCGAATTTGCGAGGAGACAAGTGGTAAACAGATATCTTGTTAAGTATTACCTACATGAGGCACTGCCAGAGAAAGAGAGCCGGAATGGCACATAGCATTCTGACCATTGGACGCGATGTCTCCTTAAGCAGTAAGCTGGAGTTAGCTCTGTGTCAGGCTGGCTTTAACGTAACTTCCATGCCTGACTACACCCACAAACGCTATTCAAACAAAATGGGTTTAAGCCTGACATGGTAATCGTGGATGAAGCATTGCAAAATCAGGATGCGAATGAAACCATGTGAAAGAATTTAGAAGGGCGCAGCAGGTATGGCTCAGCGTGTATATACAGCAATCGCGCTGATGTGACATTACCACCCGGGAGCTAAAAGGAGATGAAAGCAATTACCAAGAAATGGCGCAAGTGGATTGTTTTACCGCTGGCGGTGGTACTGGTGCTGGGAACGATACTGGTGGTGCAGATGAACCGTACGCCAAGCCCGGTGTATGCCAGCGGCATAGCGGCAACCAGTGTAACCCTCACCGGCCAGAACACAAGCAGCCACTATACCTATGTCCAGTTCAACATTGCCTGGGACTATTCCTGGCGGGACGATGTTAACTGGGATGCCGCCTGGGTATTCGTCAAATATAGGGTGAAAACGGGCGAGGCTACGTATGGCAACTGGGCGCATGCCACCCTGAATACCAGCGGGCACACTGCCCCCAGCGGCTCCACCATTACTACTTCCGCCGATGGCAAAGGAGTGTTTATCTACCGTAGCGCCAACGGCACCGGCAGCGTGAGCTGGACGGGCGTACAGCTGCGCTGGAACTACGGGACTGATGGTGTCGCCGACAGTGCCATCGTGCAGGTCAAGGTCTTCGCCATTGAGATGGTATACATACCCCAGGGGGCTTTTTCCCTGAACAGCGGCGCCAAAGGCACCATGTACGCTGAGTTCACCAGTGGCAATACTATCAGCAGCGAAAATGCCATTCCCGAAAATACCATAACCTGGGCAGTGGCGGAAAGCACTTGGAGCGGTGCTGGAGACAGCGGTGGAACCAGCGGTTACAATGCCGCGCTGGGGGCGAGCTACCCCAAGGGCTACCAGGCCATTTACTGCATGAAGTACGAGATATCACAGCGCCAGTATGCCGCGTTCCTGAACACGCTCACCTCTACCCAGGCGAGCAACTGCTATCCCAACAACTATGGTTACTACCGCCATTACATTAAACTCGTGGGCGGGGTTTACGGCTGCGATGCCAACAACAACGGAGTTCTTGACGAGTCCAACGACGGCGGCTGGACCGCCTGCAACTTCCTTAGCTGGGCGTATGGATTAGCCTACGCCGACTGGGCGGGGCTGCGCCCGATGACGGAGCTTGAGTTTGAGAAGATATGCCGTGGCCCGGGGGCTGCCGGCGATGAGTATGCCTGGGGCACAACTAATATTGTCCAGGCAACGGGTATTTCCAATGCTAATCAGAATAATGAGACCTCATCAAATGGCGCCAATGCCGTTTATGATGGTCACGCTTCGGTGCTAGGTCCATTGAGATGCGGGTGGGCAGCCGGCGCCAGTACCACCAGGGAGCAGGCTGGTGCTTCCTACTACGGGGTAATGGAGATGAGCGGCAACCTGGTGGAGAGAGCGGTCACCGTAGCGAAGTACGCCTGGAATGGGTCTACGTGGAACAATGCGACCAATGCTGGCGCCTTTGACGGGCAGCATGGTGATGGAAACTTAGACAGCGATGGCTTCGCCAATGTTAGCAACTGGCCATCGCCAACCGCCACCAGCGGGAATACCGCCTTAGGCTCCAGCGCTCGCGGCGGCGATTGGGGCGATTACGAGTACGGCCTCCGCGTCTCCGACCGCGGCTGCGCCGCTCTCCCGGCGGCGGCTCGCAGCAGCAGGTTCAGCTTCCGCCTCGTCAGGACATCACCTTAACCTGTGTCCTGTAGCGAAGGCGTAGCGGGAGAAGTTTTTGAAAAAGAATGGAATGAGTTACACCAACACCTGGCACATACGGAAGGAGATACCGGGGAGGTATTGTTACTAAGGAGTGAAACTCAGAAGTGAGTACTATTAACACTAAACTATTGAGATGGCATGGGCTGCCTATCCTGCTTCTGGCGGCGCTTATTCTGGTGACGCTCACCCCGGAGCCCGCTCTGGCGGCGGATGAGAAATATACCGGCGGCAGCGGCGATGGCTTCAGCGTTTTGACCTCGTCCGATATACACCTGTATGGCAATCCAGCCCCGACGGTGACAAGTGTCAGTCCCACCAAGGGGACAACTGCTGATTCAGACCTCGTGCTCACCATTAACGGGACCAACTTTGTTAGTGGTGGCGGGCTGGCCGCTGAGATAAACTATAATGGCGCCAATGCCATAGCTGGCAGCAGCGTCACCTGGGTCAGCTCCAACCAGATTACCGCCCACTTCAACCTATCTGGTGTCACCACCAATCTGGGCTCAGCCTGGGATGTCAAGGTCACCAACCCTGATTCCCAGACCGGCACTGGTGCTGACCTCTTCACCATCTACCGGCCAAACCCCACGGTAGGGTCCATTACCCCCAATAGCGGGGTAAACACCGGCGCGGTCAATATCACCAACCTGGCTGGTACCAACTTTGTTACTGGCCAGACCTCAGTCAAGCTACAAAAGGCCGGTCAGTCTGATATAAGTGGCACCGCTGTGACCGTGGTCAGCCCCACCCAGATCACCTGCACCTTTGACCTCACCGGGGCGGCCACTGGCACCTGGAACGTTGTGGTCACGGTGACCGGTGCTGAAAGTGCGGCTACCCTGACTAACGGCTTTACCGTTACCGCCCCTGGGCCGACAGTGACATCGGTCAGTCCCACCAAGGGGACAACTGCTGATTCAGACCTCGTGCTCACCATTAACGGGACCAACTTTGTTAGTGGTGGCGGGCTGGCCGCTGAGATAAACTATAATGGCGCCAATGCCATAGCTGGCA
>Ga0194113_10005034_pt1 | contig 17166 bp, 20 predicted proteins | sample TA2MahC200mmetaG_FD_146193 | JGI IMG/M metagenome (GOLD analysis project Ga0194113, IMG submission 146193) | Freshwater microbial communities from Lake Tanganyika, Tanzania - TA2015017 Mahale Deep Cast 200m | ecosystem: Environmental > Aquatic > Freshwater > Lake | place: Tanzania: Lake... | reverse complement strand
TCCCAGGGGCGGGACAAACCAAGATTTTGTTAGTGGCACCGGCCTCTCGGTAGCTGAGTCCGGGGGTTCATGAGTGCAACCACAGGCTGGAAGCCTGTGCCACTGAGCTTTGGAGATTACTTGGCCTCCCATACTAATAACAATAGGCCCTCCGGTCAATGGAAAAGCATATACGGGTGAGCCTCTTGCAAAATTATGTAGCCGCAGGCTTCAGCCTGCGCCGGCACAGGCTGGAAAGCCTGTGCTACCGGATATTTCTTTAAGCAACATGGGAAAATCGCAGCCTCAAAATGAATTTTGCAAGAGGCTCGGGTAGAATGATTAAACAGATGGGAACTTTCGGTTTTTACCGAAAACCGAAAACGCCTATGAAAGACTTCCACCGGGCCTTGATCCTGGGGGGCGCCAAAAGCGGCAAAAGCCGCTACGGCCTCAATCTGGCCCAGAATTTCCCGCCGCCCCGGTTGTTTGTGGCCACCGGCCAGCCTGGCGACGAAGAGATGGCGGCCCGCATCGCCCGGCACCGCCAGGACCGGGGGCCGGGGTGGGAAACCCGGGAAGAGCCCCTTGATGTGGCTGCGGCTTTGGATGAATCCCAGGGCCGCTACGGGGTCATCCTGGTGGACTGCCTCACCCTGTGGCTCTCCAACCTGATGCTCCGGGAAGGCCAGACGGAGGCCGGCATCGATCTGGGCATCCGGGAGTTGCTGGAAGTTTTTGACAAGACTGCCACTCCGGTTATTCTCATCAGCAATGAAGTGGGGTTAGGCATCGTGCCGGAAAACGCCCTGGCCCGGGCCTTCCGGGACCAGGCGGGCCGGCTCCACCAGAAGCTGGCCGCCGCCGCCGACCTGGTGGCACTGGTGGTGGCGGGGCTGCCGTGGATCATCAAGGGAGTTTGAGAGAAAACTGAGTAATTTAAGATAGAGATGGCGAAGACTCAGTCCTCAGTCCTCAGTACTAAAATTTCAAGTAACTGCTTTGGCGAAATGAGAACAATTACTTGACCTGCGTAAAAAAACCAAGAACTTGCGCTGTCCAGGGCGGGGTACCGCACTCTTCCCACGGTTCACCCTAAGGTTGAGCTGCTTTTCCCGAAACCGGCTCCCGCTCGCCATTACCGGCTCACCCGCCCGTATGCTCCGCCCCTAGATATTGCAATCATCGGCGTAACGCACCAACCGGCGGCCGCGTCTTTCTAACTCCCGATCCAGCACGTCCAACATCAGGTTGGTCCCCCAAGCCCTTAACGGGGGAGTTTTAGGGGAGGGCGGAGGATTTGTTACGCGTCAAGGCTTCCCCGGTGGCCCAAATATGATAAAATTTCATGGTCGCCATTGCTGCCCGTCAGCTAATGCTTAGTTTTTATTATAATAAACCACAAACGAGGTTTGGCTCATGCCCATATTTGAATTCTCCTGTCAGGATTGCTGCAAGGAGTTTGAAAAACTGGTCTTCGGGAGCGACCCCGAGGTGGAGTGCCCGTTTTGCGGGGGAAAAAATGTCGGGAAGCTCATGAGCGCCTGCGCCGCCAAGGTGGGTTACAAGTTCACCGCGGCCTCCAACCCCAAGGGCGCGTCCTGCACCGGCTGCGCCGCCACTTCCTGCAGCACCTGCGGTTAAAGAGGTCCCCTTGCAGACCCGCCGAAAACCGAAAACCGAAAACCGAAAACCGTCTTTCATCCGCATCGGCACCCGGGGGAGCGCCCTGGCATTGGCCCAGGCGGGCCTGATCCAAAAGGCGCTTCAAGACCGCTATCCCGACATCCCGGTGGAGCTGGTGATCATCAAAACCACCGGGGACAAGCTCAAAGACGTGCCCCTGGCCCAGGTGGGGGGGAAGGGCCTGTTCATCAAGGAGATTGAAGAAGCCCTGCTGGCCGGGGAAGTGAACCTGGCGGTGCACAGCCTTAAGGACATGCCCGCGGAGATTCCCGCCGACCTGATGCTGGGGGCGGTGCCGGTGCGGGAGGACTGCCGGGACGCCTTTCTTTCCCACCGGTATAACTCCCTGTCGGAAATCCCCCCGGGGGGCCGGGTCGGCACCGGCAGCCTCCGGCGCCGGGTGCAACTGCTGCACCTGCGGCCGGATATTGAGGTGGTCCCCCTCCGGGGGAACGTGGATACTCGTCTCAGGAAGATGGCCGAACAGGGCCTGGACGGCCTCATTTTGGCGGCCGCGGGCCTGAAGCGCCTGGGTTTGGGGCACCTCCCCAAGGCATATTTGTCGGAAACGGAGATGCTTCCCGCGGTGGGCCAGGGGGCCCTGGCCCTGGAAGTGCGGGTGGACGACGGGGCCATGCGGGAGGCCATCGCGTTTATGGATGACCCGCCCACCCGCATTGCCACCACCGCGGAGCGGGCCTTCCTGAGGCGCCTGGAAGGGGGCTGCATGGTGCCGGTGGCGGCCCGGGGGCAGGTGGAGGGTGACCGTCTCACTTGCACCGCGCTCATCAGCGACCTGGAGGGGAAGATTTTGATTAAAGATACTCTCCAGGGCTCTCTGGATGAGGCCGCCTCCCTGGGAACCCGCCTGGCGGACATACTTCTTAACCGGGGCGGCCGGGAGATTCTGTCCCAGATTTACGGCCGGCCTTTTTAGCAGGTTTCAGGTTCCAGGTGTCAGGTTTCAAGGATAGAGGGTGAGCACCCCCGCCATTCGTAGGGCGCGTTTGACGCCCCGATAATTTGTCTTACGGCAAGACGCTAAGACGCCCAGTCTTCAAGGGGATCAGCTTGGTCCGCGCCCCTTGAATTTTTAATTTCTTTGCGGCCTTGGCGTCTTTGCGTGAAAATATTGAATTTTTTCTTGACAGGCTGAAAAGGTTTATTTAAAACCATAACAGTCGAGGAAGAAAAAATGCTCCCCTGGTCCCGTTCTTACTATTTTAGCTATTATTATTTTCCGGGCCTGGGCCGCGCCTCGACTTTTAAAAGACTTTAGCCCAGAAACAAAAAATCTTTTAAAAGCCGTGGCGCCGGCGAGGCGGCCACGGCTTTTTCGTTTCGGGCCGGGGGTCGTCTCTAATCCAGGGCGAGCCGCGGGAGGAGGAAAAAGTGTTAGGCAAGCTCATTCGCATGGAACGCATCATGAACCGGGAAACCGGGCGCACCGTAATTGTCCCCATGGACCACGGGGTCACGGTGGGGCCCATTGAGGGCCTCATCGACATGAAGGACACGGTGAACAAAGTGGCGGGAGGCGGGGCCAACGCCATCGTCATTCACAAGGGCCTGGTGGAAGGCGGCCACCGCCGCCGGGGCAAAGACGTGGGCCTCATCATTCACCTGTCCGGGTCCACGGCCCTCTCCCCTTATCCCAACGCCAAGACCCTGGTGTGCACCGTGGAGGAGGCCCTCAAGCTGGGAGCCGACGCCATCTCCATCCACATCAACATCGGCAACGGCTCGGAAAGGGAGATGCTCTCCGACCTGGGCATGGTGGCCCGGGAGGCCCGGGACTGGGGCATACCCTTGCTGGCCATGATGTACCCGCGAGGGGAAAAGATCAAAGACGAATACGACGTGGGAGTCATCAAGCACGTGGCCCGGCTGGCCGCGGAGCTGGGGGCCGACATCATCAAGGTCTCCTACACCGGCTCGGTGGAGTCCTTCCGGGAAGTGGTCATGGGCTGCCCGGTGCCGGTGGTCATCGCCGGCGGCCCCAAGATGAGCTCGGACCGGGAGATCCTGGAGATGGTGAAAGGCTCCATCGAGGCCGGGGGCGCGGGGCTGTCCATCGGCCGCAACGTCTTCCAGCACCGGGACCCCACCCGCATGGTGGGGGCCATGAGCCTGCTGGTGCACGAAAACGTCAGCGTGGATGAGGCGTTGTCGTTCTTGCAGGCGATGTGAGTTTCGAGTTTCGAGAAGTTGTTGTTAATGAGCTATTTTTTAACTCAAAACTCAAAACTCAAAACTCGAAACTAATAGGTGGGTATGATGAAGAAATTGTGGGTAAGAATCGACCCCTGGGACAAAAAAATGGTGACCACCGCCCTGGAAAGCGGCGTGGACGCGGTATGGGTGCCCGAGGGCCGGGTGGCGGAAGTCAAGGCCCTGGGCCTCATCACGGTCATCGCCCCCGACGGCGACCTGGTTCCCGGAAAGGACTTGCACGAAGTCATCATAACCAGGGCGCAGGATGAAGAAGAGGTGGTGCGCCTGGCCCGCAGCGGCCCGGTGGTGGCCCACACCACCGATTGGACCGTCATCCCCCTGGAAAACCTGGTGGCCCGGACCGGCAACGGCAACCTTTTCGCCGAGGCCGCCGACCTCTCTTCGGCCCGCATGCTTCTGGGAGTGCTGGAGAAGGGAGTGGACGGCCTGGTGGCCACCGCCGCCAGCCCCGCAGTTATCAAGGAGATGGCCCGCCTGGTGAAGGAGGCCTCCCCGGCCCTGGAACTGACGGAAGCCCGCATCACCCGCATCACTCCTCTGGGCATGGGCGACCGGGTCTGCGTGGACACCTGCACCAACATGGGCCTGGGGGAAGGCATGCTGGTGGGCAACTCCTCCGGCGGGCTGTTTCTGGTCCACGCCGAGTCTTTGGAGACACCCTATGTGGCGCCCCGGCCCTTCCGGGTGAACGCCGGCCCGGTGCACGCTTATATTCGGGTCACCCCCGCCAAGACCAAGTACCTGGGGGAACTGGCGGCCGGAGACGAGGTGCTCATCGTCAATCATGAGGGCCGCACCGCCCCCGCGGTGGTGGGCCGGGTCAAGGTGGAGCGCCGGCCCCTGATGTTGGTGGCCGCGGAAGCCCAGGGGAAGGAAATCACCACCATCCTCCAGAACGCCGAAACCATCCGCCTCACCCGCCCCGGCGGCGAAGCCGTGTCCATCGTGGCCTTGCAGCCGGGAGATAAGGTGCTGGCGGCCCTGGAAGAGGCCGGCCGCCATTTCGGCCATAAAATCCGGGAAACCATCCTGGAGAAGTGAGCCATGACGGAAAAAGAACAGATTCGCCAGCAAATCGACGCCCTGGACCAGGAAATCCTGGAACTCCTGAACCGCCGCATGAGTCTGGCCCGGGATATCGGCCGCATCAAAAAAGGGGAAGGTGAGGGAACCCTGGACTTCCAACGGGAAGAAGAAGTTCTGGCCCACCTGATGCACCTCAACCCCGGCCCCCTGACCCCCGCGGCCCTGCGCAACATCTTCCGGGAGATCATCTCTGCGGCCCGGGAAATCCAGGCCCCCCTGGGAGTGGCCTTCCTGGGGCCGGAGGCCACTTTCTCCCATCTGGCGGCCTTGAAAAAATTCGGCCGGGCCACCCGCTTCGGCCCCCTGCCCACGATCCAGGAAGTCTTCACCGAGGTGGAAAAGGGGAAGTACCATTACGGGGTGGTGCCCATTGAGAATTCCACCGAGGGTGTGGTTAATGTCACCCTGGACCTTTTTGCCGAAACCCCTCTAAAAATCTGCGGGGAGATCTTTCTGGAGATTTCCCACGACCTCCTGTCCAAATCCGGGCAGCGCCAGGACATCGAGGTGATCTACACCCACCCCCAGGCCTACGGCCAGTGCCGGCGCTGGCTGGCCGCCAACATGGGCGAGGTCCCGGTAATCGAGGTGGGCTCCACCGGCATGGCGGCCCAGAAGGCGGCCAAGAATCCCAACGCCGCGGCCATCGCCTCGGCCTTCGCCGCGCCCCTGTATGACCTGCGGGTGGTGGAGCGGCGCATCGAAGACAACCCGGGAAACGTCACCCACTTCTTTGTCATCGGCTCCCATACCCCCGGCCCCACGGGGCGGGACAAGACCTCCATCATCTTCGCGGTGGACAACGTCCCCGGCGCCCTGTACAAGACGCTGAAGCCCCTGGCGGAGCGGGGCCTCAACATGACCCGCATCGTGTCCCGCCCGGCCCGGATGGAGGCCTGGCGGTACCTCTTCTTCGTGGACCTGGACGGCCACCGGGAGGACCCCCAGGTGCGCCAAGCCCTGGAAGAGATGGAAACCATCAGCGCCCACTTCAAACTCCTGGGATCCTTCCCCCAGGCGCCGGGAGTGGAAGTGCTGGGGCAGTGAGCAGGGAATAGGGAATAGGTTTTGTCCACTGAAGACCGAAGACCGAAGACCGAAGACCGGAAACCGTCTCTCCGCATCTGCGTGCCGGTAATCGAAACCGCCGTCCGCCGCGCCCGGAGCCTCTATCTGCGGGCGGCGCGGCGGGGGTTGTGGGCCGAGTTGCGCCTGGATTACCTGGAAAAGCCGGACCTGCCGCGGCTGTTCCGCACCAAGGCCGGGCCGGTCATCGCCACCCACCGTCGGCGGGAAGAGGGCGGAAAATGGACCGGGACGGAAGCGGAACGGCTGGCGTTATTGGAAGAATGCCTGGCCTGGGGGGTGGACTTCCTGGACGTGGAACTGGCGGTGGATGCGGCCTGGCGGCGGGAGCTGGCAGGACGCCGGGGCGCCACCGGAATTATCCTTTCCTGGCATGATTTTGGGGGAACCCCGGAAACCGGGCGACTGCAGGATTTGCTGGCGGAAATGCTGGCCGCGCCGGCACAGGTGGTTAAAATCGTCACCCTGGCCCGCCGGCCCGAAGACAACCTCCGGGTTCTCTCCCTCATCCCCCCGGCCAAAGCCCAGGGGCGGGAAATCATCGCCTTCTGCATGGGCCCGGCGGGCAAGTGGTCCCGGGTGGCGGCGCCCCTCTTGGGCAGCTTCCTGACCTTTGCGCCTTTCAGCCAGAAAGGGGCCTCGGCGCCGGGCCAGTTGACGGTGAATGATCTGCGCCGCCTGTGGCGGGTCTTGAAATAATTAACCACAGATGAACGCAGATTCTCACAGCGCGGCCTTTAGCCCGGATAATTCACGAAGCTGGATGAAAGGCACTGCTCAGCATTGCGCTTAACGGCCTGGACCAGGACCTGGTGGCCACGCCATCAAGAACGGCCAGATCGGCATCCAGCATGACCTTCTCGCCGCGACTCAGCAGGATGGCCCGTTCTATTCTCTCTTCCGGTGCCGGCATCGGTCCATCCTACCGCATAATCCAGTTTACTAAGGCTCCAACACCACCTTCAAAGATTCTTGGGCTTCGGCCACGATTTTGAAGGCTGCCTGGATTTGGGTTAACGGCAGGGTTTGGGTGATGGTGTCTTTGATGTTGATCGTTTTATTGGCGATGAGGGCCAGGGCTTCTTCCAAATCCGCCGGCGCGGCGCCGTAGGAGGAGGTCACGGTGAGCTCGTTGCGCCAAAAGTCGGGGATGGGAAGGGCGATATCCCGGTTGGGGATGGCAAAGAGGAGGATGATTCCGGCTTTATCGACGCAGCGGAAGGCTTGCTCCACCGCGGCATAGGCGCCAGTGCAGATGATGACCCGATCCGCCGGCAGATTCAGGTCTTGGGCCGCGTGCGCCACTTGGTCGGCGCCGAATTCTTTAGCTTTATTCAGACGATACTCGTTAATATCGGTGGCCGCCACCCGGGCGCCGGTCAACTTGGCCAACTGAATGTTGAGGATGCCGGAGATGCCGCAGCCCAGGATCAAGACGGTGTGGTCCGCCCGGATATCAATGAGCCGCAGCCCCCTTACCCCGCAGGCCAGGGGTTCGATCATGGTGCCTTCGGCATAGGAAACCTGATCCGGCAAGACATACACCCCGTAATCCACATTGATCTGGGGGACCCGGACAAATTCACTGTAGCCGCCGGGATCGTAGTTGCCCTGGTGTAAGGTATCGCAGGCCGTATGATGGCCGGCCCGGCAATATTTGCAGTTATTACACGGCACGTGATGGCTGACAAAGACGCGCTGGCCCATGTGGTATCTGTCGGATTGGGACTCCACGATGTCGCCGGCGATCTCATGGCCCAGAATGCGGGGCGCCTTTTTAATCCGGTACCATTCCATGACATCGGTGCCGCAGATGCCGCTGGCGCGGACCTTGACCAGGATCTCCCCCGGCCCGATCTTCGGGATGGGAAGTTCCTCCAGGCGGATATCGTTATTGTTGTAGTATTTGGCGACGAGCATATAAGCGGTTTTCGGTTTTCGGTTTAAATAAACATAAGCTATCAGCTTTCAGCAAAAACAAATGGTTATGTTGTGCAACTCATACTGGGAGGATTTGCTTTATAAGCACAATTATCTGTATTTCTTTAAAAAGCTGACGGCTGAAAGCTGAACGCTTATCTGGTATCACGCTTTCACAGTCGGTTTCTTTTCTTTGGCCTTCTTGAAGATCTCGTGCGCCTGCTTGACCGAGACATTGTCGTGCACCATGGCCCTTAAAGCCTTGGCTATGGCCACCGGATGGGCGCTCTGCCAGACGTTCCGCCCCAGGTTGATCCCGGCCGCGCCTTTCTGGATGCCGTCATGCACAAATTCCAGCACCTCCAGTTCCGTCTCGCACTTGGGCCCCCCGGCCATAATGACCGGCACCGGACAGCCGTTCACCACCTTGTCAAAACCTTCCTCACACCAATAAGTCTTAACCACCCGGGCGCCCAGTTCCGCGGCGATGCGGCAGCATAAAGCCAGATAACGGGATTCCCGCTTCTCCATTTCCCGGCCTACGGCGGTGACCGCCATCACCGGAATGCCGTAATCCTCGCAGGCGTTGACCAGGGAGGCCAGATTCTTCAGAGTCTCCTTTTCATAATGACTGCCGATAAAGACCGAGATCCCCACGGCGGCCGCGTTCAAGCGGATAATTTCTTCTATGGAGGTGGTGATTTCCTCATTGGCCAGATCCTCTCCCACCATGCTGGTGCATCCGGATACCCTCAGCACAATGGGCTTGCTGCTAAGAGGGTCTATGGCCGCCCGCAATACCCCCCGGGTGCAAAAGATGGCATCCGCATAAGGCAGCAGCGGTTTCACCGTCTCTCCCGGCTTTTCCAGATTCCGGGTAGGGCCTTGAAAATAACCATGATCAATGGGCATAAAAAAACATCTGCCCCCCGGCATGAGTTGGCCTAAGCGATTTTTCATTCCCCAATCCATTTCAAATCTCCTATCCCTTGAGCATCGTAAATAGAGTTGTTAGTTGTTAGTTCTTAGTTCTTAGTTCTTAGTTAATAACAAAGAGGAATCCCAGAGTTATTTTAAGATTGAGTGTATTTTAATGTTAAAATGGCATAACATCATTTAAGAAGTCATTATTCCGGTCGGACAATCAAATAACCTTTATTGATCAGCCAATGATGAAATTGATAAGTTGTGTATCGGCAAGCTGTTTTACAAGTCAGTCTTATCTTTTCATAGGCATCGGAGCCCTCCGGTTGACTATCCAAATCCAACTGTACGGGGCATTGGACATCTTTACAGAATTCCCGGCGCTGATAATCAATATAACCCTGAATGGACATCTGGCGTCTCTCCTGCCTCCATCAAATAAGGTCTTCGGTCTTCGGTCTTCGGTCTTCGGTCTTCGGTTTTCGGCCAAAAAATTTAACATGACCATTTAGATAAAAATTACGTGTATTCCGAAGATTAGTTAAGCATCCTAAGGTCTTCCCTAAAACCTGTCAAGTCAATTGTTCCTCCTGGTGATCATGCCGCGCCCAGGAGGATAGGGAATAGGGATCCCTTTACCCTAAAAAAACCGGGGCGCCCTGGAGGGGCGCCCCGTTTGGCAAATTGGCAAGGCAGCCTAAAAATTGCTTACTTTTTTGCGGAAAAACTTGCAGCGGGCAGGAGCGGTGAACGCACCCAGCCGGTCCTCTTTGAAAATTGCCAGAAAATAAGGATACTCGATAGCCCGGCAGTGGCCGTAACATACCTGGGAAACCTGGGGGTCGCAAGTCCTTTTAAATTCCCGGCAATTCTCGCAGATAATTTCTATCATTGGGCGACTCCTCCTTTTTTCCAAAATCTCTCCTCCTGGCATTTGGATTTACCAGTACTTGAAGGGAGTATTTTTCGCCGTCTGTCAGGTCCCTTCCTGGTCCCGGGAATGGCTGGCAAGTCGGAGTGGGGAAAAGGCACCGGATTATCCCTCATTATATATAAGCTAATTCTATGCCAACTAACTTGGGCGCCGGTTACAAAAAACCACTTCAGGATAACAGGTGGAAATTATTAAATTAATAACCAGGCCCCACAAACTCCAGGCAAATTTTGTGGTGCTTCTAACACCGGGCTTTGGGGGAATCGGTATCAGTCCGGGGGGTGATTCTCCCCGCGGAGAGAAAGGAAAATGACGCCCTAAGGCCATCTTAATCATGAAAACCTGGACAACATTCAGATAGGGATTGGATTCAAGACTGCTTCAAATTCTTGCGGTCCCGCACCGCCGCCGGTGAAGCCGGGTTCGAGACCCATCCTTTAAATCCCCCTCATTCATAAATTTCTTGACACTTGTCAAAGACTTTGTAATATACTTCACATGGGTTAATCCCGGTGAGGACCCAACCGACGTAAACCAAATCCTCAAGGAGGTAGCAGTCTATGAGCAAAATCCCTGCCGATTATTTACCCCCCAAAGAACTCTGGGCCGAATATACCACGCCCGAAGAGTTCAAGCAGTATGCCTCAGGACAGTGGAGTGTTGCGGAAGAATTTCTTGATAAGCATGTGGAGGAAGGCCGGGGCGATAACGTCGCCGTCCTGTTCGGGGATCAGAAGGTCACTTATAAAGAACTGCTGGCTTCGGCCAACAAGTTCGCCAACGTCCTCACCAGCTTGGGCGTCGAATCCCAGGACCGGGTGGGCATCCGCCTGACCAACATGCCGGAAGCCATTGCCATCAACTTTGGCATCATGAAAGTGGGCGCCATCCCGGTGCCCGTGTCCCCCTTGTGGGCCAAGGAAGAAGTGGCCTTTGTGTTGAACAACTCGGAATTCAAGGCCTTTGCGGTGAGCTTCCCACTCATGGCGGCGGTGGAAGACGGGGCGCACGAATTCGAATTCCCCACCAAGATCATCGTGGTGGGCGGCAATCCCGATGAAGTGGGGGCCAAGGGCTACGTTCCCTTCGGCAAGGCCATGGCCGCAGCCTCGGATCAGTTCACCAATGTGAAACTGGGCGCCAATGACATCGGCGTCATTCTCTTCACCTCCGGCACCACCGGCCAGCCCAAGGGCTGCGTCCACTTCGTCCGGGAGGTATTGATCGAGTCCTTTATCGTCAACAAGTACGTCTGGAAGCTGGCCCCCGGCGAGGTCCTGGGCGGGTCGGCGCCGGTGTCCTTCGCCGCGGGCTACGGCACCTTCTGCCTCGTCCCCTTTGCCGGCGGCGGCGCCATTTCCTTGCTGCCCAGGTTCACCCCCGACGACATGATGGGCGTCATTCAGAAGCACAAGGTCACGGTGGTCACGGGTCTTCCCACCGCGTACCGCAAGCTGTTGGAAATGCCCAACTTCAACGACTACGACATTTCCAGCGTGCGCATGTACACCACCGGGGGCGACGCCTTGACCGGCAAGACCCTGGCCATGTGGCAGGCCAAGACCGGCAAGCCCATCTGGGAAGGCCTGGGCGGCACCGAAATGATGCACCTGGTGACCTCCAACTCCATGAGCGACATCCCCATGCCCGACTCCATCGGCAAGGCCCTGCCCGGCTTCGAGATCAAAGTGGTGCGGGAGGACGGCACCACCGCCGGCCCCGGCGAAGTGGGCAGCATGCTCATCAAAGGCCCCACCGCCACCCTGTACTGGAAGCCCTACATCCAGGACAACAAGCTCCTGAAAACCATGAAGAAGGGCATCAAGGACGGCTACAACATGATGGGTGACGCGGTCATGATGGACAAAGACGGCTTCATCTTCTTCCAGGCCCGGGAAGACGACATGATCAAGTCTTCCGGCTTCCGCCTGGCCCCCACGGAGATCGAAGACGCCATCATCCGCCACAAGGCGGTGCGGGATGACGCGGTGGTGGGTATCCCCGACGAAATCATGGGCCAGAAAGTGGTGGCCATGGTGGAGTTGGAACCCGGTTTTGAGGCCTCCCAGGATCTGGCCAACGATATCATCAAATCCACCATGGACGTGTTGGCCACCTACAAGCTGCCCCGGGAAGTGGTCTTCATGCCAGCCATCCCCCGGACGCCCACCGGCAAGATCATCAAAAAGGACCTCCGGAAGCACTATCCGGAATACACCAACAAATTCGTGCCCAAAGTAAAATAAGTCACTCCTACTATCTCCGGGGGCGGGCCACCGCCCCCGGTTTTTTTTGGGGGGCGACAGTTTTCACCTATCAGCCCAAATATTTCCTAGAGGTATGACACATATAGGGGTTGCCCAAAGTAATTTCCCCCCTAGGGGCACGGCGAGCCGTGCCCAAGGTGCAGGGGCACAGCACGCGGTGCCCCTACGTCAAAAAACCATCGGAAAAACCTTTTGGCAATCGCTATAACACCGTGAGCAAGGAAGAACTGCGGGCTTTGGTGGGGTAAAATTGGTAAAGATGGACACCTACGCGGACACTAAAGGGAAAGAAAGCCGGGAAGTGGAGGCGGCAACCGGATTCGAACCGGTGAATAACGGTTTTGCAGTTGCCTCTTTAAATAATAATATCAATGAGATAAAACACTTAGCGTAGTAAAATACACCCTTTTTTACCCTCGTAAGGGTATAACTTGCACCCTATCTGCACCCGGCTTCTTGGCCGTAAGTGGTTAATTCCACATCATCTAAACGGTCAACCGCCTGTCTGTTTGCCCCTGGTACCAAGTGGCCATAGGTGTCAACCGTAATCTGTATCGAATGGTGGCCCAATTGATCTTTCACATAAGCCAGACTCTCCCCATTCTGGATAAGCAGGCTTGCAAAGGTATGGCGCAAGTCGTGAATCCGAATCCGCCTCAAGCCCGCCTTGGCCAGAGAAGAAAAAAAGACGCGGGGTCTGAGGTTAAAAGAGTTTATCAGCCGCCCAGATTCATTCACAAAAACCAGTTCGGGGACTCCCCCCCACCCTTTGGCCAGCGCTTCCCTCTTGCGCTCGGTAAGCAGGAACTTAAGGGTTTCGGCCAGTTGCCGGCTCATATCCACCCGCCGGCTCTTGCCATTCTTGGGGGTAGTGATCTGCCCCTTGACGTAAGCCCGGCGAACCTCAATGAATCCGCCCCGGAAATCAATGTCGCCCCACTCAAGGGCCAGTAATTCCCCCAGGCGCATCCCGGTTCGAAGAGCACAAAGGAAGAAGGGAAAATACCGGGGGTAGTGGGCTTGTACAGAATCCAGGAAGGCCTTTGCCTCGTCTCGGGTTAAGGGGTTCACATCGGCCTTACGATCCTTTCCCTTGATTAACCGCCCCAGGCGAGACACCGGGTTAGCCAAAATCAATCCATCGTCTAAGGCGTGGGTTAAGATACCCGAAAGCAGGGCTTTGATATGGTTCACCGTATTGGGGGCCAGACCCGCTTTCAGTTTCTCATAAATCATTTCACGAATCTCCGCCCGCGTGATCTGACCTAAAGGCCGCTCCGCCAAAGGCCCCAGGTGAATCCGCATAATGGAATCATAGCCCTTCAAAGTGGAGTGCTTCAGGTGGGTTTGCCCATAAGTGCTTAACCACTTCAAGGCGTACTTGCCAAAGGTGGGGATTTTCTTCTGTGGGGTGATCTGCAATTCCCCGGCCTTTAGTTTTTCCCGGATTTTGCTGGCCAAAGCCTCAGCCGCGCTCTTGTCCCCCACCATCAGGGATTTGCGTTTGCCGTTGTGGGCAATGAATACCCACCAGGGCTGTCCTCTGCCCTTTACCTTTTGCCTGACCGTGACTCCCATGACTCGCCTCCTTTTTCATTAGATATTTAGGGCCTCCAAATTGCCTTATCTCTCGTTTTTAGTCAACCTGTCCTGGGGGATCGCCAAAATACCATATTTTTTTCTTATATAATAGAAGGAAGTTCCACCCTTTTTTAATGGCTCTATTCTCAAAAATATTTAAGAATTTAGAGAATACTTTGCCATGACTATCTGACTCTATAATACGTGCATTGCTAATACTATAACCCTTCTTATAAGATTTCATTCTTAAATCTGATAACCTATGAACAGCAATATGGGCTAATTCATGCAATAAAGCTTGCGTCCGAAGTATTGAATCATTATGAAAATTTATCGTAACATATCCAACTCCGTTTAATGACTCTATATTCTCAACATGGGCACCTGCCTTATATTTATTCTGAGCAATTCTGGCCATGCGAGCATCATAAATACGTAATTCTATGTTTAATGTTAATCTTTCCTTCTTACAGCTATCAAAGTCACGATATTGATAAACATTCCATGGCGTGGGAACAACATCTTTGGCCAATTTCATGAGGTTTTCGTAATCATCATGATTTTTCATTTTAAATCCCCGTTATATACGGGCAAAGGCATAAGCGATAGCTGCCAAGATGATAACCAGAAACACCGCCATAGGCAGGGCGCACCCCATGGCCCGGCCCATGGCCCGCTGCGCCCCGATCTGGTTAGCGGTATGTCGATCTTACGGGATAGCCGTTCCTTGGCCGCCGAAATCCCCAAGGCTCGTTTCCAGGAGAAGGAAAAGCCGAATTTTCTTCCCATGATTACTCCCCTGCCTTTTGCTCACCCCCAAGAAACGCCTCAAGATCACTTTCCCTGATTCGCCACATTTTCTTCAGCTTAACCCCCTTTAGCTGGCCGGTCCTCAGCCATTCCCTAACCGTGTTTGGGGTCACGGCCAGAAGCTCCGCCGCTTGCTCCACGGTCAATAGTTTTTCCACCACCATGTTAGGCCTCCGCGTAAAGGTCATTCTGCAAGAGATACCGGACCGTCCCGGCATACCATTGGCCACCCCGTTTGGTGGGGATCGCCAGCCGGTTCAGTTCTTCCACAATCCGCCGCAAGCTCCACCCGTCCTGTCTCCATCCCTTGATTTTGGTCACCGCCTCTTGTTCCTGGCGGTTAACGGCCAGGCTGTCGCCTTCCCGGTTAAACCCGTAGGGGGTGGGGCCGTAGGCTTCCCTGTGCGCCTTCTTGTGAGTAAGGGCTGTGGAAGTGCGCTCCGCAATCAGGTTACGCTCAAGCTCCGCAAAGCCGGCCATCATGGACAGGAAAAACCGCCCCATGGCCGAAGCCGTATTAATGGTTTGCCCTCCCATATCCACCAGGTGAAGGGCCACACCCGCCTTATCCCAGGCCTTGGTTTGATTCAAGGCGTCCGCCGCGTCCCGGAAAAGCCGGTCAAGTTTCAGGGCTACCACGTGCTTAACGTCTTTCCGGGCCACCAGCTTCAAAAGCTCCACCCCGCCGGGCCGGGTCCCCAGGGCCTTGCTCCCCGAGATACCCTCTTCCCGGATCATGGCCACAGACTCAAGGCCGGTCAGCCGGCAATAGGCTATCAGCTTTTCCTCTTGGGCCGCCAGGCTAACCCCGTTCCTGGCCTGTTCTTCTGTGCTCACCCTCAAGTAGCAAACCGCCTTTTCCATTGCCCGCCTCCCGTGTCTGTTTGTCCATATACTAATGTTTATGTTTTTATATGTCAAGCTCTTTTTGTATAAATAGGTTCCTTTTAATACATTTTCTTTCAAAAAAATCGGGCAAGGTTTTACCCCACCCGGCTTCACAGTCAATAGCCCCTGGCCTCTATCATATGTCCTTCGGACCCTGGGCCGCCAGTTCCCAAGCCTTAAGTTTCCCCTTGGGGGTTATCTTTTCTTTTCATACCGATATAGAAGGGGCACAACGACCTCACGATTAGCCTTTGTAACTGCGATTAGTGTATCATCATCTATCTTTAGTTCCTTCTGAATTTTCCTAAATTCTTCGAAATATAATTTCGCTGTTTCTTCTGATAATTGTATTTCTCTCGGTGTGTGAAACTCAGGGTATTGCTTTGCAACATTAATATTTATATTAAGATACTGCCATGCCAAAAAATAAACCCCCAGACAAAACGCCTGTGTATCAGTATTTTTCTCCTTATTTAGCTGCACAACCTTGTCTACAGCATCTATAAAAGGGAATAGTCCCTTACTATGATCATGTTTTATGTTACTTACCATTGATCTTCCTCTCTCTATTTCTGATTTTATTGTAACTTTCTTCTCAGCTGGTGCTTCAAGATTTGCTGCATTGACAGAATAATTAGTTATTACAATGATAAACATCAGGACAATAAAATAAACCAATGTCTTTTTCAAGTCATGCTCATTTATTGTACTTAAGTTATTCATTCTGGAATCCTCCCAAGCACTTAATAGATAATAATACCCTCATGACACAGGCGGGGATGGGTGTCAAGGATTTTCCGCTCCCTGGCCTTGCACCGCGCCAGGGGGTAAGTGCCTGATTCCTGGTGAAGGAACCCATGGCCTCACTCACAATCGCCTGTCCTGGGGCTTCTCAGAGGGTCGTTTTTAGCCTGTCAGGGGTTAAATCCACCTCACCCGCGGCCTGGGCTTGCTTACCTCAGCCCCCACCTGGGAACAAGCCCCCGCCGTGGCGTTCGCCAGATCGTCTTGACCCCGTGGGGGGTGATCCACCAGGTCACGCCCGGCGCTCCGGGTCCGCCTCACCAGGTTCCTTAGCTCGGAAAACAGTTGGCGAATATCCAAAATCTCAACCCTCCCTGAGAGTACCAGGGGCAGAAGCTCAAGGTAAAGGGCGCTCTTGTCCTTGGCCGCCGCCTGATAAGTGATCCCGTGTTTTTGAAACTCTTGCTCCGGCCAGGCCCCGGCGTAACGGTCCCCGGTCACCCGGCGCAAGCCGTAGGTTTTGAGAATCCCGGCCATCTCCCCCACCACAAACGCCGGATCATGGGGGGCCGGCCAGCGCCGGGCCACGTCCAAAATTACCCGTTCCCCCTCAGCATGGGCCAGCGCCAAGGCCGCCGCGTCCACCCGCCCGCCTGAAGGGTCGGCAAAGGCCGTGTATTTAACCCTAAGCTGTGGGGGAAGCTCATAGCGTCCAGGGATCGTGACCGCCTCAATGACTTCCGGGTCAAGGAAGCTGGCCAGGTCGCTTCTAAATTCGGCCTCCCATTCGCTCCGGGCCGCCTCAGGGTCAGCCGCCATGTCCCGGTCTATCAGGTTTTGGGCAATGGTGGGGTTCATGATCCTGGTGGGGGCCTGCCATACCAGGGTGTCAGAATCTTCCCCATAGTGCTTGCGGTAAGCCTCCCACAAGGGGCCGGACCTGGCATAAGGGGAGGAAATTCCCAGCAAAAGGGAATCCGGTATGGTGGCCAGAGCGGGACGCACCGCCCGGATAACCTCTGTGGC
>Ga0194113_10005033_pt1 | contig 17167 bp, 9 predicted proteins | sample TA2MahC200mmetaG_FD_146193 | JGI IMG/M metagenome (GOLD analysis project Ga0194113, IMG submission 146193) | Freshwater microbial communities from Lake Tanganyika, Tanzania - TA2015017 Mahale Deep Cast 200m | ecosystem: Environmental > Aquatic > Freshwater > Lake | place: Tanzania: Lake... | reverse complement strand
GAGATTGAGCAAGCGGCACGCGCGATCCGCGAGATCGCCGCCCACGCAGAGTGAGGACCGCTGCTCGTTGTTGGAGGTTGGGCCTGTGAACACTGCCAAGACGATACTGGCAGTCGTCGTGTGCATTGTGGCCCTTGCGGCGGGCATCGCGGCGACGGCGCACTCCCGCAAGATCCTCGAGAAGGAACAGCGCGTCTTTCCACCCGGCGTACTGAAGGTGGGAGAGACCGGCACAGCCGCCGGCTGCGCCATCACGCTGACCTCAGCCGACGTGACCGAAACGGTCGCGTCGCTGGACACCCGGGGCTCCGACCGCCGGTCTGCGGGTCCGGACTGGCGTTTCCTGCGCCTCCAGCTCTCCGTGGAGAACAAGTCCTCGAAGCCCGTCAACCTGGGCAAGCTCCTGGGCGGCCTGCGGGTCATCGAGACCTCCACGGGGCAGCCGGTGGACGCGGAAGTAGTGTGGCTGCGGGACTACGATGGGGTGCGGAAGGTGAAGCTCGCCCCGGGGCAGCTCATGGAGGGCAAGCTGGCCGTATACCTGAGCAGCTACTCGCTCATCTTCCCGTTCATCGTCCAGATCGGCGAGGCGCGCTTCGGCGTGGACGTGATCGACCGGGAAGCTCCCGTGCAGGACATGCGCTGAAGGAGGCTGACCCCCATGTCGGCGACAATCCGTCGGGTGACGGCGTTCAGGGTCACGCTGGGTGACCGAGTCGGTGCTCTGGCCGAGGTGCTCGCGGCCGCGCGCAACGCGGGGATTGACCTGCAGAGCGTGGCGGGCTACGTATGCGGCACGGAGGGCGTCATCCTCGCCGTGCCTACGAACCTCCACAAGGCCCGCCCGGCGACCGCCGGCGCGCCGTGGGCCATCGGCGAGCAGGACGTCTTCCTCGTAGAGGGCGACGACGAACGCGGCGCGCTCTGCGGCGTTACTGAGAAGCTCGCCGCCGCCGGCGTCGGTGTCCAGGCCTCCTACGCCGTCGCCGTTGCCGGCAAGTTCGGCGCCGTCATCGCCGTCGCCCCCGCCGACCTGGAGAAGGCGGCGAACGCTCTGGGGGTATGACCGCGTTCACCAACGGTGACCAATGCCTCGGCTGGAGAGGTGAGACGAGAAGCCGCTTGAGCACTTGAGCGCGCCGCCCTTTCCGCTAGCGGCAGGCAGTGTCAGAGCCCATCACGAACCGCCGCGGCTATCGCCTCCGTCTCGATGTCCTGATTGGGCCTACCGGAGCACACTCGGCCACCACCCAGGCACCAACGAGCCCAGCCGCGATCATCGAGGCGGCAAGGATGTAGCCCGCACGTGCCACCGAGGCCCAGAGATCAACGGCGACGAACGCAAGGAGGAGGACCCCGCCTCCCGCGCTCACGGCCAACGAGAGAGCGATCGCGATGCTCCCTATGCCACGCAACGGGCATGCTTCGGCGATGCCGCATGTCGTCAATGCCACCAGCCCCACAGCAGTAAGGCCAAGCGCAACGCTCCACAGCGCCTTGGGTACGTCGGCACGGAACACGAGCATCACCAGCAGCGACAGCAGCCCGAAGCCTAGAACTGACCAGGCCCACGTGCTGCCGGGCATTGACCTGCCGACCCTCACCCGCCTCGCGCACATCGCGCAGAGCGCCCAGGGGCCTGGGTCTGCCAGGGCCCGTCGTCGCCAGAGCTCACCAAAGACGCGCCATGAGGCATCCTCCATGCCCAGCACGCTCGGGAGCACCTCATGCTGAGGCCTTTCGGGCCGCAAGCCGCGCCTCACAGCCCGGCGGAAGCGCCGCGCCTTGTATTGCGTCGCTCCTGGTGTGAGCGGCGACAAGCACAAGTCACACACGCCGCAGGCCTGGGCGCCGATGCGCCTGGCGACGCTTGGCGGCTGAGGCTGCCTCCCGGGCGCGGATAGCGGCTCCGAACCTCCCACTTGCCACTTGCGCAGCCACCAGCCCCCCCTAGCCCTTGGCACAGACCCTCCCCCAGGGACTTCCCCAGCAGCGAGGGCCCGAATCGGCCTCCTCGTCGCCCTCGTAGGGTAACAGCCATCGCAGTCGTATAGGCAGTTGTAGACAGACGGGTCATCCGCTTTCATGCCCGTCTTGGTCCGCACCCGCGCAAGCGAATGCCACGCACACTCCCAGCAGAGGACCTCCCCGCACCGTTCGCAGTAGCGAGGCGCCTTCCCCGCCTCTCGGCTAGGCTTCAGCTGAAGACCGGCGGCCAGGATGTCCGCCGCCCGATCTCTCGCCTCCTCAACCGTCGCTTCGGTGGAGGCTGGGGCGGGTGTGAACGCCGCTGCGCACCGGTCACACCTTCCGCCGTTGGCATACTCTCGCGCAAAGAGCTGGTCCAGCGGCGTGCCTGCGGCTGGTGAACTCGTCCTCGCCGAAGCTGGTCGGGTGTCGCGCACGCCAGACCCAGACGCCGCATCAGCCGGCCGACCGTCGGCTAGATACACTGCCGCCCGCAGGTCCTCCAAGTCCCCCTCACTCCACCCGTCTGCGCGAAGGTTGCGCCCTATCTCATCGTCAGACACCGCTTGCCGACGCCGCCTGCGCCATAGGGCGAGCGCACGGGCAAAGCGCTCTCCCTTGCGGTCGCTCACCGTAGGCACCCCCCATTCCGCACGGGCGCCCCGCCCGCGCCATTATCAGCCATCTTCGGATGCAGGTTCGACGTGATGACTACCCGTCCCTAGTCGCGGCGGGGGCGCTGTCGCTCAGTTCTCCTACCGCGGAGCCCAGCCCCACATGTTGCTGGAGAAGTCGAGGTCCGCGCTGATGGCCTTGCCGGCCTCGGAGATCTCGTTCCATTCCTCGTCGGTGAGCTGCCAGCCCACTCCGCCGAGGTTCTCGTGAAGCTGCGCCGCGCGGCGGGCACCGATGATGGGCGCGGTGATGTTCGGCGCCTGGATCGTCCAGGCGATGGCGGCCTGCACCAAGCTCTTGCCGTGAGCCTGGCCGATGGCCTCGAGGCGGTCGATCACCGGTACGCACCGGGCGAGCATCTCCGGCGTCATCAGCTTGTTGTTGGCGCGGATGTCGGCCGGCACGTCCTCCGGCTTGCGGAACCGCCCCGCGAGCAGCCCCTGCGCCAGCGGGCTGTAGGGGATCACCGCGATCTCGTGCTCGCCGCAGAAGGGGAGCACGTCGTCTTCGAACTGCCGCCAGAACAGGTTGTATGGCGGCTGGCAGCTCTCGATCCGCGCCGTGGCGACGGCCTCCTGCATTTGGGCGGAGTCGAAGTTCGAGACGCCGATCCAGCGGATCTTCCCGGCGTCCTGAATCTCCTTCATCGCGCCGACCTGGTCCGCGATCGGGCAGCGCGGCTGCGGGTAGTGGAGTTGGTACAGATCGATGCAGTCCACTTCCATCCGCGCCAGGGCCGCATCGATCCCCTGCGTGATCCCGTCCGGCGGCCCCATGACCTTGCTCGCGATCAGGCAGTCCTTCGGCGCCTCCTTCACGGTCCGAGCGACGGTCTCTTCCGAGTGCCCGGAGCCATAGCCCACCGCCGTGTCGATCATGTTGATGCCCGCATCAATGGCTGCGAACATCGTCTGCACCGACTCGTCATCCTTGATCTCACCCCACGCCTGCTTCCCAAACTGCCAAGCCCCCAGGATGATCCGTGATACGTCTACTCCCGTCCGTCCGAACTTCGTGTACTCCATCGGTCGTCTCCTTGCTTCCGCCGACAGGTGAGCCGCGCAGCGAACGCGAATACGCCGTCTCGTGATTCCCGGACGTCCAACTGCGACTGGCCCCGCTGAGGGCAGGTGACCCACTTGCGTCGAGGCGTAATGCTATTCCCCCTCCTCCTTGTTTGCGCCTTCACCCGTGCAGAGGAACTCCCGGTCATCCGTGACGTGCATTACCCCGATCTCAACCCGGACGCGACCCAGATTGCCTTCGAGTACCAGGGCGACATCTGGGTGGCGAACGTGGAGGATGGGATCGGGCGGCGACTGACGGTCAGCGACGCGTACGAGTCCCGGCCCCGCTTCTCGCCGGATGGGAAGTCGATTGCGTTCGTCTCGGATCGGTACGGGAACCCGGATGTCTTCATCATGCCCGCAGCCGGAGGCACGATCCAGCGGGTGACGTACCACACTGCCTCCGACGTCCTGGCCGACTGGTCCCCCGACGGGAAGAAGCTGCTCCTGACCGTCTCCGGGCGCGGGCACCAGTTCGCCGCGCCGTACGAGATCGAGGTCGAGGGCGGGTTCATCCGACCGGTTGTGCTCGACTGCTGCTCGATCTCGATCACGGGCTACAGCCCTGATGGCCGCTACGTCACCGGCATTCGGCGCGGCACCTCCTGGTGGCGCAAGGACTACAAGGGCTCCGCCAACCCGCAAGTGTTGGTGTACGACACCCAGTCAGACGCGATGCAGATCGTCACCGACTACGAGGGGATGGACAACTGGCCGGTGTTCGTGGGCGACGGCTCGCGCCTCTGCTTCGTCAGCGAGCGCCAGGGTCGGCCGAACGTCTTCTCGATGAAGGCCGACGGCTCCGACGTCAAGGCCCTGACGGACTTCGAGCGCGATGCGGTGACGTTCCTGACGGTATCGGGCAACCGTGAGTGGCTCGTCTTCGAATGGAACTTCGATGTGTGGATGCTTCGGGCGAGCGGGGGCGAGCCGCGCAAGATCACCCTCCGCGCCCCGCTCGACTACCGACAGACCTTCGAGACGGTCGAGACGCTGAAGTCGGGCATCGAGGAGATGGAGGTCAACCGGGACGGCAGCCTCGTCGCGATCCGCCTGAAGGATGACATCTTCTTCGTCAAGCCCGAGTTCAAGAACGACTCCATTCGCATCACCGACTGGCCGGGGCCTGACGGCGACTACTTCTGGTCGCCCGATGGGAAGCAGCTCGCGTACATCTCCCAGATGAAGGGCAAGTCGGGCATCTGGGTCGTGGACGGGCAGACCCGTGAGAAGCGCTGCCTGGTCGATGACCCCAAGTACTACCTCGACATGATCGGGTACACGCGGGATGGGGGCAAGATCCTCTTCCGGCACGATGTGGGCGGCGACGGCATCTTCGCCGCGAACCCGCAGACCGGCGAAGTATCCCAGTTCCTGCCCGATCCCAGTACCGAGGACGTCGCGATCTCGCCGGACGGCCGCTGGCTGCTGGCGCAGATTGAGGACGCGCGGTCCGGCACCGACCTGTACATCAAGCCGCTGGAGGGCGGCAAGTGGATCAACGTGACGCAACACCCGGACGGCAACTGGGGCTGCCACTGGTCCCCGGACGGGAAGAAGATCTACTTCGTCTCCCGCCGTGACGGGAACGCCGAGGTCTACTCCATCGACCTGCAGCGTCAGCCCGACAAGTTCGAGGACTACGCCGAGCAGCAGAAGGAGAAGGACGAGAAGGAGCAGACCAAGAAGCCCGAGGCGCCCAAGGCCCCTGCCGAGCCCCCGAAGGCCGAGGCCGAGAAGAAGCCCGACGAAGCCAAGCCCGAGGCCGAGAAGAAGCCCGACGAAGAGAAGAAGCTGGCGGAGGGGGAGAAGCCCAAGGAAGAGCCCTTCAAGCCGCCGACGATCGACCCCTTCGAGATCGACTTCAGCCGCATCGAGACCCGCGCCAAGCGTCTGACGAACAGCGGCGAAGCTGAGGGGAACATCCTGTTCGTGAGGGACGGCAAGACGGTCGTCTACACGAAGAACAACGAGATCTGGGCGATGGACGCCGACGGCAGCAACCAGCGACGCCACGTGAACGGCAGCTTCCGGCTCGGCAATGTGCGCCTGCAGGGCGACGGGAAGGCGATCTTCTTCGTCGACGACGGCAAGCTCAAGAAGGTGTCGGCCGACGGCGGCAACCCGAGCGACATCGACTGGAAGGCCGAGATCAAGCGCGACTCACGCCTCGTGCAGAAGGAGGCCTTCCGACAGGCCTGGGCGCTGCTGGACGAGCAGTTCTACCACCAGCCCATGCACGACCGGGACTGGAAGGCGGTCTACCAGTGGTATGCGCCCTTCTGCGACGGCACGCTTGACCGGGAGGACCTGCATCACCTCATCGGTCGCATGATTGGTGAGCTGGATGCCTCGCACCTGGGCATCTCCGGCGGTGAGCCGGGCGGCTCCAGCCCGCCGACGGCCTGCCTGGGTATCACGCCCGACCCGAAGCATCGCGGCCCGGGCCTCCGGATCGCCGACGTCATGCCCGACAGCCCCGCGGACAAGCCGAACTCGAAGCTCGCGGTCGGCGAGTACATCCTGAGCCTCGACGGCGAGGCAGTCAGCAACAACGAGCGGTTCACCGAGCTGCTCAACGGCCGGATCGGCGAAAGAGTGACGCTCACCGTGAACTCCGAGCCCAAGACGGAGGGCGCTCGTGAGGTCGCGATCAAGCCCGTCTCGTACGGTGACTACGACGGCTTGCGGTATGAGCGCTGGGTGCGCGACAACCACGAGATGGCGAAGCGCCTGTCGGACGGGAAGGTCTACTACGCGCACATCGCGGGGATGGACGACGGGTCGCTGAACCGCTTCAAGCGCGAGGTCTTCGGCGAGGCGCAGCGGTATGGGGCTCTCCTCATCGACGTGCGCAACAACGGGGGAGGTCATACGCACGATGCGCTGCTTGAGATGCTCACCAAGACCGTGCACGGCTGGACCGCCCGTCGCGGGGCGCCGCTGCGCACGTCACCGTACCTGCAGTTCGACGGCCCGAAGGCCGTCCTCATCAACGAGTACTCGGCCTCGGATGCGGAGATCTTCCCGAACGGCTTCCGGGAGAAGGGCCTCGGCCCCGTGATCGGGATGACCACCAACGGCGCGGTCATCGGCACCTACGACGTGACCCTCGTGAACGGGAGCCGCTTCCGCGTGCCGACCTCCGGCTGGTTCACCATGAAGGGCGTGGACCTGGAGAACATGGGCGTCAAGCCCGACTTCGAGGTGCCCTACCCTTACGAAGCCTACCGCGACGGCCGCGACCCGCAGATCCGCAAGGCCGTCGAGGTGCTGCTCGAACGCTTGAGCAAGGGCGAGCGGGCGGAGCCGCCCAAGGTCGAGCACTGAACGGTGCGCGGCCGACCGCGGGTGATCGAACGGACTCACCCTTCCGCAAGCACACCAGGGGTGGGGCGGGCATTCCTGCCCGCCGGGGCCATGGCGGGCAGGAATGCCCGCCCCACCACTCCCTGATCGATGCCGCACTCACCGAGGGACAGGTGAGAGGGAACGGCAGCGAATGAACAGCCCCACGCTGGCGATGGCGCTACTCGCCGGCCTCGCCGCCGGCGAGCCGACACGCTTCACCGACCGTTCGGCCCTCTGGCAGCGGTCGGAGCAGAACGTGCTGTGGGGCTTCCGGAACATGTACAACCCGCATGTCGTGCATGAGCCGGGAGCCACGTACCCCTTTCGGATGTGGTTCTTCGGCTGGGCGAGCGAGGACTGCAACCCCGGCTACTCCGGCTGTGACGCCATCTATACCGCGCGCGGGAAGAGCCTCGACGAGTGGGAGGTCTATGCCGGCGACCGTGGCTGGGACGCTGCCCTGCGCCCCGAGACTTGGGTGCCCGTGGTCTCGGCGCAGGACAAGCCGTGGGACCAATGGCACAACGGCGACCCCTCCGTCGTGCTGTATCAGGGCACGTACTACCTGGCCTACTCCTCGACCGGCTTCGACCTCGATGGGATCATGTACGGCCAGCCGGGCGACACCGATGGCGACCTCTGCTGCATCATGGGCGCCGCCTCACAGGACGGCCTCCACTGGACGAAGTCCCAGCGCCCGATCCTCATCCACGAACTCGAGATCGGCAAGCCCGGCTACCGGCCCCAACAGGACGACGCCGTGCTCGGCGGCATGGTCCACCGGCCCTCCCTGATGCGCGACGGCGGCAAGTGGCGCCTCTGGTTCGACTACTGGCAGGACACCGAGCACGGCGTGTGCATGGGACTCGCCGAGAACGAGGGCGACTTCCTCAGCCCGGCCGACTGGCACGTGGTCTGCGCCGGCGACAACCCCGCGTTCGCCAACTGGGTGAACCCGGACGTGGTGAAGGTGGGGGACAGGTACTACTCCTACGCCGACCCCTACGTCTACGGTAGCCACCCGTGGACCGGTCGCCAGATCGCCGAAGCCGTCTCCGACGACGGCCTCTCCTGGCGCGAACTCGGCTTCCTCAAGCCCGACTCTGACTCCCCCGCCAACCACGTCCCCGAAGCCCTCGTCCTGGACGACCGCATCATCCTCTTCTACGCCTGCCAGAACGGCGGCGACCCCTACGACTACCGCTACAGCCGCATTCGCTACATGACGCGACCAGTGACCGCCGACGAGTAGGCAGCGGGGCTACGACTCCTCAGCGGGGAACCACTCACGAAGCACGCGGACGAGCTTGCGGAAGGCACGGTCCTGGCAGTCGTCCAGGCGGCCCATCTCACGCGCCATTCGAGCATGGACACGGGACGACTTGGGGCGCTGATGGAGACAGCGCGCGACCACCGCCTCCAGCGCTTCCTTGGGGCGACCGACCTTGCCGTCCCCCGACAGCCCAAAACCCGCCAGGACATCAAGAAGCTGCTGTTCGGGTAGCCCGAGGATCTGTGCTGCGCGGTCGCTGCGGCCCCATGCCCATGCCTCGAGTTCCGGGTCAATGACTACGACGGCCACCGCGCCCTCGGGCCATCCCGACGCTCTCGCCCGGCTCTCCACCTCGCCCTCCAACTCCTCGGCAGCCTTCGACTCGCCACCCGACCCGTGCCAGTCCAGCACGACAATGGCGCGCTGGTAGGTGCGGCGCACCTCCCGCAGGTACTCGTGGGCACGGCGGAAGACCCAAGCGTCGTTCGACTTCGGGGGTTTGACCACGTCGTGACAGGCGATACGGACGCCGAGGGAGGCTTGGCGCGACTGCAGGAGGGCAGAGAGCACAGTCTCCGCGTCCGCGTCTGCCACCAACACGACGAGTTCCTTCGGCTGGGCGGGCATCATCCGAGAATCCCCGCCGCAAAGAGGTCGCCGAGTGGCATCGCCTCTTTCCACGCCTGCAACTCCGGGTGCTCGCTACCGCGGATGATCTGCGTAGCTCCTTCCTCATCCTGCTGGAAGCAGAGCAGATTCTCGGGGTCAGTGAGGCCTACGATGATCGGCGAATGCGTCGCCAGGAATACCTGCCCCTCGTAGACCGAGGTGAGCGACTGTATCAGGTAGTCGAGCGCCCTCGGATGGATACCGTTCTCAGGCTCCTCGATGATGTAGACGCGGTCCTCGGGGGGCAGGTACGCGATCAGGTTCAGCGCCATGAACCGCAGCGTCCCATCCGACAGCCGCCACGCGGGCACCCGAAGACCGTCCTCGTAGACCGCCACCAGGTAGAGGTGGCGGTCGTGCTCCTGCTCCACCACCTCGACAGTCTTGAGCCCGTGCATGACAAGCGCCAGGTGCTCGATCCACCAGTCGAAGCGTTCGGTGCCCTCAATCTGCTGGACGAGGAGAGGGAGGTTGGACCCGTCCCCTTGGTACTCACGAGGCGCGTACGGCGGACACGTGGCGCGCATGGCTGAAGGGCTCAACTCGACCGTGTGGATATGGTCGCGCAGGAAGTTGCGGAGCCACACAGCCTCGGCGAACTGCTCGGGGTCTTCCGGCACTAGTGACAGGGCGCACCGGCTCGGCGGGGTACGGTAGGACCACGGCAGGCCCTCACGCGGGACGTACTTCCCCCCCTCCGCTCCGCCACCCAACAGCAGGATCACTGGCTTCCCGGAAGGCACCATCGTACGGCCAGCCATGTGGCGAAGAGCCAGCCCACCGTCGATGCTCGCGATCACCTGCTCTACCGGAAGTGCCGCGAGGCCGTCCTCCAGCAAGAGGAGCCACTCCTCCTCGACCTCCAGGCCTGGACCGCTTCCGACTTCGCAGACGTACCGGAGGGTCTGCCTGGCAGCAGCGTCCCGTTCGACAGACGGACCGGATGCACTAACGACCAGCAGAAGTGTGCCCCCACCCTCCTTCCAGGTCAGCTCAGCCACCGAACGAGCCCGCAAGCTGATGGCCCGACCCAGGTCGCCGTCCAGTCCGAGAGCGTCCCGCAGGAATCCGAGCACATCCAGCAACGTACTCTTGCCGCTCGCGTTCGGACCTACCAGAACGTTGAAGGGCCCCAACTGCACGTCCACGTCACGCAGGCACTTGTACCCCTTCGCCTCGATACGAGTGATCATCAGCCGTCCTCCGCCATTGATGCCTCGCGCCCTATCCTTCGCCTCTCTGCGCCGCCGCTCCTTGTCCTGAGCCCCGAAGGGAACCCGCCTGCCTCCTGGGAACTACCCGACGGCGCTCCGTGCGCCAAGGGGGATGGCCTCATGTTCCGCACGCTCGCCCTCGTGCTGCTTCTCTCAGCCGTGGTGCCGTCAGCGTTCGCCCAGGGCCTCGACCGCCCGTGGATCGCGGACACGTATTTCTACTGGTATACGTGGGACTACCAGAAGGAGTTCGGGGGATGGGTGGGGGGCGTGTGGAACACGCCGTTGTATGGGTACTACGACTCGCCCTCGTATGCGGACAACCTGCGGTCGCTGAGGATTGCCTCGGAGTGGGGGATCACGGACCACTTCATGGACTACTGGGGACCCGGATGGAAGGGGGAGGGCGACGAGCCGCGTGAGGCGACGGTGATGCGGGCGGCTGAGGAGCTGCAGCGGCGCGGCTACAACATCCACATGAACTTCTACCAGGATGGCGAAGACTTCGACATGGCCGACTTCGCCAAGAACCTGGACGCGGGTCGCAGCTTCCGCTTCTACGTCGAGAACTGGGGCGATTCGCCGGCTCTGGCGCGCGTGAACCATCAGCCGGTGCACCTGATCTACGGGCGTAATGGGCTGCCCAAGCCCACGCAGGACGACGCCGGCTTCCGGGAGTGGCTCCGCTCGCGGTACGCGAGCCTGGAGGCGCTGAACGGGGCGTGGGGCACGTCGCTGGCCTCGTGGGAGGAGGCGAAGCTTGACTTCGGGATGGGCGTGCGCCGCGCCGACTCGATCCGGTACGCGACGCACGTGTGGCAGACGCAGTGGGAGCAGACGATGCAGCGCGCGCGGGAGGAGCTGCGCAAGCCCGCGCCGCGCGTGAGCTTCGACGCAGCGTACCAGCCCTACCTCGGCTGGGGGTACAGCGCGCTGCCGAAGTCGACCGCCGGCCCGCACTCGTATGCGGGCATCTTCGGCGTGCCGCAGGACCAGGACACGGAGCGCTTCATCAACGCCGCCGTCGCGAAGGCCTACGGCACGGTCTTCTTCGACCACTTCAAGAACTTCTACCATGACATCGAGATTCGCACGCCGGGCGCGATGTACTCGCCCGAGTTCCTCGCGTTCGACCGTTTCTGGGCGGGAGCGCTGGTGCGGCGGTCCGAAGCGCTGCTGCATCTCTCCTGGAACGAGTGGTGGGAGGGGTCGAACCTGGAGCCCTGCTGGGAGTTCGGCAAGACCTACTGTGAGAAGAACCTGCTGTGGTCGAGCGTGATGCAGCAGTGCTTCGGCAGCCTGCACAACTGGAACCGCGGCGCCAAGGTCGCCGTGCTGCTGAACGACTGGCTGTGGCTCACCGGCAGCCGCAACACGGATGACGTGTACGGGTGCGTGGAAGCTCTGCGGCGGTCGAACGTGACCTTCGACCTGCTGCCCGATGACTTCGTCACGCGGGAGCGCCTCGGCGAGATCGAGACCGTCATCGCGCCGACCGGCGCCGCTGGGCTGGGCGAAAACGCGGAGGGGCAGCCGATCGCGCAGGTCCTCAAGGACTGGGTCTCGCAGCGTGGCGTGAGCCGGAAGCTGATCGTCTCGCAGATGCCCGAGTACGTGGAGTGGCTGGGCCTCCAGCGGGCCAAGGTGAGGCCGGGCGCGCAGCGCGGCCCGGACATGAACGTGTTCGCGGACATCGGGAGCGAGGGCGACGAGAAGTTCATCCTGTCCGGCATGAGCGTGCGTGAGGACTGGGGCAAGCTCCCGGAGGGCGCGTTCGGCGCGGTTGAGGGACAGCAGACGCGCCGCTGGACGCCCGCCGTCGGCTCGACGACGACGTTTGTGTTCCCCTTCTCGCCGAACCGTGACCACTTGCTGCGCTTCCAGGGCATGGCGTTCGGGGACAATCGCCTGACTGTGATGGTCGGCGACAAGGTCGCGGGCACCCTCGATCTGGCGACCGGCCCGAATGAGCCGGAGCTGCGCATCCCGGCGAAGGTCATCGGCGACACGCGCATCGCCGAGGTGCGGTTCGAGTACGCGAAGCGGAACGTGCCCAAGGAGATCGACCCGGAGCGCTACCCAAGCGAGAACCGCATCTGCAACCTCGCGCTCGACTGGGTGCAACTGAGCACCGACAACATCCCCGCCCACACGCGCGACCAGAACTACAGCCTGCCGAGGGAGCAAGTGCGGGTTGGCGACAGCATGGGGGGAGGGTGGGAAGGTCGCGCACTGCGCATCGACTGGGCGCCACGCGAACCTCTCATCGGCGGGCCGCAGCCGCACGAGGTCCGCAGCCGCTACACCTCGGACGGCGCGGCGCGCGACATCGTGACCAGGGTCGGGGACGGGCAAGTCTGGTACTGCAACGGCCTGCTCGGCGCAGCGAACGGGCGAATCGTGCAGCACATCCTGACCCAGTGGGCGGGCCATCGGCCGGAGTGGGTGCTGGAGGGCGAGGATGTCAAAGGAGCGCTGCTCAGCGCCGGCGGGAACACGCGCGTCGCGGTGGTCTACAACTACGATCCCGCGCACCGCAAGAAGATCACGCTCCAGGTCCCGATGACCGATCGCTCGCTGGTGGAGGTCACCGGGCTCTCCATCGACGGCCGGGCGCTACAGCCGGTGACGGGCGAGGTCTCGGTGGAGAACGGGCGAGTCACGATCGCCGATGAGACCACCTACTACGCCGCCTACGCGATCTCCTGCGGGCCGGTGCAGGCCGACATCCCCGAGCTGACTATCACCCCGGGATCGACGCTGCGCTTCAACGTCAAACTCGACAACAACGACCCGCGACCCGCGACCGTCACCCTCGGCCTGATCTCGCCCGTGCCCACGATCACCGCGGCCCCTGCCGTGACGTCGCTGACCGACTACGAGGACAAGGAGCTGCCCTTTGAGATCACCTGCGCTCCCGAGGCGGACTGGGGACAGAAGACCGTGATCTTCGACCTCGCCACGGGGGGGCAGCATGTGTACCTGTGGCGGAAGCTGCAGGTCGTGCGGCGGCCCGAGCCGGAGATCACGACGACCCTCGTTGACCGCGCCCGTCCGCGGCTCTCCGTGCGCAACACGGAGCACCCCTTGACCGCCAGCGGCACGGCCGAGCGAGTGACGGTGACCGTGGACGAGAAGAAGATCGGGTTCGGCGATCTGCGCAGCGGGCAGGCGGCGGAAAACGATGTGGACCTACCGCCGCCCGGCGACCGCCCCGAGCTCCTCCTGCGCCTGGCGGAGGTCGCCTGGCAGGCCGGCGATCAGGCCGAGGAGAGGGTGCAACCCATCGCGATCGCCTCCTACCCACGCCGCTACCCCTCGGTCCCGGCCGCGGTGGCCCCGATCCTGGTGTTCAACGGCTCCGAGAGGCCCCTGGAGGCCCGGGTCATCACCATGCCCGTCAGCCAGCTCAAGCGCTACGCGCGGGGAATGGGGCTGCGGTTCCACGTTCGCGACCAGGACGGCAACCCGGTGACCTCGCAGACGAGCGCCGACGGCACGGAGCTGCTCTTCCTCGCGGATGTGGACGTACGCTCGGCCCGCACCTACTACGCCTGCGTGGGCGACGTCCCCGCGGTGCCGACGGAGTTGGCGACCACGCCCGAAGCCCTCGGCAGCGGACACGGCCGGATCATCATCGGGAACCAGGCGCTGGAGCTTGTGCTGGACGAGCAGTCCGGCGGCGTCGCGACCTCATTGCGCTCCCTCGCCACGAACAACGAGTACGGCGCCGGGAGCTTCGGCGCGGCCTACGGCACGTGGAACCACGCGACGCTTGATGCGCCGACCATCGGCGGCGACGCGCTATTCGCGAACACGGAGCACCACTCCCAGACCGAGGCCCCGGCGAAGCTCACTCTCGTCGAGAGCGGCCCGGTTCGGGCGGTTGTGCGGGCTGAATGGCGCGGCGAAGTGCTGACCGCCACGCAGACCTACACAGTGAACTCGAAGTCCCCGTGGGTGCGGATCGCCTCCTCGGTGCAGCCGCTGCGCCCACTGAAGCCGAACGAGGAGATCACGGTCCTCGACGGCAAGCTGAAGCGCGCGAACCTCACGAAGATCTTCCCGAACTTCGTGGGAATCGACAGCGAGTTCGCCAAGGAGAACCCGCACCACGGCTACCGCGTGACGCACTTCGTGCCGGACTACTTCACCTGCATGACGCCGAACGACTTCCCAGAGAGCGTCTCGTTCGTGCTGCTCGATCGCTCCGGCATCGACGCCATCCGCCAGGGCTTCTGGCCCGCCGAGCGCAGCAAGCCCGGCAAGTGCGAACACGCCTGGATCGAGCTGCTCTCGCACAGCAACACCGGCGCCTCCTCCCTCGTGGATGTCCTCATCCACAAGGGTCACCAGCCCGTCGCCGCCGCCCACCTCCAGGCCGAGAAGCATGGCCCGCTGGTGATCGTGCCGGAGGGGTTTGCGTTTGAGGAGCAGGAGTAGGCGCCCTGAGGTGCCTACGACCTGATACGTGCGAGCCTTGGGCGAGGCCGGATAACGGCGAGGGCTGCGATCCCGAGTCGTAGGTGTGCCGTGCCGTGGGAGCGCGGATGCGTCCGCGCTCCCACGGCACGGGGACGGCATGCTCGCGAGCTGAGCGGAGCCGCAAGGACTGGCGTGTGCGCACGTCGAATGCTACAATGGCGGGGGCGATGAAGTCGGGGGCTGTGAACAATGGACAGTCCTCGTCCCGCTGGCGCGGGACGGGACAGTCCCGAACGACTGCGAAGGTGCGATCTCATGTCCGTGAACCCAAGCCTGCGGCTGGCGGTCACGTTGGGTCTGGTGGCGGCGGCGCTGCTTCCGCTGGGTGCTCAGACGCTGAAGGACTCGATCCTGGTCGGCGCGTGGGAGTTCGACCGGGGGAACGTCGCGATCTACACGGTCGGCATGTCGTATGCCGACACGGAGCCGGTAGTCGTCAACGGCAACGTGTACCCGAACCAGGCCGAGTATGACCTCGACTTCCCGGTCACCGCGACGTATGCGCTCTGGGCGAAGTACACGGCGCTGGACTCCCGCCCGGTGAACCTACTCCTCGATGACAAGCTGATCGTGCAGGGGATCAAGTCGGTCACCGGAAGCTGGCAGATCAGCCAGGGCAAGTGGGAGAAGCAGGCGGACGTCGAGATCGCGCAGGGCCAACACACCCTGAAGTTTGTCTGCCCAAGCTGCATCCCGCACATCGCGGCGTTCCGGTTCGACTCGAGCGTGCCGTTCCCCGAGGGTACGAAGCGGCGGAGGCCCAAGCGCATCGAGACGGTCGCGAGCCAGCACTGCAGCGGCAACCCCGAGCCGGGGAAGTACGACTACGCGGCCTATGTGCGCGCCGACGGGTTCGTGGATGCGCCGCAGGACTACGATCCGATCCTGCCCTACGACCCCATCCCGCCGCCCGCGCCGCGCGCCGAGCGGATTCTCGAGTACCTGCTGATGGGGGAGGGCAAGTACAAGGTCGAGGCCGTGGTCCAGCCCAACGAGTGGGACGAGTGGACGGCGCTGCTGTCGGTCCGCGTGAACGACCAGCGGACCGAGAGTGAGTCGATGCCCTTGGCTGGCGCGCCCGAGCGAATCGTCAAGATGCTCGCACATACAGAGCGGCTGATCGGCGAGTTCCGCCTGGTGACTAACCGTGACTTCCTCGCTGCGGAGAAGGGGCAGGCAGCGGGCCTCAGCGCGGAACTTGGCCGCGTGCAGGCGAGAGATGACGCCGACAAGGCCAAGTGGGAGCAGGCCTACGCGCTGTACGTGAAGGCCTACCTGCTGAAGAACCGCGTCGCCCTGAGCAACCCCCTGCTGAACTTCGGCAAGCTGCTCTTCGCGAAGCGACTGACCTATAACACGAGCCACATCTACACCACGTACTTCGATGGCAGCGACCGCTACCAGCAGGGCGGCGGGCTGTACGTCCTGGACGGCATTCGTCCGGACCGCGAGCCCGTGTCCGTCACGCAGGGCCTGGACAGCAAGGGCATTTTCCGCGATCCCGATGTCTCGTGGGACGGAACGAAGGTCGTCTTCTCCTACAAGGCCGACAAGCCCACGCCCTGCCGCCTGTATGAGGTGAGCGCGGACGGCTCCGGGCTGCGGCAGCTCACGAGCACCGACTTCGATGACATCGACCCCTGCTACCTGCCGAACGGGCGGATCGCGTTCGTCTCGACCCGCTGCAAGCGCGTCGTGCTGTGCCACAACGCCTTCACCGTCTCGGTGCTCTACACGATGGACGCCGACGGCGGCGACGTGCGCTGTATCTCCACCAACACGGTGAACGAGTTCACGCCCAGCGTGCTCGCCGATGGGCGGCTGGCGTTCACCCGCTGGGAGTACGTGGACAAGCATGTCGGCAACAACCAGAGCATGTGGGTGATGAACGCCGACGGCAGCAGTCCGGTGCACATGTCCGGCGAGCACTGGGGACCGGTCACGCTCTGGGAGCCGCGGCAGGTGCCCGGCAGCCCGAAGATCGTCACCACGCTCTCCCCGCACATGCCGATCGCTGTTGGTCCGATCGCGTTGGTCGATCCGGCCGACGTGTGCACGAGCCCCGCGAAGTACGAGAACCTGACCCCCGAAGTCCCGCCGCCGCATCACTTCGGCTGGCTGCGGACCGACGGGGGGTTCTACTGCAGTCCTTACCCGCTGTCGGAGGACTACTACATCGTCTCCTACGCCTATGGGCCGGGTGATCGCGAGCCGACCGGCTACGCGCTGTACCTCCTCGATCGCTGGAACAACCGCGACCTGATCTACCGCGACCCGAACTTCTCCTGCTTCGAGGCCTTCCCCGCGGCGCCGCGCCCCCGGCCGGCGGTCATCCCCGACGTGCCGCCGGCGGACCGCAACCTCGGCCGCTTCTGCGTGCTGAACGTGTATGAGGGCCTGACGGGGATCGCCCCGGGTCAGGTGAAGTACCTGCGGGTGATCGAGGAAGTGCCCAAGCCGGCCTC
>Ga0194113_10005026_pt1 | contig 17181 bp, 18 predicted proteins | sample TA2MahC200mmetaG_FD_146193 | JGI IMG/M metagenome (GOLD analysis project Ga0194113, IMG submission 146193) | Freshwater microbial communities from Lake Tanganyika, Tanzania - TA2015017 Mahale Deep Cast 200m | ecosystem: Environmental > Aquatic > Freshwater > Lake | place: Tanzania: Lake... | reverse complement strand
AAGCCAGCACAGCCTCGATGGCGCGCAGCTCTTTGGCCGCCTCAGGGGCCAGCCAGACGCCGTGTCCTTGCCGGCAATAGAACTCCATCAGGCGGTGCAACGTGACCCGCCCGCCGGCCGCGTCGCGCTCTGCGTAGCGGAAAAGGAGCACATCATCGCAGACGGGGCATCGCCGGCTGAGATCGCGCGGGCTTTTGATTCTGGGGTGGACCTTGAGATCAACATCCTCCATGTCGTCCCAGTACTCAGCCGTGTCATGCGTCGCCCAGTATTCGGCTGCCTCTTCTCGAGTCTGGAACATCGGCAGTTTCTTGCTCATTTCCTGCTCCGGCTCTTTCGATAGCCGCGTCGTTCTTCCGAAGTCATGTCGCGCACTGTCACGACATAATACCATCCTTCTCCCTCATGATCGGCGATCACCGTCAGGTAACGTCCTGCCCCAGTCTGGCCATAGAAGTAGTAGCGGTCTTCTCCCCGTCCTTTCCTGGCAAGGGGACTACTTAACATGACCTCCTCGACCTCACGCTGTTCAACGTGATGCCGGGCGATATGCTCCAGATTCGAATCCGTCCAGATCAGGTCTTCGATCCACATCAGGAACGTGACTCCCGACCTCAGTATCGCACGAAAACCGCCGTTCGTCTACTCCTGCCGCATCTTCACTGCGGTCTCCAGCACATCGTCAATCCCGCCCTGCATATAGAATGCCTGCTCAGGGATACCGTCGTGCTTGCCATCCAGGACCTCGCGGAAGCTGCGCACCGTCTCCTTGATCGGCACATACTTGCCCGGTCGGCCGGTGAACACCTCCGCCACGAACATCGGCTGCGACAGGAACTTCTGGATCTTGCGCGCCCGCGCCACGGTCAGCTTGTCCTCTTCGCTCAGCTCCTCCACGCCCAGGATGGCGATGATGTCGGAAAGGTCCTTGTAACGCTGAAGCACGCGCTGCACCTCGCGGGCCGTGCTGTAGTGCTCCTCGCCGACGATACGCGGATCGAGGATGCGCGAGGTCGAGGCCAGCGGATCCACGGCCGGGTAGATGCCCATTTCGACGATGGAACGCTCCAGCGCGATGGTGGCATCCAGGTGCGCGAAGGTGGTCACCGGCGCGGGATCGGTGTAGTCGTCGGCCGGCACATAGACCGCCTGCATCGAGGTGATGGAGCCGCGGCGGGTGCTGACGATGCGCTCCTGCAGCTCGCCCATGTCAGTGCCCAGGGTGGGTTGGTAGCCCACTGCGCTCGGCATACGCCCCATCAGCGCCGAGACCTCCATGCCCGCCATCACGAAGCGGTAGATGTTGTCAATGAAGAGCAGCACATCGCGGCCCTGGTCGCGAAAGTACTCGGCCATGGTCAGTCCGGTCAGGCCCACCCGGAAGCGCACCCCGGGCGGCTCGTTCATCTGGCCGAAGACCATGGCCACCTTGTCAATCACGCCCGATTCCTTCATATCGTGCCACAGGTCATTCCCCTCGCGCGAGCGCTCGCCCACACCCGCGAAGACCGAGAAGCCCTGGTGCACGGTGGCGAAGGTGCGGATCAACTCCTGGATGATGACGGTCTTGCCGACCCCGGCTCCGCCGAAGACGCCCGTCTTGCCCCCGCGGGTGAAGGGCGCGATCAGGTCAATCACCTTGACGCCGGTCTCCAGCAGTTCTGGCTGGGTGACCTGCTCCTCGAAGGGCGGCGCGGGCCGGTGGATGGGGTAGAACTCCCTGGTCACCACCTTGCCCCGCTCGTCCACCGGCTCACCCAGGGCGTTGAACACCCGGCCCAGGGTGGATGGCCCAACCGGCACACTGATCGGCGCGCCGGTGGCGATGGCCGGAATACCGCGTTGCAGGCCGTCAGTGGTGTCCATGGCCAGGCAGCGCACGCCGTTGTTGCCGAGCTGCTGCTGCACCTCCAGGATCAGTGGGCTGCCGTCCCGGGGCACCTCGATCGCGTGGTAGATCTCAGGCAACTGCCCGGCCGGGAACTCCACATCCACCACCGGCCCCATGATTTGCGTGATCTTGCCTTCAATTAGCTCAGGCATTCTGCCCTCTCCGAATATCTTCCATCTCATGATCCTCGCGCTTTCGCCAACGCCTCCGCACCTCCCGCGATGTCCAGCAACTCCTTCGTAATCGCCTCCTGCCGCGCCTTGTTGTAGCTCAGTGTCAGCTCGGTGATCAGGTCGGTAGCTGCCTCGCGGGCGTTGCGCATGGCCACCATGCGTGCGCTCTGCTCGCTGGCGATGGACTCCAGCATGGCCTGGTAGATCTCCAGTTCAGTAAAGCGGGGTAGCACCTGCCCCAGAATGGCTTCAGGATTGGGTTCGTAGATATAATCCACACTGCCATGCGTGCCGCTTTCCCACACGGGCTCCAATGGCAGCAGGCGCACGATGGTCGGCCGCTGAACCAGGGTGTTGACGAAGCTGGTATAGGCCAGGTAGACGGCATCCCAGCGCCCATTCAGAAAGTCGTCAATGGCCACGCGGGCGACAGGCGACAGGTCTGGCATGGCGGGCCGGTCGGGGATGCCGGTGAATTCGGCCGCCACAGGGAAGCCGTAACGCATCAAAAAATCGCGGCCTTTCCGTCCCACCGCAATCAAGTTGTAGGGATACTCCTGCGTCTTGGTGAAATCCACCGCCTTGCGGATCATGTTGGCGTTGAAGGCGCCGCACAGGCCGCGGTCGGCCGTATAGACGATCAGGCCAACGGTCTTGACCTCTCGCTGCTCTAGCAGGGGATGGAGGGCGCCACCGCCGGCGTGCGCCTGGCGGGCCAGGGAGTGCAGCACTGCCAGGGCTTTCTCGGCATAGGGCCGCGAAGCCAACGTCTGCTGCTGCGCCCGGCGCATTTTGGAGGCCGCCACCGTCTCCATCGCCTTGGCGATCTGAGCGGTGTTGCGCACGCCGCGGATGCGTCGGCGGATCTCTCGTGCGGTTGCCATGCTATCCCACCTGTCGCTGCGCCTTGAAAGCGGTGATGGCGTCCCTGAGGTCCTGGGTGGTCTTCTCGCTGAGAGTCCTCTCGTTCATGATCGTCCGGCCGAGGTCCGGTCGCTGCGAGGCCATGAAGCGGCTGAAATCAGCCTCCCATGCCCTGACCTTATCCACGGGCACGTCGTCCAGGAATCCATTCGTAGCCGCGAAGATGATCATCACCTGCTGATCGAGCGCCATCGGCTCGTACTGCGGTTGTTTCAGGATCTCGGTCAGGCGCTGGCCCAACTCAAGCTGGTTACGCGTTGATTTATCGAGGTCAGAGGCAAACTGGGCAAAGGCCGCCAGCTCGCGGAATTGCGCCAATTGCAGGCGCAGTTGGCCGGCCACCTGGCGCATGGCCCGCACCTGGGCAGCGCCGCCCACCCGGCTCACCGACAGACCGACGTTCACCGCCGGCCGAATGCCCGCGTAGAACAGGTCGCTCTCCAGGTAGATCTGGCCGTCGGTGATCGAAATGACGTTGGTGGGGACGTAGGCCGAGACGTCGCCGGCCTGGGTCTCGATGATCGGCAACGCGGTCAGCGAGCCGCCGCCGTGATCCGGGTGCATCTTGGCCGCCCGCTCCAGCAAGCGCGAGTGCAGATAGAAGACGTCGCCTGGGTAGGCTTCGCGGCCCGGGGGACGGCGCAGCAGCAGGGAAACCTGGCGATAGGCCCAGGCGTGTTTGGTCAGGTCGTCGTAGACGATCAGCGCGTCCTGGCCCTGCTCCATGAACTCCTCGCCCATCGCGCAGCCGGCGTATGGAGCGATGTACTGCATGGCGGCCGGCTCCGATGCCGATGCGACCACCACGATGGTATGCGCCATCGCGCCGTAGCGTTCCAGGGTCGCCACCACCTGCGCTACCTGCGCCAGCTTCTGGCCGATGGCGACGTAAATGCAGATCAGGTTCTTGCCCCGCTGATTGATGATCGTATCAATCGCCAGGGCGGTCTTGCCGGTCTGCCGGTCGCCGATGATCAGCTCGCGCTGGCCGCGGCCGATGGGGGTCATGGTATCAATGGCCTTGATGCCGGTCTGGACAGGGGTATCTACCCCCTTGCGGACGATCACGCCAGGCGCGATGCGCTCCACGAAGCGAGCACGGTCGGTCTTGATCGCGCCTTTGCCATCCACCGGCTGGCCCAGGGCATTCACGACCCGGCCGATCAGCGGGTCGCCCACCGGCACGGAAGCGATCTCGCCGGTAGCTGTCACCTGGTCCCCCTCCTCGATCTCGGTGTAGTCGCCCAGGATGATGATGCCGACGTTGTCCCGTTCGAGGTTGAAGGCCATGCCCATCGTGCCGGTCTTGGGAAACTTCACCAGCTCCATGGCGCGCACGCTGGCCAGACCGCTGGCGCGCGCGATCCCGTCGCCAACCTGGAGCACCGAGCCGACGTCCACGACGCGCACGGGCGCCTGGAAGCTGAGAATCTGTTGTTTAAGCTGTGCTACGAGATCTTCAGTGCGTACAGCCATGTATTGTCCCCTTCAGAAATGCGCAAAGCGAAAAACGCAAATGACCCCCCGTCACAAGCTTTCGTAGTCCATGAATTTCTTCAGCCGCACGCGCAGAAGTAGCACACGCTGCGACTCTTCATCCACCTGGTATGCGACGCGCCATTTGGTCGCCAGCCAAATGCGATAGATATTCGACTTCTCGCGTAATTCTTTGGCACGGAGAGGCGTCGGTTCCTGCTGCAACTCTCGGATTAACTGCCTGACCTCAGCTCGCACATAGCCAGGCAAACTCGCGATCTCCTTGCGAACCGGCGGAGGAACGTCAACCTGGTAACTCACCGCGCGCCTCCGCTCGATCCAGTTCGGCTTCGAAGTCCTCCCACGTCATCCAGGTCTCCGGCTTGTCGCCATAGACGTCCAGGACGGTCATCGCCTCGCGTAAGAGTTCATCGTCGCCCGCCGGATCGTCAGGCCCTTCCTGGCTCCAATCATCGAGGATCGAAGGCGTTATAGAACGCGTCGGCGGATAGGGCAAGCGCGCGAATTCCTCGCGCATCACTTCGCGCACGACGCGGCGCATCAGATTTTCGAGATCGGGCAAGCCGAAGCTGACCGTGGTTTCAACTGTGGTCGTACTCATCGTATTTACTCCTCTCGCCTGATCATTCTAACACCTGACGCACACAAATACAACAGTAACCAGTCAAATCAGGATTGAAAAGCCTTTAGTCTCCCATCGTCACGCCCAACGCCTGCTTCATCGCCGCCAGCTTTGTCGCGACGCTGCCGTCCATCAGCTTGTCGCCCACGCGCACGATCAGGCCGCCCAGGATGGCCGGATCTACCTTGTAGTGCACGTCCAGGCCTGCGCCGTGCTCTGCCGTCAGCCTGGCGACGAGCGCCTGTCGCTCCGCGTCGGTAAGCGGGATGGCGCTGATGACTTCGACGACTGCGGCTTCGGCCCGGCGCATCCGCTGGCGGAGCGCGGCCGCGATGTCGCCTGCCAAGGCCAGATCCCCGTGTTGGGCCAGCGCGTAGACCACGTTGCGCACCGGCAGGTCGGCGTCGGCAGGTAAAAGGCCGTCCAGAATCGGCTGGCGCTGGGTGAAGTCGGCGCTTTCGGCCTGGCCACGAGCCAACAGACTCGGATCAGCCGCCAGCCTGGCCGCCGCGCCCTCCAATGCGGCCAACCACCGTTCCAGCGCGGCTTCGTAGAAGGCCTGTGCGTAGCTGCTCACGCGATCGGGCGCGTCCATGGTCAATTTCTCCGCACGCTGCGCGGGACTTCGCGCACCGGGTCAGGCCCCAACTCCGCCAGGAATTGCCCGATCAGCCGGCGCTGCGTGCCTTCGTCCATGGCCTGACCGAGGACGCGTTCGGCGGCCAGCATGGAGAGGCCGGCGATCTGACTCTGAACTTCGGCCAGGATGTGCGCCTTTTCTTGCAACGCTTCGTCGCGCGCTTTCTGACGGATCGCTTCGGCCTCGCGTTGCGCATCCGCGACGATGGCGCTGCGGGTCTGCTCGCCCTGCTGCGCAGCCTGACCGATGATTTCCTGCGCCTTGCGCTGCGCCTCGACGATCTTGCGATCGTAGTCCTGCTGAGCCTTCGCTGCCGACTCGCGCGCGGCGTCTACGTCAGCCATGCTCCGCGCAATCCGTTCCTTGCGCTGGTTTAGCATATTCAAGATCGGCTTGTACAGCAGCAAGTAGAGCAGCACCGCCAACAAGCTGAAATTGATCAGTTGCGAGATCAGGAAACCCAGGTTGATCCCAAGCTTTTCCAAAGGCCCCCTCCTCGATTGCGGATTGCCGATTGCCGATTGGCGTCTCTCCTTGAGGATGGTCAATTCGCAATCCGAAATCCGAAATCAGACGAACTTGATGATCAGTGCGACGACCAGGGCGTAGATCGCGATGGCTTCGGCGAACACCATGCCCAAGACCATGTTGGTGCGGACGTCGCCGGCGGCCTCCGGGTTACGCCCGATCGCCTCCATGGCTTTGCTGCCCAGGATGCCGATGCCGATGCCCGGGCCGATGGCGCCGAGGCCGATGGACAGAGCCGTGCCGATAGCTTTTAATCCTTCTGCATCCATGTGTGACTTCCCTTTCGATAGTGGGTGGTAAACTGCAAATTGCAAATTGCTATCTGCAATCGTCAATGATGTTCCTCGTCGCCGTGGCCGAGCGTGGCCATGACGAAGAAGACCAATGCCAGCATCATGAACACGACCGCCTGGATGAAGCCGATGAACACTTCAAGACCGTAGAACGGCAGCGAGGCGAAGTACGGGATCAGAAACGCCATCACGCCCAGGAGCACTTCGCCGGCGAAGATGTTGCCGAAAAGACGAAAGCTGAAGGAGAGGATCTTGGCGAACTCCGAGACCAGCTCCAGCACGCTTACGAAAAGCCCCACCACCCCATCGAACGCGCCGCGCTTGAAGCCGCTCAGATCGAAGAACTTCTTGAAGTAGCTTCCCCGAAGGGCCAGCGCGCCGAAGTATTGCGTCAGGCCCACCGCCATGACCGCCAGGGCCAGGGTGAAGTTGAGATCGGTGGATGGGGCGCGGAAGAGTGGCACGACGATGTAGCCGGCGCTCTCCTTCTTCTGATCTCCGGCGGCCTTTTCGTCTTTGACCGGCTGCTTCTCTCCGTCAGTCTTATGTTCGGCGTCCGCGCGGATGCCCGTCAGAATGGCCCCGCGGGCGATGAAACCGACTTCGCCAGCCTTGTGCGGGTGTTCGAGGATGCCGATAGATCCCACGCCCGGCAGGAGGCCGAACCAATTAGAAGCCAACACGAAGAAGAAGATCGTGGCCACCACAGGAAAGAACTTGGGCGTCCAATGGCCTGCAATCCCCTTGATGAAGTTGTAGAGCGTCTCGACAACCATCTCCATGACGTTTTGCACCCCGCTGGGGACGAGCTCCCGGTTGCTGGCTTGCGCCAGGTTCTTTGGAATGCGTCGCGTCGCAAAGTAGGCAAGGAGGATCAACAGGATCATCACGATCCAGGCTGTGAAGAGCGAGTTGGAGATGGTCAGGGGCCCGAGGTGGAAAATCGGTTCGGCGGCCAAAGAGATCACAGGGCTGGGCACCTTCAAGCCCAGCAAATCAGAGACCACGAACAGGCCGACCGCCAGAAGAAGAATGACAAGGTTGCGGACCGTCAATAGTTTCTTCAGCACTATGCCCTATCCTCCTTCCCCACGGCCGGTGGGGCGGCTTCATTCTTGCCCAACGCTTCGATGTTGCGGATGACGATACGCACGGCGCCCACCGTGCTGGCGACGATGCCCACCAACGCGCCGACCAGAATGAACAGTGGCGCAGTGCCGAGCCGGCGGTCCAGCCAGATGCCCAGGCCAAGGGGGATCAGCGTGCAGAGGGCGAACACCCAGCCCAACTGCAAGAAGACGCCAACAGCGCCGATCTGTTTCACAGGCCCCTCTTTCTGCCTGCCGGATGGCGGGAAGATTATAGCAGGTCGTATCTAAAGGCGCAAATCTCAAGAGGGAATTACCGCGACATCCGCATGAATAATTCCTGCACGTCTCCGCAGTCCGGCTGGCTGCCGCGAGACCGTTGCACTGGTCGTGTCACCGCCGGGTTGTCGCCGGATGCGGCGCCGATGCCCCAACGGGCAGCGCCATGACCTCTTGGGATGGCGATCCAGGCCGCTGTTCGCGCACCCATAGCACCACGGCCAACGTCCCAACGCCGAACATAAGGGTCGCCAGCACGAAAGGCGCGCGCAGGCCCATCTGCGCGGCCACGGCCGCGCCCATGATCGGCCCGAGCGCATTGGCGCCCGCGACCGCGCTGGAGTCCAACCCGAACACGACCCCTTCATGTCCTGCTGGCGTCAACTGCGCCAGCAGAGCGGTCAGCGTGGAGAGGGTGCCGCCGACCGCAAAGCCGGTGCAGAACTGCCAGACGATCAGCGCGCGCGGCTCATGCACAAACGCCTGCGGCAGGAACAGCAGCCCTGCCGCGATCGCGCTGGCGATCAACAGCCTGCGCCGCCCCAACCGATCACTCAGGCTGCCGATCAAGGGAGAGCCGATCGCGGCCCCCAGCGACGAAACGCCCGCGATGATACCGGTCGTCGCGCCCACCTGCGCGCCGGCCGGCAGCAGTGTCTGCACGAAGAGAGGCAAGATCGGGTCCAGCGAGCGGCTGCCGACGCGCAACAGGATGCGCGAGGCGAACACAGCCAGCAGCGACGCCGACGCCAACACCAGCGCCAGCGCCTGACGATAGCTCCGGCCGCTCCCGGCCCGCGACTCTTGTGCGGGCCGGAAATCTTCGTGCACAAAGATGGCCACGAGCACGCCAGAGAAGAAGAGCAACGCAGCCGTGATCCAGAAGCTCGCACGGTAGCCAAAGGCATCGCCGAAAAGCCCGCCCAACAGCGGCCCCAAGGAGACCCCCAGGAAGATGGCCGTTTGCAGCGAGCCCAGGGCCATGCCGCAGCGGTCCCGTGGCACGGCGGAGGCGACCAGCGTGGTGGTGGCCGGCACAGTGCCGGTGAACAGCCCCTGGATGAAGCGCAGAACCACCAATTGCTGGACGCTGGTCACGAATCCCATCAAGCTCATCACCAGAGCCCCGGCGAAGGAGGCGCGCAGCACCATCATCTTACGGCCGTAGCGGTCCGCCAGCGCGCCCCACACCGGCGCGATCAGCGCCATGCTGATGGCCTGGGCCGACGTTACCAGCGCGGCCCATAGGCCAGCTTCTTTGATGTCGCTGACGCCGAGCTCCTGGATGTAGTAGGGGACGAAGGGCATGACGAAGGAGAAACCTGCGACCGCGATGAATTGGGTCAACCAGACGGTGTACAGGGTACGACGCCATTGAGGCATGAGTTATGTCAGCTTTCTTGTGGCGTGGCTTCGCGCGACCCGGTCGAGTAGCGGATATAGCGGCCGCGACCGCGCGTGCTGCGGCGATGTTCGCGCGGTTCCTCATCCTCTTCTGATGGCGCGCGCAGGTTCTCCACCGGCACCTCGGCCCGGTTCGCATGGCCCAGGAAGCGGATCAGGATGTTGACCCGCGCGGCGGGTCCCAGCGGCCCCTGGAAGACCCCGCGCAAACCCGCCAGCGGCCCGCTGTCAATGATCACATCGTCGCCGGGCTTGAAGGCGTGGGTGGGCAGCCCCCCGCGCTGTTCGATCTGATGCAGCTCCGCGCGGATCAGCTCGATGGCGGCGTCCGGCACCACCGCGGGCCGGCTGCCGATGCTCACGATGCGGCGCAGGCCGGGAACCCACTGCAGCCTGGCGATGCCGAGAATCGCGAGATCGCACCGGACGAACAGATAGGCCGGAAACAGCGGCCGCAGACGTTCATCCGGCCGAGACGGCAAGAGAGGCAGAAAGGTCGTGAACCCCCGCGCCATCAAAGTGCGCGTGACCTGAGCTTCGGCGTTCGGTTTGGTGTAAAGAGCGTACCAGGCTTCCATGAGATCATCCCGCGAACCGTGTTTCGGACCGCCCCGATGTTAGCACGCCGCGCGGACTCTGTCAAACGGCTTACCAGGCGCGTTTGCGGATGAGGCCGCGCGTTCGTATAATGCTCCCGATGATGCCGCACGAACATGCGCCCTTGCGTGTGCTGCTGCTCTCGGCCATCGGCACGCGCATCAATCCGTACCTCGGCCTGTTGCAGGGCGGCCTGACCGCAGCCGGCGCCGAGGTGCGCCTGGCCGAGCGCCTCACTGCCGCCGACCTGGGCCCCGATCGCCGGCCCGATGTGATTCATCTGCACTGGCTCGACCGCTATGACTTGCCGCCGGAGATCGTTGTCCACGGCCTGGGCCGCGGGAATGATCTGCCGCGCCGCGCGGCGCGGCGGCTCCTGGAAGCCGGCGCGAACGCTGCAGTTATCTATCAGGCGCGACGCTGGCTTCGGTTGCGTCGCCTGTCCCGGCAACTGCACGCCTTTCAGGAAACGGGCGGCCGGGTCATCTACACTGTCCATAACCTGGCCGGCCACGATGGAGAAGGGCTGGCCGATCGCTGGGGGGCTGGGCGTCTGATCCGCCAGGCTGATGCGCTCCACGTTCACGATGCCAGCACGCAGGAGGCGGTGGCCGCCCGCCACGGCCGGCGCACGCACGTCTGCGTGATCCCGCATGGCCACTACCTCCACAGCTACCCGAATACGATGGACCGCTCGACCGCGCGCGCGCGCCTTGATCTGCCGGACGATGCGTTTGTCTACGTGACTCTGGGCTTGTGGCGTCCCTACAAGGGGTTGGAGGAGCTGGTCCGGGCTTTTCGCAGCCTGCCCGACGCCGACGCGCTGCTGCTGCTGGCCGGCGCGCCCCGGCCTGCGGCCTATGCCGACGCGGTCCGTGGATTGGCCGGCGATGACCAGCGTATTCGCCTGTTTCCGCGCTTCGTGCCGCCGGACCAGGTGCAGCTCTTCTTGAACGCCGCCGACATCTGCGTGTTGCCCTATCGTCAGATCACCACTTCTGGCGCGGCGCTGCTGGCGTTTTCGTTTGGCCTCCCCATCATCGCGCCGGCCATCGGCGGGTTTCCGGGCCTGGTCGAGGATCGCCGCGGGCTGCTCTACGATCCGACCGAAAGAGATAGCCTGGCCCGTGGTCTGGCCGCAGCGCGTCAGCGCGAATGGCGCGGCGCGCAGGCCGAAATCCTGGCCTGGGTCGCGCAGTTCGACTGGGCTGCGATCGGCCGCGAGTTGCTTGCGCTCTATCGCAGCACGTGAGCCGCCGCGGCGTCGCGGCCAACTCAAATACATCGCTTACAGACAGGCTCTTGACAATGATGTGCTAAAGTACTATACTCCGAGGCGATGACGGTGAACGGAGCCTGGCATGGAATACAAGGATTACTACAAGACGCTTGGCGTCGCCAAAGGCGCCGACGACAAAGAGATCAAGAAGGCCTATCGGCGGCTGGCGCGCCAGTACCATCCTGATGTGAATCCTGGCGACAAGGCTGCCGAAGCTCGCTTTAAGGAGATCAACGAAGCCCACGCAGTGTTGAGCGACCAGGAGAAGCGCCGCAAGTACGATGAGTTGGGCCAGAATTACCAGCGTTGGCAACAGGCGGGCGGCGGGCCGGCGGGCTTCGACTGGAGCCGCTGGGCCGCGGGTGGGCCGGCCGGCGGCCGCGTGCAGTACGGCAACGTTCAGGATCTCCAAGACCTCTTTGGTGGCTCTGGTTTCTCTGATTTCTTCGAGACCCTCTTTGGCGGCATGGGCATCAGAACCGCGCAAGGCCGTCAGGCGCCCCCGCGCACACGCGATCTCGAACAGGAAGTGGAGATCACCCTGGAAGAGGCTTTCCGCGGGGCTCAGCGCCTGATGGAGCTTGACGGCCGCCGGCTGGAGGTCAAGATTCCGCCAGGCGTCAAGACCGGCTCGCGCGTGCGCATGGCCGGCGAGGGCCTGCCGGTGGGCGCTGGCCAGTCCGGCCCGCGCGGGGATCTCTATCTGCGTATCAAGGTATCGCCTCACCACACCTTCGAACGTCGCGACGACGATCTGTACTGCGAGGCAGCGGTAGATCTCTTCGCCGCGCTGCTGGGCGGCGAGGTGCGCGCGCCATCGCTGGGCGAAGGGGTGGCGCTGCGGATTCCTGCGGGGACGCAGACGGGCCGCACGTTCCGTCTTACAGGCCAGGGGATGCCCAGGCTGCGTGCGCCCCAGGAACGCGGCGACCTCTATGTCAAGGTGCGCGTGATGTTGCCCGACAGGCTCACTGAACGCGAGCAGAAGCTGGTGCGCGAATGGGCGGCCATCAGAGGCGCAGCAAGCTGAAGTCCCGCATCAGGCGGCGTGCACGCTCTGCAACCTTTGGCAGCGGGTCAACGTCTTGGACAAAGGCAAGCTAATACCGATCGCATCCGACAACTGGAACGAACCGTGCTATCCCATCAGCCAGGCGGCTGAGATGGCGGCGCTGCATCCCCAAACACTGCGACGGTATGAAGTGCTGGGCCTGGTGGCCCCCGTCCGCAAAGCCGGCCGGCGTCTCTATTCCTCGCGCGACATTGATCTGGTGCGTCAGATCGCACGTCTCAGCGGCGACTTGGGGCTGAATATGGCTGGCGTGGAGGTCATCATTCGCCTGAATGAGCGTATTCGCCAGCTTCAGGCGGAACTCGAAGGTCTGCGCACAGCGCACCGCGGTCTGGAGGCGCAGGTGGCGCGGCTGCAGGCGCACTCAAAGCCGGAAGGACAAGCCGGCGTCTGAACGATCAGGCGTCTCATGTACGCCTGACATCACATAGACTGAGGAGCGTGACCCATGATGCAAGAGCAAGACTTGCACGAATTGGCCGAACTGGTAAGCGATGGCGCGCCGATCTTGAGCTTGTACCTCAACGTGGACCCGCATGGTCGTGCGGGCGATGAGCACAAGCTTTCCTTGCGCAAGCTCCTGGCGCAAGCGTCTGACCACGGCGCGGCGCCCGCCGATGTGGCGCGCGTCGAACGTTTCTTCGAGCACGAATATACCCGCCAGGGCCGCGGGGTCGCGTGCTTCAGCTTTCAAGCACGCGATTTCTGGCGCCCCTACAAACTCCTGGTGCCGGTGGAGGATTTCGTCTTTATCGGCCTGCGGCCCTACATCAAGCCGCTCAGCGACATCTGGGACAACTACGATCGCTTCGGCGTGATCATGGTTGACCGCGAAGGCGCACGCGTCTTTGTCTATCAGCTGGGCGCGCTTGAGGACTCGGCTGGCACGCTGGGGGCCGAGGTCAAACGCCACAAGCAGGGCGGCTGGGCCGCACAGAAGCTCCAGCGTCGCGAGGATGGCGAGGCCAAGCACAACTTCAAGGATGCGGCTGCGTTCGCCGATGAGTATCTGCGCCAGCGCAAGGTCGGCCGGGTGATCCTTTCAGGCACTGCTATCAATGTGGCGCAGTTCCGCGATCTGCTGCCGCGACCCTTGCAGGACAAGATCATCGGCGAGATCAGCCTGGACATGAGCGCCTCGCCGGCCGATGTCTGGGATCATGCCTATGAGGTCACCCAGGCTGCCCAGCGAACGCAAGAGGCGCAACTGCTCGATCAGGTGATCACCTTGGTCCACAAAGGCGGGACGGGCGCCATCGGCTTGGCGGACACCCTCGCTGCGTTGCAGCAGGGCCGGATTCACCAACTGCTGGTGGACAAGAATCTGCACGCCCCTGGCCAGCAGTGCCAGGAGTGCCAGGCGGTCATCGTCGAGCGTCCGGCGAATTGTCCCTACTGCGGCGGTGATCTCAGAGCTGTGACCGATGCGGTGAATCTGGCGGTGCATCGGGCGGTGGAGAATGGGCTGAAGGTATCGGTGATCGAACACAACGACCAGTTGGCAACAGTGGGGGGCATCGCGGCTGTGTTGAGATACTGAATGAGAAGAGGATAGGATTGACCAGATGATGCGTTTTGACCGTTTCACCGAGCAAGCCCAAGAGGCAGCCCGGCGCTCTTTCGAGATCATGCAGCGCTACGGCCATACCCAGGTGGATGTGGAACATCTCTTCTTGGCGATGTTGGAGATGTCGGATGGGGTGGTGGTAGAGATGCTGGGGCGGATGTCTGCGCCGCTCGACATCATGCGGGAGCGGCTGGATGATAACCTGCGGCGCACCCCGCGCACCGCGGGGCCGGCGATGTATCCGCAGGCCGTGGCCCAGGTGTTCATCACCCCCCGCCTCAAGCGGGTGATTGACGGGGCTACAGAAGAGGCCAAGCAACTCAAGGACGAGTATGTCTCCAGCGAGCACCTGCTGCTTGCCATCGGCCAGGAACGCAACAGCGTCGCAGCAGGTCTGTTGCGTGAGGCGCGCATCACGCGCGATATGATCCAGGCCGCCATGCAACAGAGTCGCGGGGGGCAGAAGTCCAGCTCGGCCGCGACCGAGAGCCGTTACCGGACGCTGGAGAAGTTCGCCCGCGACTTGACCGCACTGGCGCGCGAGGGCAAGCTCGACCCCGTCATCGGTCGCGACGCGGAAATCTTGCGCGTGATCCAAGTGCTCAGCCGGCGCACCAAGAACAACCCGGTGTTGATCGGCGAGGCCGGCGTTGGCAAGACCGCCATCGTCGAGGGGCTGGCGCAGCAGATCGTCAGCGAGGATGTGCCCGAAATCTTGCTGGGCAAGCGACTGATGAGCCTGGACCTGGGCGCCATGATCGCCGGCACCCGCTTCCGCGGCGAGTTCGAGGAGCGTCTGAAGGCAACCATCGAAGAAGTGCAGCGCGCACAGGGCGAGGTGATCCTTTTTATTGACGAGGTGCACACCGTGGTCGGCGCGGGCGCGGCCCAGGGCGCGGTGGACGCCAGCAACATGCTCAAGCCTGCGCTGGCGCGCGGAGAGTTGCGCTGCATCGGCGCGACGACGCTGGATGAGTATCGCCAGCATATCGAGAAGGACAGCGCGCTGGAGCGGCGTTTCGCGCCGATCTACGTCGAAGAACCCTCGGTCGAAGACGCCATCGAAATCCTGCGCGGGGTGCGCGATCGCTACGAGAAGCACCACCAGATCACCTTCAGCGACGACGCCCTGGTTTCGGCGGCGAAGCTGTCGCATCGTTACGTGACCGACCGCCGGTTGCCAGACAAGGCGATTGACCTGATAGATGAGGCGGGCGCGGGGCTGCGCGTGGCGCTCTATACCATGCCGGAACCGCTGCGCATAGCCAAGAAGCGCCTGGCCGCACTGAAGAACGAGGAAGATCAGGCTTTTCTTGCCAACGACTATGCCCATGCAGCGCAGCTCAAGAGCGACCGGCTGAAGATCGCCGGGCAATACGAGAGCGATCGTGACGCCTGGCGTCAGGCATCGGGCCTGGATGACCTGGTGGAGGCCTCTGACATCGCAGCCGTTGTGGCGCGCTGGACCGGCATTCCGATCAACACCATGCTGGAGGGCGAGACGGCCAAGCTGCTGCGCATGGAAGAGGAGTTGCACAAGCGCATCATCGGCCAGGACGAGGCGATCAGGGCCGTGGCAGATGCGCTGCGCCGCGCGCGCAGCGGCCTCAAGAATCCCCGCCGGCCGATCGGCAGCTTCATTTTTCTCGGTTCGAGCGGCGTGGGCAAGACCGAGCTGGCCAAGGCGCTGGCCGAGTTCTTGTTCGACGATGAAGATGCGCTTATCCGCATTGACATGAGCGAGTACCAGGAGCGGCACACGGTCAGTCGGCTCTTCGGCGCGCCCCCTGGCTATGTCGGCTACGATGAGGGCGGCCAGCTCAGCGAGGCGGTGCGGCGCCGGCCCTATCGTGTGATCCTCTTCGACGAGATCGAGAAGGCGCACCCGGAGGTGTGGAACTCGCTGTTGCAGATCCTCGAAGACGGCCGGCTGACCGATGGGCAGGGCCACCTGGTGGACTTCCGCAACACGGTGGTGGTGATGACCTCCAACATCGGCACTGCTTTCGTGAAGTCAGGCGGCACGCTGGGGTTCATCAAGCAAGACACGCTATCGGCCCAAGAGCGGCAGTTGCGCGAAAATATCCAGGATGACCTGAGGCGCACCTTCCGGCCCGAATTTCTGAACCGCATTGACGAGATCATCATCTTCCACGGCCTGACGCAGCAGCACGTCCAGCAGATCGTGGACTTGCAGATGCGGGAGATCGCCGATCGCTTGGGTGAGCACGGGGTGAAGATCGAGCTGACCGAGGCCGCGCGCGCATGGTTGGCCAAAGAAGGCTACGATCCGCAGTTCGGCGCGCGGCCGGTGCGCCGCACGCTGGAGCGCTACGTGGAGAACCCGTTGGCCAAACGGCTGCTGGCCGGCGAGTTTCACGATGGCGATACGGTGGTGGCGGATGTGGTCGAGGGCGAGGACGGCAAACCCGGTCTCGGCTTCACCTCGCGCCATCCCGAACCGATTGTCGTCGAGTTGCCGATTCCGCAGGAGGCGCCCGCATGAGCGGATGACCGCGCTTGTGTTCCCTCTGAGTCTCTGGAGATGGGGACGATAGACAAGGCCCGAAGGGTCAACACCCTTCGGGCCTTGCGCGTCTGGGGCCGCGCGCACCTACGCCGCCTGCGCCCACGCCTTTTCCGCTCGCCGGCGGAAGGGGATCTTGGTGATCTCGGCCGCCACGGCCGGCGTCAGAATCAAAGGCAGCATCACCAGCCAGTCGCCGCCCGTCAAGAAGGTCGTGTCGAAGATCGGGTCCAGGAATGGCACGTAGATGATCGCCAACAGAATCGTCAGCGAGACCATCACTGCATACTGCATGTATCTGTTGGAGAAGACCCCAATCTCCCAAACATGGAAGTGCTCCGAGCGCGCGGTGTAGGCGCGGAACAACTCTGAGATGGCCAGGGTGGCAAACGCCATGGTTTGCGCATGGTGCAGGTTTTCGGGGAACCATGCCAGACCGATGCGGAAAGCGCCCAAGACGACTACTGTATCTACAACTGCCTGGATCGCAACACGCCAGATCATCTCTCGATTGATCACCGGCTCATCAGGTCGCCGCGGGGGGCGTTTCATGATGTCGGGATCGCCGCGTTCCAGTCCCAACGCCAACGCCGGCGCGCCATCGGTGATCAGGTTCAGCACCAGGAGCTGGATGGCGGTGAGCGGCAGCGGCCAACCCAGCAGCGTCGCCAGAAAGATGATCAGGATTTCGCCGACATTGCAGGAGAGCAGGAAGAAGACGAACTTGCGGATGTTGGAGTAGATGATGCGGCCTTCTTCCACCGCGGAAACGATGGAAGCATAGTTGTCATCGGTCAACA
>Ga0194113_10005024_pt1 | contig 17185 bp, 16 predicted proteins | sample TA2MahC200mmetaG_FD_146193 | JGI IMG/M metagenome (GOLD analysis project Ga0194113, IMG submission 146193) | Freshwater microbial communities from Lake Tanganyika, Tanzania - TA2015017 Mahale Deep Cast 200m | ecosystem: Environmental > Aquatic > Freshwater > Lake | place: Tanzania: Lake... | reverse complement strand
GCCGAAGACATGCTGGCGAACATCGGTTACCGCGTACTAAGCCTAAAGCCGATTACTCCCTTTGCGCCAAACATGGGCACGTTTTTGCAGCCCAAGGTGAAGCCGACTGAGCTGATGACTTTTTCCCGGCAACTGGCGTTGTTGGTAGAGTCGGGCGTAAGCCTGGTACAGGGTCTGGAATTGCTGCAGTCCCAGACCAGCGATAAGCAATTGAAGAGGGTGCTTATCGAGGTGGTGTCTGCTATACGTGGTGGCAGTTCATTGTCGGCAGCCATGGCCAGGCACCCCAATGTTTTTTCTACGATTTATTACCGGATGATAGGTGTGGGTGAGCATACAGGGGCGCTTGAAGGTATACTGAGGAGCCTGGCCGACTATATTGAGCGGCAGACTACTACCAGGAATAAGCTGAAGGCGGCATTAACCTATCCGGCAATCGTAGTCAGCCTGGCGGTTGTGATTGCGATTATGATGGTGACTTTCGTGCTGCCGCCGTTGATGAATTTGATTACTGCTCTGGGCGGTGAATTGCCGATAACTACCAAGATGTTGCTGGCGGCAGTGGACTATGCTAATAAATACGGCCTGTATACCCTGGTTGGCTTGTTTGGCATAGGTCTGGTTGTTTATTTAGCCACGCGTACCACCAGGGGGCGTTATTACTGGGACATGTTGCTGCTGAAGTTGCCCATGTTGGGACGTGTGCTCTTGTTGAGTGAACTGGCGCGTGATTGTCGCAACATAGCGCTGCTGTTCAAGGCGGGGCTTCCTTTGCCTGAAATAATGACGCTTACGGGTCAGGCTAGCGGTAATATGGTGGTGACCAGGGCGCTTGGTGGGGTTGAGGGTGACATGATAAGGGGGGAGGGCCTGTCTGGGCCGATGAGAAAGAGACCTGTGTTTTTACCCATGATGGTGGAAATGACCAAGGTAGGCGAAGAGACAGGTGGCCTGGATGGCACGCTGATGACTGTGGCTGAAACGTTTGAGGTCGAGGTTGACAGGCGAGTGCAGGCGTTGCTCAGCATGCTCGAGCCTGCTATGACTATAGCTATGGGAATAGGTGTGGCTTTTATGGCGCTTTCCCTGTTCATGCCTTTGTACGGCAGCCTGGGCAGGATAGGTGGGTGACCATGCGGAAACGCTTTTTCTGTATCCATCGAAGTCAGGCGGGCTTGTCGCTCGTTGAGGTGCTGGTGGCTCTGGGTATCCTGGCAGCGGTGGGGGCGACGTTCATGATTGGCTTGACTGTTTCCTCCAGGGCTAGCATGGTCAGCCAGGAAAGGGTGAGTGCGGAAAGCCTGGCCAAGTCCCAGATGGAACGCATAAAAGGCTGGCAATATGATGACGCTAATAACCCTCCACAGTATGGAGACGCCAAACTGCCGACTGAAGATATACCTGATGGCTATGATTTGATTATCTATGCTGAGCGTTTGGACCCGCAGGAAGATGGTACCGGCAACGACGATGGCATTCAGAAGGTAACTGTAACGGTTACGTTAAATGGGGAAGCGGTAGTTACATTAGAGAACTATAAGGTCAACAGATGACGTGACGGTTTCAAGGTAATGGTATCAGAATATTCCGATGACGTGTAGAAGGCTGCGCTGGGAACCGAAATGAAGGAAATGCGGATTAACCTGGCGGTTGGTCAAAACAGGGGCTTGACGCTGGTGGAGCTGCTGGTGGCGATTGCTATTGGCACTGCTATCATGGGTGTCATGTCTATGTCAATAGCCTCAATAATGAAGATCACACCGTTGAACAATGACCGGGTGATTACCCTGAACCAGGTGCAGAACGCAGGTTACTGGGTATCGCGTGATGTGCTAATGGCGCAGGTGGTCGATCCGGAACCTTCAGCTAACGTGCTGATGCATTTGGAATGGGATGAATGGGACGGAACTCATAAAGCTGTTGATTATGTCTTTGATGGCGATGAATTGAGGCGTGTACTCAATGATGATTCTCCTGGCATGCTGATTGCGCGGTATGTGGTGGCCGCAGACACCAGATTTGAAGCAGTAAGCGGCAACAGCACCTATCGCCTGACGATAAAAGCAGCCAAGGACGCGCCGCGGCCGATACAAAAGATTTACCATGTTACCACGAGGTTATCAAACTGATTACTTAGGGGAGGTGAGAAATGCGTAGGCTGAAACAGATACTGAGAAGCGAAGCGGGATTTGCCCTGCCAACGGCTCTTATCCTGTTGGTTGTGGGGGGTCTGCTTGTAGCAGCCTCTACAAGCCTGATGGCTACTTCGCTGAAGTCTAATATTGTGGTCGAAGAAAGGACGCTGGGATTCTATGCTGCTGACGCTGGCATTGAGGACGTGGTGTGGAAATATAAGGATGGCCAGGACCCGTTTGCCAGCGGAACATCATATACAATGGCAGAGCAATTAAACGGCATGACTGTCACCATTGAGCGTCTGGAGGAACCGGAGATAGGTGCCGATGGCATAGTATATACGGTCAAATCCACAGCACGTCTTAATGGTGAGATAAAAGGGGAGATAATAGCTGAGCTTGTTGGCGGTGCTGACTTTACCTGGCTATTTGATGCTGCTATCACCAGCGCCCAGGATGTAACTCTTAAACCAGGCACAGTGGTAGTGGGAGACGTGGTATATGGCGATGACATCAGTAACCAGGGTGAGGTTGACGGCGAAATAATTCAGGACACAGAATTGCAGGATAAATGGCCCTCTGCTGCGCTTCTTTCCGCCTTTTACTACAATCAGGTGAAAGACCTGACTCCGTATCCATCCGATGAAATCACACTGGCAGGAGACCAGTGTAACCCAACTGTTATTGGGCCACTATATCGCAATGGCAACCTGACGCTTAAGGGGAGTGGGTGGGGGAGGCTCGATGGGCTTGTCTATGTCACAGGGACTGTGACGGTTAACCCAACGTCAGGCTGTGACCTGGACCTCAACGGCCAGACCATTTTTTCCGAATATCACGGCAATTGCGATGCTCCTGGGGATAGTGCTATTTATATTGGTCCCAAAGCTAAACTATGGGGCACTGGTTGTGTAATTGCCGTGGGTAATGTTGTCTTTCAGCCTCAACTTACCGGCACTGGAGAAAAACGTATCGGCCTTAATTGCGATGCTGCCAGCGGTCAGGCCGCCAAGGATACCTTTCTTTTGTCTAGGTTCACTGCTGATAAGGATGGCAAGATAGACACCTTCAGGATAAACTGCTCGGGCAAAGGCAAGGTAAAGGTTGCCCTGTATGCTGATAATGTTGGCTTTCCTGATGCTATGCTTGGCGCTGTTAATGACAGCATCAGTGTAGATTCAGGTTGGAACAACGTTCCTTTTCCTGAGACAAATCTCACTGCCGGTACCGATTACTGGCTGGCGGCAAACTCAGACAGCGCTATCATTCGTTATAATACCAGCGGGCCCAGTAAAACCAAGTCTGCCACATACTCATCATTTACCTTTCCCGAATATGCGGGGGCCGGTTTCACCGACGAACTGAATAAGCAGTATCTTTTTGCTGGCTATGGCCGCCCCTTTATATTTGTTATGTCCATTGAATGCTCTTCTGACATAAAACCGGGTGGGACATTTTATGGTTCTATAGCCGGTGATGCCGAGGTTGAGATGTATCCCAATACGTCTTTAACCTGGACTCAGGCGCCGGTTGGGGAGGGTGGGCTTAATTTCCCTGGCAGCGGCAGTGTTGGTGGTGGCTCTAGCGACATGGTAGTCCGCACCTACACTATCAAATAATGCCGCTATTTCTCAGTGGTGCCTGGTTGGCAGTCAGTCACGGCTTGTCGCTAGTTGCTCGTTGCTCCCCTCTAGCTTTGGCAATTGAAAAGTGCTAAACTACTTCGAAAGCAAGATAGCGTTTGTCAAGAATGATGCAACCTGAGCCAAAAAAGAAGAAACAGAAGAAGTCGATTGCGGAGCAACTGCCCAAGATGGGGCGTGCCAGCAGGATTGCCCTGATAGTGGGCGTCTTCCTCATAGTGTTTGTGTCTCTCATTTTCGTTGGCAATCAGCAGGCGTCGCGACAGGCGGAATTGAGGAAGAACATCGTCACCTTGCAGCGCGGGCTGAGCACCGGGACGCAAGCCGATTCGCAGGCGAAGCTTGAGGCGCAGATAAAGCAGGCGGAAGCTGAGACGGAAGTGGCTAGAGCTGTTTTTCCTGTTTCTGACCAGGCGCCTGAAATTCTGGACCGGTTGCTGAAGCTTGCCAAGGCAAACGACATAGGTGTGACCAGGACGGCGATGACAATGTCTCAAAAGCCAATTGCCATCGGCGGCAAGCAGGTGACATACGACGTGTTTACCTTTCAATTGTCATTGAAGGGCCAGGTTTCAAAGTTCCAGAACTTCCTCCTAGCGCTTGGTGATGAACTGCCCACGTCTCAGATAAGCGCGGTCAACATCACTGTGGCGGCTAAAGAACACGAAGAAGACACTGCCAGTGTTACAGTCGAGGTACTCTGCTATGGCGGGAAGTGAAATGGTGCGATGATTACGCTGGAAATCACTGATAGCCGAATCAACATGGTAGTCCTGCGCGGCAGGCAGGTGCAAGTGGCAGCCAGTTTGCCGTTGGAGCCAGGGCTGGTCAATGAAGGTGTTATCGCTAATCCGGCAGTGGTGAGTCAGCGGCTCAGGGAGATTATGGAGTATCACGGGGTGGCAGAGAGGCAGGTTATAGTTGGTGTCAGCGGGATGCATTCAATCTACCGGACATTCAATCTTCCTCGGTTGCCGCGGGATATGCAGGACGAGGCGGTCAGAAGAGAGGCTGCCAGGATTTTGCCTGTGCCAGAGAGCGAGGTCTATACTTCATGGCAGGCAATTGATGTTTCGGGAACTGAAACAATGATATGCCTGGTGGCTTTGCCTCGCGCCAGTGTTGATGCAATCACCGAGACATTGAGCCAGGCTGGCCTTGAATCCCATCTTATGGATGTGGCGCCGCTGGCGCTGGCCAGAGCCGCTGAAGAAGCCAACGCAATAGTGATAAATGCGCAGCCGGCCAGCTTTGATATAGTAGTTGTGCTCGATGGAATCCCAAAGCTGCTGCGCAGCCTGGCTACTCCTCCTCCTGTCATGCCTGTATCAGATGCTGAAGTAGCATTGGTTGAGGAGCTCGATAGGACCCTCGCTTTTTTGAACGAAAGCAGAGGGGGATTTCCGAAAGCAACAGGTTTACCGATTTTTGTGGCGGGCGAAGCCAAGCAGATGGCATTCAGAGCCCTGGCTGCGCATCCTGTAAGGCCGTTTCCCCAGTTGTTCCTTTTGCCGGAAGGAGTTGATGCAGGTGACTATGCGGTGAACATGGGGTTGGCGCTGAAACAGGTCAGGGTTGGCAGGTTGCAGTCCAGGGTGGACATTAATGTTGTGCCCGAGATGTACCGACCCAAGCCGCTGCCTATTATGGAGATAGTTTCCTGGGCGCTGGTGCTGATTGCTATTGGCTCGCTTATTCCGGCAGGCGTGTCAGCCGCCAGGGTATTCTCAGAGACCCGGTCTTTGCAGTCCCAACTGGATAACCTGCAACGCCAGGTTGAGGTTGCTACTGGCACTGCAGCATCGCTGGCAAAGCTGAAGACCAAGCTAGATGCGACGAATGCGCAACTGGCTGTGTTGAAGCAGCCAGTGGAAAGCGCCCAGGCTCAGCGGAAAAGTGTCACTGAGAAGCTGGCTAAAGCTACCAGCTTGAAGCCAGGCAATGTGAAAGTGACGTCTATTATCTATGGGACGACAGGGTTATCTGTCGGTGGCTCGGCTCCGGATAAGGCGCTGGTTCTAAACTATGCCGGCGCTCTTCGGGATAGCGGCAAATTCTCCCGAGTGGTTGTTCAACAGCTTACCGAGGTGAAGTTTAACGAGTGGAGCTTTACTATATTATTGAACTAGGCGATGACATCGGCTGTGAGTGTAATGGGATTCAGCGTGTGAGAAGCGGTTAGACATGGATATTCATGCGTTACTGCGCCAGGCTGTAGAAAAGAGGGCGTCAGATTTACATCTGATAGCTTTCAGCCCGCCGCTGTTTCGTATTGACGGTGCGTTGCACCCATTTGGCGACACCGCGGTCAGCGGAGATGATTTGAACGACATGTTTGCCCAGGTGACCACAGAGCAGCAGAGGGAGATATTCCAGCGCGAGCTGGAGCTGGACTTTGCCTTTTCCCTGGCCGACGACAGACGCATCAGGTGCAATGCTTGCCTGCAAAGGGGGGAAGTAAGTTTGGCTTTGCGACTGCTGCCGCCGAGAATTCCAACCATAGATGAATTGGGCTTGCCCCAGTTGTGCAAAGACCTGATTACGCGCCCCAGGGGTTTGATTGTGGTTACCGGGCCGACAGGCTCAGGGAAGAGCACCACCATAGCTGCAATGATTCGGCATTTGAACCATACCGAGCGCCGGTATCTGGTGACTATCGAGGACCCGGTGGAGTATGTTCATCCCAATGTCGAGTGTGCTGTATCGCAACGTGAACTGGCTTCGGATACCTGGTCTTTCGCCAATGCCTTGAAGCATGTGCTAAGGCAGGACCCTGACGTGATACTGGTGGGCGAGATGAGAGACCTGGAGACTGCTGCTGCGGTGCTGACTGTGGCTGAGACAGGGCATCTGATACTGTCAACGGGCCATGCTCCCAGCGCTGCGCAGTCTGTGGAGAGGATAGTTGACCTTTTCCCGCCGCATGAGCGACCTATGGCTCAGGCGCGGCTGGCATCGGTGTTAATTGGCGTGTTGTGCCAGGCTCTGGTGCCCAAGATTGGGGGTGGACGCGTGGTGGCGGTAGAAGTGATGCTGGCGAATGCAGCGGTTAAGAACCTGATAAGGGAGGGGAAGGCGCACCTGCTGCCCAACACAATCCGCACACATGCTAGTTCGGGCATGCGGACTCTTGATGATGCCCTGATAGAGCTTCATCGCCGGCAAGTGATAACCTGGGAGAGCGTTCTGGCTTTCTGCCAGGACGCCGAGGAAGTGGCGAAGTTAGCCAGCAGAGGGCAGAACAAAGCAGGGTAACAGCCGGGTTTGGCTGGAATTCCGAGTCACAAGCTCCAGATGGCAGGTAGGGACGGGATTGCTTCGTCATCCCGATTGCATCGGGATTCCTCGCAATAACGCAACATGTAGGGGCGTACCTTCAGGTGCGCCCGTGGGATAGACGGGGCCCTTCCGTTGAAGGGCGGGCGGGTTTGAAAACCCGCCCCTACAAAGGGGACAGGAGGTTGAAAACTCATCCCTACGCAATCTGCCATTGCGATTTTTCTGTCCCAAATAGCATGTAGGGGGCGTACCTTCAGGTGCGCCCGCAGGATAGAAGGGTCCTTCCACCGCAGGGCGGGCGGGTTTGAAAACCCGCCCCTACAAAGGGGACAGGAGGTTGAAAACTCATCCCTACGCAATCTGCCATTGCGATTTTTCTGTCCCAAATAGCATGTAGGGGCGTACCTTCAGGTGCGCCGGAAGCGACGTGCCCTTCTGTTGAAGGGCCGGTGAAGGACGGGCGGGTTTGAAAACCCGCCCCTACAAAGGACGGGGTGGAGATTCATAAGGATGGCTTCATAAAAAGGGAACAGCGGCAGAGTTCCACTCTGCCACTGTTCAGAGTTCTTGATTTGCCATTCAGTTGGTGGCTATTCGCAGCCGGTAGTTTCCTGGGTGACTTCGCCGTTGGCATCTATGGAATAGGTACCTTGTAAATCACCTTCTGGTGGCGAACCAACCAGGTAATCGGTGCAAACCTCTTGAATGGTGGGGACAGTACCGTTATTTTCTGCCATAAAGGCGACTGCTCCGGTCTGGATATTGTGCAGCTCTATCCTGGCTGATTCCTCGCAGCCGCGGCCGATGAACCGGCCAATGTTCATAATGACGATGCCGCCGATGACGGCCAGGATGCCGATGACCACCAGCAGCTCGATAAGGGTGAAACCCTTGGCGTCGCCGCGAAGCGCCCTGCGAAATCTTCTTGCTATTTTGCTCATTGTTTCTCCTCCTTTTTGTAATCAAATCACGGTCTTTTGTTTGCCCTCGACCAAGGCAGCCGTGCTTTCAATGATTTGATTGTAACAGTGGCATCGGTTTGTGGGAAGACCCAAAAGTACCAAAAAAGGTAACAAAAAGGTTACAATTATCCACGCCTGCGGCGCACCAACGAGCGAAGAAACCGAATCACGCAGGTTGTTTTCTGTGTAAGTTAATTGAAATTGGGTGAAACTGGGGTGATTGGCGATAGCAATGGAACTTGCAAGGATAGAGGCGTTTTGGTGGGTGTAAGTTAACCCACACCTATTTTTGCCAGGTAATATCCGACTCCTGGCTTGGTGAGTATCAGTTGTGGTTCGCCGGGGTCTTCCTCAAGCTTCTCTCGGAGCCTCCTGATGTGGACCTTAATGTTGTCGGCAGCGCCTGGGTAGGTGGTTCCCCACAATGCTTCAGCCAGGCTGGAGTGGGTGGCCACATGCCCCTGTTGTCTTAGCAATTGCTGCATGATTCGGCTTTCAGCGCGTGTGAGGCTTATTTCCTTTTGGCCCAGGGAGACCTGCCTTTCAGCGGGGTTGCAGCGCAAGGCGCCATAGACCATAGGGGATTCATCTTCTGATGTCCCGTGGTGCCGCAGCATAGATTTTACCCTGGCTAATAGCTCTAGCTGCCTGAAAGGTTTGGTTACATAATCATCAGCGCCAAGCTCCAAGCCTTTCACGACATTGGATTCCTCGCTGCTTATGGTGAGGATGATGATGGGTATGGCGGAGGACGCCCTGATTTGCCTCAGCACCTCGAAGCCGCTCATATCTGGAAGCCCCAGGTCAAGGATGACTGCGTCTGGTGGCTGATTTTTCACCAGTTCAATGCCTTTGGAGCCAAGGCGGCTGGATAGCACCTCGGCTTCCGGCCAGCGTATTCTGAAAGCCAGGGAGATGGATTCTACGATTTCGGGGTCGTCTTCGATAATCAATACTTTCATGGCTGTCTTTCCAGATGTTTCGTGCCGGTTGTTGGGCTGGCCCGCAGCGGCAGCGATAAGCCGAATGTGCTCCCTTTATTCTCCTGGCTCTTGACCCACATCTGTCCGCCGTGGAGCTCCACCAGCGTTTTGCATAGAGGCAATCCCAGTCCGAGTCCGCCTGAATGAATCTGTCCGCTCCTGGCACGGTAGTAAGGCTCAAAAATGAGCTGCTGTTCTTCCTGCGGTATCCCCGGGCCTGTGTCTTCAACTTCTATCACCAGCCGTGAGGCCTTCTTTCTGGCTCGGAGGGTAATTACACCTCCCTCGGGCGTGAATTTGCAGGCATTGTTGAGGAGGTTCAGGACTATCTGGCGGAGTCGGTTTTCATCGGTGGCGACCAGAGGCAGCGGTTCGGATAGGTCCAGGATGAGCGATTGACCCTGGCTCGAGACCAGAGAAGAAATCTCATCGGCGAGGGAACGCAGCAGGGGCAAGGGGTCTATCTGCTTGAGCTTCAGCCTGAGCATACCTATCTCCCCTCTGGCGAGGTCCAGAAGTTCGTCTATCTTTTCTTCCAGGTTGAGAGCGCCCCTGTTTATATTTCTAGCCAGGCTCAGGAACGGTTCCCGGCGTAACTCCTCGGTGAGCAACTCACTGGAAGCCAGCACCGGCGTGAGTGGAGTTTTCAATTCGTGCACCAGGGCACGGGTGAACTCTACTCTCCGTTCCATTTCGGCCTGAAGGTCGAGCCGTAGTCTTAGTTCCTCATCGTATGCCTGGCGCAATTTCCGCTCAGCGCGAATTCGCTCGCTGCCGATGATTCCGGTGGCAGAGCCAACCAGCGCGAAGGCAAGCGATTCGGCAAGGACAAGCTGGCTTATATCGGGAAGGTAGGAAGTCAGGTGCATGAGCGCCAGGAAGATTCCCACTGAGAGGCCACCCCAAAACCCCCACCAGAAAGCGGCGATAAAGAGCGGGACATAGAACAAGTGCGCATATGCGACTGTAATTCCCAGGGCCAGGTGGAGAAAGTATTCCAGGCCGATACATACTAGAAGAAGAATGGTCATAATGAGCAGGTGAACGCGGTTAACCCTATTAAGGTATGGACTTAAACATTTTGCCATTTTTGTTTCCTTGATGTGCCTCGTCGGTGCGATTTGTCTTATTGGTGCTCCTGGTCTCGATTATATCAACTCCTGAAGCTATATGCTATGAAGCGGGCAAGATGTAAGGGCACATTGTTTGTGGACATGGTTTATAATAGTGCTGTGTTGAATAATACCCTATTGTTCAATGTTTTCGTTCACCCACAGCGTAAGCTTCTGGGGCTACTATCTCAGGAAGTCGAGCCTGTTTGCTCTCGTCTGCTTGGTTTTTCTTTTCGGTGCTTGCCCGTTACATGCGCAGCAGGGGGTAGGTGTTGCGGGCTGTATCTACATTGCTGTTGTCATCCGGAAGAGCAACAGGGATATATTCGCAGTTGAGGATATTACTTCAATGAATATCATCTGGATGTTGTTGTTTTTCTTGTCAGGTTCTGCGGTAGGCAGTTTTCTCAATGTGGTGGCTGACCGGTTGCCACAGGGGAAGTCTATTGTCTCACCTCCATCTCATTGCCCGGGATGTAGTCGTGAGCTATCAGCTTGGGAACTAGTTCCCATATTTAGTTATCTGTGGCTGAAGGGACGCTGCCGAACTTGCAACATGGCCATTCCTCTGCGTTTGTTTCTTGTGGAACTGGGTACAGGGGTGCTATTTGCTGTGCTATTCTGGCGTTACGGGCTTGGTTGGGAACTGGCGCTTGCCGTTTTGTACTGTTGCCTGTTCTTGTCTCTCCTGGTGATAGATATTGAGCATGGCATCTTGCCCAACGCGATAGTCTATGGGGGCATGGTTGTTGCCTTTGTTTTGGCTGTTGTAGTTAGGGTTGTTCCCTGGATGACAGAAATACGGATTGAGAGTGCTATTGTGCCAGATTTAAGCAGCGCTGCTGTCGGTGGGGCTGTTGGCTTTGGGCTATTGTTGCTCCCGGCGCTTATTTACCCGCTGCTGACTGGAAAAGAAGGGATGGGTTGGGGAGATGTGAAATTGGCAGGCTTGATTGGGCTGGTTGTCGGCTTTCCGCTGGTCCTGTTGGCTATGTTCCTGGCGATAATTAGCGGTGGACTGGTGGCTGCGATATTGCTTTTGCTTAAGAGGAAGGGTGGCAAGGATGCTATTGCCTTTGGCCCTTTTCTGGCGGTAGCTGCAATATTGACACTCCTGTGGGGCAATGGGGTGCTCGGTGCATTGGGCTTTTCTTGAATTCGTTCCCTCGATGTATGTTTGAAAGCAAGACAATGCCTAGGCAGCGTTGCATCCCAATCATACTTTAGTATGACGTGGCATCGGCATAAGGGCTGACCTGGAGGTCAGCCCTTTTCTGTTTTCAGAACCAACCGTCTTTCTGATTTCATTGCCAGCGTTTTGAAATAAACTGGGTGCAGGAGAAAGGTTTATCATGTTGCTTCTAGACCTGTTCAAGAATGCACCTGGCGCAGGCAAAGCTAAGATGGACGGAACAAGAGAGATTCCGGTTGCCTTCGGCAGCAACGGCGTAAAACTCAATGGGAAGGTGTTGCTCCCGAAAGAAGCCAGTGCCAGGAAGCCGGTTCCTGGTGCTGTTCTGTGTCATGGGTTTGGTGCCGGGTATAGTGCCATGGAATCTAGCGCCAGGGTAATGGCTGGGCAGGGAGTGGCCACGATTGTTTTCGATTTTCGTGGCCATGGCTCTAGTGAGGGAGTTGTTGATGGCAGGATGCCGGAGGATGTGGTTGATGCCTGGGAAGTGCTTTCGCAATTTCCGGAGGTTGATAAAGAAAGAATAGGGCTGGTGGGGCACAGCCTGGGGGCTATGTCTGCTATTCTTGCTGCGCAAAAAGTCAATAAACCTCGGGCTCTGGTTGCCCTTTCGTGCCCTCCTGAATTGAGTGTGGAGATGGTGGATAAGGATCCGGCGAATTTTGGCAGGTGGGGGCAAACCAGGGGGACTATTATCGAGTATCCGCGTCAGGGTGCCTTCCCGTGGTTGAAGGGTATAGCTGCCTGGCTGTGTAGAGCCTGGATGTATCTGGGTGGTTTCAGGGTTAGGGTTGACTGGGAAAAGTTTGCTGCTGCCATGCCGCAGTTGAAGATGTCTAAAGTGGTTGGGAAACTGAATGGCTGTTCCAAGCTGTTTGTTTTCTGCGAAGGTGATAGTGTGACGCCTTATCATAAATCTGCTTTTGTTTATGCAGTAGCCTGTGAGCCAAAGGAAATGATTCTGATGAAAGGCGGCGTCCATACCACGCCGCTTTTGCCGGGCAATCTTCGCTCCCAGTGGACAAGCTGGGCAGTTAAGACTTTATACAACGCTTGATTGAAATCTAAGGAGAAAAATAATGCGTGTTCTGATAACAGGTGGGGCTGGTCGATTGGGCATAGAGGTTTGCAAAACTCTTTTGAAAGATGGTCTGCAGGTGCGAATTCTCGACCTGGATACCCCGCAGAACAGGAAGAGCGTAAAAGCCCTTAAGGGGAAGGTGGAGACCTGCTGGGGAAATGTAACGCAACCTGAAAGCGTGCGGGAGGCGCTTGATGGTGCTGATGCTGTTGTCCATATGGCTGGCATACTACCTCCTGTTGCTTATCAAAAACCTGAACTGGCTGCCAAAGTGAACGTGGGCGGAACCAAGAATATTGTTGATTTGATAAAGGAAAAGAGCAGTAGTATCCCCTTCATATTTACGTCCTCAGTGGCTGCTTTTGGACCTACGCCTTTAGCTAAGCAACCCCTTTGCCCTGACAAGAGCTTGCCTTGTCCCAAGGGAGCCTATGGCGAGACCAAGCTACAGGCTGAGGCTCTAATCAAGGAATCGGGTATTGACTTCGTAATTCTGCGGTTGACAGCTACAATGTATCTGTCTTTTAGCGTCAGCGACCTGAAGCGGATGTTCACCATCCCATTGAACAATCGGGTTGAATATTGCCATCCGCACGACACAGCAGTGGCCATACTCAATGCAGTCAAAAACTTCGACAAAGTGAAGGGTAACATACTGGTTATCAGCGGGGGGCCCAAGCAACAGATGATATACAAGGATATGCTGGGTGCTATTCTGGGAGTCATGGGATTGCCTTTGCCACCTGAGCGTAAGTTCACCAAACATCCATATTATTTGGATTGGTATGACACAAGCAAGGCGCAGGAGCTTCTTAAGTTTCAGAGAAGGGGCTTTTCCGACTATCTAAAGGATTATTCCAAAGAGCTGGCCAGGCGGTATGGGCCAGGTTTCATCCCATTCATGAGGCACTTCGTCAGCCCTGTCTTTGGCAAGGTCATTGTCCAGTTTTTCTAGTTGCCTGAATCTAGATGTTGCATCCTGCCGCAGAAGTGTGGTAGAATAATAAAAGATTAGCCTTTAAGTCAGTCCGGCGAGGCTGGCAAGGGAAAGATGACAAAAACCTGCAACTCAGCAGAGACCTCTTCGAAAGCTGCTGTATTTGAAACCTCTTGCCGGTCCAGGGCAGGAGGTTTTTTTTAGTGGCTGAAAAAGGACTCATGTCCGACCAGGACATGGAGAGGGCGCTGGTTCGTATTGCCCACGAGATACTGGAGAGGAACAAGGGCGCCCAGAATCTGGTTTTGGTTGGCATGCAGACCCGTGGTGTGCCGCTGGCTAGCCGGTTGGCTACTACCATAAAGCAACTCGAAGGTATCGCTGTACCCGTGGGCTCGCTGGATATAAGCCTCTATCGTGATGACCTCTCCTCTCTGAATCTCAAGCCTGTCGTTCAACGCACTGAAGTGCCCACTGATGTTACGGCCAAGCATATCATTCTAGTTGACGACGTCTTTTACACCGGTCGGAGTATTCGTGCGGCTATGGATGCTATCATGGATTTGGGAAGGCCGAAGACTATACAGTTGGCGGTGCTTGTTGATAGGGGGCATCGTGAACTGCCGATACGCGCCGACTATGTAGGGAAGAACATCCCCACTGCTACGGACGAGGAGGTTAAGGTCTATGTAAGGGAAGTGGATGGTGAGGACAAGGTAACTATATTCTCTCCGAATAAAGGGGGGCCGAGCGATGGAGACTGTTGAGTCGACGACGCATGGGGCTATTATTTCAGGGGCATTCTCTCCGCCATCATTGGGTGTGTGGCGGCATCGTCATGTATTGGATCTGGACGACTTTAGCAAAGATGAGGTCGGATTAGTTTTCGAAATAGCGGATGCCATGTCTGAGGTACTTAGCCGAGAGGTAAAACAAGTGCCCACGCTAAGAGGAAAGACGATTGTTACCATGTTCTACGAGGCGAGCACGCGCACTCGTGCCTCCTTCGAATTGGCGGCTAAGAGTCTCAGCGCAGGGACAATCAGCCTTGATGCAGCCAAGAGCAGTGTAAGCAAAGGTGAGTCTCTAGTCGATAACCTGCGAACAATTCAGGCGCTTGGCGCCGATGTGATAGTTATGCGCCATCCACAGTCGGGTGCTCCTTACCTTGCTACGCAATATCTGGATACTGCTGTTATAAACGCTGGCGATGGCTGGCATGCCCATCCCTCCCAAGCTCTGCTGGACATCTATACCGTTCGTCGTCACCTCGACGATTTATCTAAGCTCAGGATTGCTATTATTGGTGACATAATGCATAGTCGCGTGGCTCGTTCAAATATCTGGGGCATGAATATCATGGGTGCAACGGTGGTACTCTGTGGCCCGCCAACTCTGATGCCGCGGGGGCTTAATGAGTTCATTGAGCGATGCCAGTTGTCCAGTGTAGTTGTGGAGCCAAAGCTTGAATCTGCGCTGGAAGGTGCCGATGTAATTATGCTGCTGCGGCTGCAGTTGGAGAGACAGCAGAGCGGTCTATTACCCAGTATCAGGGAATACATCCAGCGTTACCAACTGACGGAGCGGCGGCTATCACTGGCCAAGCCTTATGCACTGGTGATGCACCCTGGCCCTGTAAACGAAGGGATTGAGGTTAGCCCGGAGATAGCGCATGGAGCTCAGTCGGTTATTGAGGAGCAGGTGAGTAACGGAGTTGCTATCCGGATGGCCTTGCTTTATCTGGTGGCTGGAGGCAAGAGCAGGTAAATGGCTAAGAATTTGCTGATAAGCGGTGGCAGGATTATCGACCCTGGCCAGGGTTGGGATAAGGTTGGCGACCTGCTTATTTCTGATGGTGAGATAGCCTGGTTTGGAGATAAGGGCAAGGTACCATCGCAGTCAGATTTAGTGATTGTCGAAGCTGATGGCCTTGTGGTTTGTCCTGGTTTCATAGACCTGCATTGTCATCTGCGTGAACCTGGTTTCGAGGACAAGGAGACCATTGGTAGTGGTACCAGAGCTGCAGCCAGGGGTGGCTTCACCACGGTTTGTTGTATGCCTAATACCAGTCCTCCGCTGGATACGCGGGCTTCCGTCGACTATGTAAGGAAGGCTAGTGAGATGGATGGGGTAGTACGTGTTTTGCCGATCGGGTGTATCACTAAAGGCAGGCGAGGCAAGGAATTAGCCGAGATGAATGATTTGGCTGAAGCAGGAGTCATCGGCTTCAGCGATGATGGTGAGCCGGTATCAAGCTCGAGGGTGATGTCCCTAGCTATGGAATACAGCCGTGACCTGGGTTTGCCTATAATCGACCACTGCGAGGACAAGGAGCTGAGCAATGGTGGGCTGATGAATGAGGGGTGGGTTTCAGCGCGGTTGGGGCTTAAAGGGATACCGGCTGCTGTTGAAGAGACGGTTGTGGCACGTGACCTTGCTCTGGCAGAACTGACCGGAGCCAGAGTACATATATGTCATGTGAGCACGGCTGGGTCAGTGGAACTGCTCAGGCGTGCCAGGGACAAAGGTGTGCCTGTTACGGCGGAGGTGACGCCGCACCATCTTACACTCACTGAAGAGCGGGTAATGTGGCCACAGCATGGTGAAGACAAGCGACTAGCCTATGATACCAACGCCAAAGTGAACCCTCCTCTGCGTAGTGGCGAAGATGTAGCTGCTCTAATAAGAGGGCTAAACGAAGGGGTAATAGATGCCATTGCTACCGACCATGCTCCGCATACCATGGCAGACAAGATGTGTGAGTTCGGGCTGGCGGCATTTGGCATCAGCGGATTTGAAACAACATTTGGGTGTCTTATGTCTCTTGTGCATGAGGATAAGCTGAGCCTGAATACCCTTGTAGCGAGGCTCACTGCGGGGTCAGCCGGTATTGTTGGGAACAAATATGGTGAACTGGGCACTCTGAAAGCTGGTTGTCGGGCTGATGTTACACTGTTTGATCCCGGGGGGGAATGGGTGGTCAGTAGTCAAGGCTTTATCTCTAAAGGCAAGAACACGCCCTTCGAAGGGTGTCAATTCAAAGGTAAGGTAGTGGCGACCATAGTTGCAGGACAAGTCGTACATCAGGATGAATCGGTCAAAGTACGAAAGAAACGATGACCAAGAGAGCAGTATTGGTATTAGAAGATGGTGCAATTTATGAGGGCTATTCTTTCGGGGCTGGGACTACCACCTATGGCGAGGTGGTTTTCGATACTGCCATGGCTGGATACGGCTCGGGTGGCTTGGAGGGCATTAGCCTTGGGTGGCCAGATTTTTAATGTTAGGCCTTTGCAGGATTATATTTCAGTACCTGCATAGAATTACGCGATAAGAGGAGGCGAACAGGAAAGATGCCACGACGCAATGATATCAAAAAGGTCATGATAATAGGGTCGGGGCCAATTGTTATTGGGCAAGCGTGCGAGTTTGACTATTCAGGTACGCAGGCTTGTAAGGCACTCAGAGGTCTTGGATACGAGATTGTGCTGGTGAATTCTAACCCGGCTACTATCATGACTGACCCTGGCATGGCAGACATAACCTATATTGAACCTCTTACTCTGGAGGCTATGACTCAGATTATCGAAAAGGAGAGACCTGATGCTTTGTTGCCTAACCTCGGTGGTCAAACGGGCTTGAATTTGAGCGCAGAGTTAGCTCGTTCGGGAGTCTTGCAGAAGTATGGTGTGGAGGTAATCGGCGTCGATGTTGATGCTATCAGGAGCGGCGAGGATAGAATTGCTTTCAAGGAAACGATGGATAGGTTAGGTATTGAGATGCCTCAGAGTGAGGCTGTATATACTGTTGAAGACGCAGAAAGAGTAGCGGCTGAGTTAGGCTACCCGGTGGTAGTCAGGC
>Ga0194113_10005022_pt1 | contig 17188 bp, 15 predicted proteins | sample TA2MahC200mmetaG_FD_146193 | JGI IMG/M metagenome (GOLD analysis project Ga0194113, IMG submission 146193) | Freshwater microbial communities from Lake Tanganyika, Tanzania - TA2015017 Mahale Deep Cast 200m | ecosystem: Environmental > Aquatic > Freshwater > Lake | place: Tanzania: Lake... | reverse complement strand
CGCACGGTTAAGCAACTGCATGGTAAGCGCTGTTTTGACCGCACCTTTTCTGGGGCTAGGGACGGGGCGATATTCGGAGCGTTGAGGAGCTCCGACACATGTCGATTTTAGAGCATAAGCACGTGTCGGAGATTGAGGCGGCTCCGGCACGCCGTGTCGAGATTTTTACTGGGGCTGGTCGCCGCCGCACGTGGACGGCGGAAGAAAAGGCGTCGATTGTTGCGGAGAGTTATGAGGAAGGCGTCCACGCCTGCCAAGTCGCTCGCCGACATGGTTTGACGCCACAGCAATTGTTCACGTGGCGGCGCGCGGCGCGGGAAAGTTTGAAGGCTGTTGACGCCGAAGTCCCCTCAGCATTTGTTCCTGCGGTCGTCGAAGCGACAACTGTGAAAGCAACGCCTGCCGAGCCGGCCGACGCCCAAGCGGCCTCTGTTCGGCCGCCGATTATCGAACTTGAGATCGGCGGTTCGAGCGTATGGATATGGCGCGGGGCGGAGGCGGCGCTGGTGACCGCGATCGTCGGCGCGTTGAAGGACGACAAAAGATCGGACTGCGCGTGATTGGTCCGACGGGCGCGGTGCGCGTCATGGTGGCGACGAAGCCGGTCGACTTTAGGAAGGGCGCGGAAGGCTTAGCTGCGCTGGTGCGCGAGACGATGCAGTCTGATCCGTTCTGCGGCGCGATCTATGTGTTCCGCGCCAAGCGCGCGGATCGGGTGAAGCTGATTTTTTGGGATGGAACGGGCGTATGTTTGTTCGCCAAGCGACTGGAGGACGGCGAGTTCCGTTGGCCGAAGATCGAAGATGGCGTCATGCGTTTGTCGGCGGCGCAATTGTCGGCGCTGCTCGAAGGACTCGATTGGCGCCGTGTCCGCGCGGCGAAAGAGACGCCGGCGCCCGCGTTGCCGGGATGAGCTGCGACACAGTGAATCAGGGCGTCGAAGAGCGTCGAAAGACGGCAGAAAATATGGTGTTCTGCGGCTATGGCGCAGGCGATCGACAGGCTTCCCGACGATCCGAACGAACTGAAGGCGATGCTTCTCGCCGAGCGCGCGCGCAACGAGCGCCTGGTTCAGATCATCAAGGAGATGCAGCGCCATCGCTTCGGGCGGCGCGCCGAGACGCTTCCCGAAGACCAGATGCTGCTCGCGCTCGAAGAGGTCGAGCAGACGGAAGCCGGCGCGGCGGCGGCGACGGAAGCCAAATCCGCCGCCGAACGTGAGAAGGCGGCCAGAAAGCGCCGCACGAACCGTGGCGCGCTGCCTGCCCATCTGCCGCGCATCGAGACCATCGTCGACATCGACGAGAAGGCCTGTCCCTGCTGCAAGGGCGCGCTTCACCGGATCGGTGAAGATGTCTCCGAGCGGCTCGACATCGTGCCGGCGCAGTTCCGGGTGCTGGTGACGCGGCGTCCCAAATACGCCTGTCGCGCCTGCGAGGGCGCGGTCGTGCAGGCGCCGGCCCCGGCGCGGCTGATTGAAGGCGGCCTGCCGACCGAGGCGACCGTCGCCCACGTGCTCGTTTCCAAATACGCAGATCACCTTCCGCTCTATCGGCAGGCCCAGATCTACGCCCGGCAGGGCGTCGCGCTCGACCGTTCGACGCTCGCCGACTGGGTTGGCCGCGCCGCCTGGCATTTGCGGCCCGTGCATGAGCGACTTCTGGAACACATAAGATTGTCGACGAAAATCTTCGCCGACGAGACAAAGGCGCCGGTGCTCGACCCCGGACGGGGGCGCACCAAGACCGGCCAGCTCTGGGCTTATGCGCGCGACGACCGGCCTTTCGGCGGCGCAGATCCGCCGATCGCCGTCTATGTCTATGCGCAAAACCGAAAATCCGAGCAGCCGCTCACGCATCTTGCCGGCTTCACGGGCGTCGTGCAGGTCGACGGTTACGCCGGCTATCGCGCGCTGGCGCAGAAGAACAGCGTGTCGCTCGCCTTCTGCTGGTCTCACGTTCGCCGGCGCTTTTACGAACTCGCCGCGGCAGGTCCTGCGCCGATCGCCAGCGAGGCGCTGGCGCGCATCGGCGCCCTCTACGCCATCGAGAGCGATATCCGGGGTCAGAACCCGGATGACCGGCGCGCGGCGCGACAGGAAAAATCCCGCCCAATCCTCGACGCCCTCGAGCCATGGCTGCGTGAAAAGCTCGCGCTGATCAGCCAGAAGACCAAGCTCGCCGAGGCGATCCGCTACGCGCTCTCGCGCTGGGACGGCCTGACGCGCTTCGTCGACGACGGGCGCATCGAGATCGACTCCAATATCGTCGAGCGCGCCATCCGCCCCATTGCCCTCAATAGGAAGAACGCTCTCTTCGCGGGTTCCGATGGCGGGGCTGAGAACTGGGCGATCGTTGCCTCGCTTATCGAGACCTGCAAGATCAACGGCGTCGATCCGCAAGCCTATATGGCCGACGTCCTCACGAAGATCGTCGACGGCCATCTCGCCAGCAAACTCGACGAACTCATGCCCTGGGCCTACGCGCAGCCGGTCGCACTCAAAGACGTGGCCTGAAAACAGCGCTTACGATCTATCTCATCCTCGCGCCGATCGTTCTCATCGGCCTCGGCTGGCAGGGCATGCATGTCGCGGCGCTCGCGGGTCTGAACGCGGCGCTGCTGCACATGCTTTATCCGCTCATCAAGCGGCGGTTCGGACGCAAGCGCCCATTCCAGACCGACCCGCGCCTGCCCTCGCTTCTGAAGACGCTCGACGACCACTCCTTTCCGAGCGGCCATGCGATGACGCTGACCGGCGTGCTTGCGCCCATCGTCATCGCCTGGCCCGCGACGACTCTGTCGGCGGCGCTCCTCTTGCTGTCGATGGCCTGGTCGCGAATCGCCACCGCGCATCACTATCCAAGCGACGTCGTCGCTGGCGTCGCCCTTGGCGCCGGCCTCTCCTATCCGCTCGCGAGCGGCGTCCTCGCCTATTGGTGAACTTACGCGGCCCGCGGCAAGTCGATCGCGGGCGTAGCGGCGGCAACGACGCGCCCGCATGCGCCGCGTAGCGCGCCCTCGACAAGCTCCAAGCCGAGAAAACGCGCGCGCTCGACCGGTCCCGGCATCGTGAGGCGCTCCGTAAAGCGCCGCTCGAATCCGAAGCGCGCATAGTAAGGCGCGTCGCCGACGAGCAGCACGGCGCGATGGCCAAAATCGCGCGAGCGAGCGAGCGACTCATCGATCAGCGCGCGACCGATTCCGAGCGCGCGATGTTGCGCGCTGACCGCGAGCGGGCCAAGCAGCAGCGCTTCGCGTTCGCCGGCGAGAACCGGCCAAAGCCGCACCGTGCCGACGAGCGCGCCCGCGTCGTCAGTCGCGACGAGCGCTAATCCCGGCGCGGGCGCCGATCCGTCGCGCAGCCGCTGACAGGTCTTCAAGAACCGTGCGGGGCCGAAGGCGTCGTCCAGCAAGGCTTCACGCGCGCCCATGTCGCATGGCGCTTCGTCGCGAATCGCAAACGCCGGCAGGGCGCACGCCGTCGCCGCGCCGCGAGCGGCGGAAGGATGTTGGCATAGAAGTTCAAAGGCCATCTTTTCCTCCCGTCGAGAAGGACAAGCGACCCTCGCGCCTGGCGCATGACGCGCCCGCCGAACGGGACTGAGTTAGGATTGTTCCCACCCTCGCCCTTCGAGACGCGAGCTTCGCTCGCTCCTCAGGGTGAGGGTGGGAGGGGCGGCGCCAAAACGTTTCCCTCATCCTGAGGAGGCCCTCGAAGAGGGCCGTCTCGAAGGACGAGGGAAACGATCGAGTCGCTCAGATCACATGCGTCTCGAGCGGCGGGAAACCGTTGAAGCCCACGGCCGAATAGGTGGTCGTATAGGCCCCGGTTCCTTCGATCAGCACCTTGGCGCCGATTTCGAGCGAGATCGGCAGCTGATACGGTAGCTTCTCGTAAAGCACGTCGACGCTGTCGCAGCTCGGGCCAGCGATGACGCAGGGACTCGTCGGCGCGCCATCGGCCGGCGTGCGGATCGGATAGCGGATCATCTCATCGGTCGTCTCGGCTAGCCCGTTGAACTTGCCGATGTCGAGATAGACCCAGCGAATCTCGCCGTCGTCCTCGGACTTCTTCGAGATCAGCACCACTTCCGCTTCGATCAGCCCGGCGTTGCCGACCATGCCGCGGCCCGGCTCGATGATCGTTTCGGGAATGCGGTTGCCGAAATGCTTCGTCAACGCCCGAAAGATCGCATTGCCATATTGCCTCACCGCCGGCACGTTCTTCAGATATTTCGTCGGGAAGCCGCCGCCGAGATTGACCATCTGCAGGTTGATTCCGCGCTCCGCGAGTTCGCGGAAAATGTCGGCCGCCGACTTCAGCGCGCCGTCCCACATGCGCGGATTCGTCTGCTGCGAGCCGACGTGGAACGAAACTCCATAGGCGTTGAGGCCGAGGCGATGCGCATGCTCCAGCACGCCCGTCGCCATCTCGGGCGCGCAGCCGAACTTGCGCGATAAGGGCCATTCGGCGCCGGAGCCGTCGCAGAGAATGCGGCAGAACACCTTGGAGCCCGGCGCGGCGCGCGCGATCTTTTCGACTTCCGCCTCGCAATCGACGGCGAAAAGCCGAACGCCCATCTCATAGGCGCGCGCGATGTCGCGCTCCTTCTTGATGGTGTTGCCGAAGCTGATTCGATCAGGCGTCGCGCCGGCGGCCAGCGCCTGCTCGATTTCGACGACGGAGGCGGTGTCGAAACACGAACCGAGCGACGCGAGCAGCGAGAGCACTTCCGGCGACGGATTGGCCTTCACGGCATAGAAGACGCGCGTATCCGGCAGCGCCCTGGCGAAGCCGAGATAGTTTTCGCGCACCACGTCGAGATCGACGACGAGGCACGGCCCGGTGTCGCGGCCGTTGCGTCGGCGCTCGGAGAGGAATTCAAGGATGCGGTCGGTCATTTGTGGCCCCCTTGCGCGGCGCGCCGCGCGCGATCGTTTTGAGCGTCAACGGACGCGCCGATCCCTTCGCCCGCGCGCGATGGAGACGCGACGAACGTTGGTTTTCAGCGTTCCAAAGGCCGCGCGAGCGCGAAGCGCTCAATCGGCCGGTTGATGCGCCGTTGACTGACCGATGCGCAATGACGCGCGCCTGAGCGCGCACGCTTCCGCTAGGACAGCCATCGATTGGAAGGGGAAAATCCCGATCCGCACGCCCGGCAAGAAAGACAAGCCTCTTCGGTACGCCGACCTTTGGAGGGTCGACAGAGACGAAAAAGCCCGGTCCGTCGTTGCTTTAAGTCGCGATCCTCCGCAGAGACGGAGTTCGCCGGTTCGCCTCCGGCTGCCGGTTTTATGCTGGCGGTTGACCGGCCTCTTGTCCGGATCCCCGCCCACCGACACACGACCACAGGCACGTGCGATTTGGGCAAGAGTTTAGATACGCGCTTTTGCCGCCGTGACAAGCAGTTTTTGCGCCGCTCTATTATTTTTTCGGCGCAGTGAGGCAATTTGGCCGCGACGCCTCGGAGCGCTGGCGTCGGCGCCTGCTTCTTGCGCAACCCAAGCGATAGAGCTAGAGCACCTATAGGCAGTTGCTTGGAAATCGGAAAACCTTGGCTCGGATGCGGGAATGAGGCGATTTACACGGCGCCAATTCGCCGGGGCGCTCTCTGCAATTGGCGCGCATGTTGCGCTCAAAGGCTCTGCGCAGGCCAACACGGTCGTCCCCACGCCGCGGTTCGGCTTCGACAACGTGGTGCAACGGGCGCGTGATCTCGCGCTCGCGCCGTTCGACGTCAGCACGCCTTCACGCCTGCCGGACCCGTTCGACGCATTGGATTTTGACGCCTGGCGACAGATTCGCTTCCGGCGCGACCATGACGTCTTCGCCGGCGCCGACCGCGGCTTCCGGCTGGAGACCTTCCATCTGGGCTTTCTCTATCGTCGCCCGGTGACCGTGAACACGATTCGCGACGGCATCGCGACGCCTATTCCCTATTCGCCGGCGCTTTTCGACTATGGCCGACTGAAGGTTGAGAAGGCGCTCCCCGTCAACACCGGCTTCGCCGGATTCCGCCTGCATTTTCCTCTCAACGAACCGCAGGTCCAGGACGAGGTGATCTCCTTCCTCGGCGCGAGCTATTTTCGCTTTCTTGGCCGCGACCAGCAATATGGGCTGTCCGCACGGGCGCTTTGCGTCGACGCCGGCAGCGATCGCGAGAGCTTTCCGTTCTTCCGGGAGTATTGGGTCGAAACGCCCGAGAAGGGCGGCAATCACGCCACGCTTTACGCGCTGCTCGACGGCGAGGCCGCGACAGGCGCCTTCAAATTCGATCTCTTGGCCGGACAGGAAAGCACGCTTGAGATTCAGGCGACGCTGTTTCCGCGCCAGTCGGGAATGAAGCTCGGCCTGGCGCCGCTGACGTCGATGTATTTGACCGGCGAAAATGACCGCCGCGTGCGCGACGGCTTTCGCACGGAACTGCACGACTCCGACGGGCTCCTGATCCACAATGGCGCAGACGAATGGCTGTGGCGCCCGCTCGGCAATCCTCCCCACGAGCGGATCTCGTCATTTCTCGACTCCAACAATCGCGGCTTCGGACTGCTGCAGCGCGACAGGACATTCGAATCCTATCAGGATCTCGACCTCGCCTATGAAAACCGCCCCAGCTATTTCGTCGAACCCGTCGGCGACTGGGGCGAAGGCCGCGTGGAGCTGATCGAACTGCCGACGCGGGATGAAACCAACGACAATATCGTCGCGAGCTGGATTCCGGCGAAGGCGCCGCAGCCCGGCGCGCCCTTCGTCTACGCCTATCGAATTACGGCGGGCCTCGAATTGCAGCAGCTCGCGCCCAATGGCATCGTCGTCAACACTTTCGATGCGCCGGCGCGGGCGCTCGGCTCGACCGAGCCCGTGGACCCGGAGTCGCATCGGTTCATCGTCGATTTCGCCGGCGGCGATCTTTCCTATTACGTCGCCGATCCCAGTCAGATCGAAGCGGTGGCGACGACCAGCACCGGGCGTTTGCTGCGCGCGAGCGTCGCAGCCAACCCGCATATCGGCGGGCTGCGCGCATTGTTCGACGTGTCGGTTAAACCCGGCCAGACCGCCGATCTTCGCCTGTTTCTGCGCGCGCATGGGCGCACGCTCACAGAGACCTGGACCTATCCCTGGACCGCGCCGGCGGCCTAGCTCTCAGTCATCCAGGCTCTTCAGCCGCGTAAGGTCGAACGCCTCGACGTCGCGCAAGAGTTCAATGAAGGCCGTCGCCCAGTAATCCGCCACCGCCTCGCCCTTCTCCGCGGTGGCTTTCGATGCGTCGCCCATTGCGCCGGCCGGCGAAAGGTCCTGCGCCATCCAGCCGAAGCCGGCGGGGCGGTCGGCGCGCAGCCAGGCGAAATCGCGCTCGAAGTCGAGCGTCGCTGGCGGAAAATTTTTGGCGCGCCCCATATCGACGAGCTCCGGCCGGAAGGCGAGCATCAGCGACGTCTCGATTTCCCCGCCATGGACGCCGTGACGGAGTTCTAACTCCGAGAACAGACCGTCTGGATAGCCAAAGCGCGCCCAGGAGGCGACGACCGCCAGCGCCTCGAAACGGGCGCGCAGCTCAAGCGCCGTCTGCGCGACGAGGGCGGAATTGCCGCCATGCGAGTTGAGCAGCACCAGTTTTGTCACGCCTGCGCGCAGAGCGCCTTCCGCAATTTCGACGAGAAGCCGCGACGCCGTTTCGTTGGTCAGCGTCAGCGTGCCGGGAAAGTCGCGATGCTCGGTCGAAACCCCGACGCTCTGGATCGGCAGAAAGACGACGTCGAGGTCCGCCGGCAGTCGCGACGCGACACGCCCGACGCACCCTTCCATGATCATGGCGTCGACCCCAAGCGGCAGATGGGGCCCGTGCTGCTCCACCGCCGCGATCGGCGCGACGGCGATGACGCGCGACATGTCATGCGCGCGCATGTCGCGCAGCGAAAGCTCGGTCCAGAAGGGCGAAGGCAGCATGTGGGCGAGCATATGCGCCTCGGCCGCAAAGGGAAATGCGCCGCGCCAAACTGAGCGTCTGCATGTTTATCAGAGCCCCGTCAGTTTCATGAAGAGCTTTTGAGCCATCTCGGCGACGGGATATTTGAACAATAACAGCGGGGTCATTGGCAGCAGCGCCAAGACGAGAACACTCGCCAAGAGGCGAACGCTGACGGGCGCCAGGCGCATATTTCGAATGATCGCGACGCTGTTGCCGAGATCGGCAAGGGATTGCAGGTCCGGCGTCCCCAGCAAGGGCTCTCGGGCTTGAGATGCGTCCCCAAGCCATTTGCGCTCGAAATCCTCAACATAGCGCGCGGCAAGGACAGAGTAGTCGCGCAATCCCTTTTCTCTGCATTCCATCAGCTTGAAAGCGAAGAAGCAGGGCGGGCCGAGAATAAACGCGATGTCCATGATCACGAGCGCGGCTGTCGTCAGATAAACCGGTTCAAACGACGCGCCAGCCGACATTTCCTCGGCGAAACCGGCCGCGACAAGCATCGATATGGCCAAGGCCAGGGGCGCCAGATGCATTTGCGCCACCTCAAGATATCCTAGGCCCCCGACGCCGTCGGGATGCGCTGGCGTCAGGCGAAGCTCCATGCGCGACAGGCGCCAAAGGAAGCGCCACCACAGCAAGAGTCGCCAAGCCCAGCGAAACGCCAGAAACCGAAACAGGGGAAGGCAGAGCAGCCAATACCACAGGCCTGCAAGCGGCATGAGCGCCAAGGCTCGGCCCGGATCAAGCGACGCGGTCTTTCCCGAAAGATGGAGCTGCGCCGCGAAAAGCGACATCAGCGCGGTCGCCGCCAGCGAAGTCGCGTCCGGAACCCAGGAATTCGTCCAGCGCGCGACGCTTCGGATTTCGGCCTGCAAGGCGGGAAGAGCTGCGTCCGACGCCACGCCGGAACGCAGGATCGTCGAGAGAAACTCCCTCGCCTGCCGATCAAAAATGGTTTCGCAAACGAACAGCAGAGGAATGACCGCCAGCAACCGAACGTGCCCGCCGATCACCGAGAGCGATAAGAACTTTCCGCGATCGCCCTCGAGCGCCGCCAAGGCGACGAATGCGATCCACGGGATCCATCCGAGGGCGATCCCCAGCGGCGCCGTGTTGGGCCCGGGGCCGACGAGGCCGAGCCGCATTCCAAGCCTTTGAAGGGGACCGCCGAGCAGCGAGAATTCGCTGAGCAGGCCGTTGACATTTTGCGGGCTAGCGGCGGATTGACTCATGCGCGCCTTCCGAGGGTGAACGTCGGGTTCAGATCGGCGGCCGCGCAACTCCTTAAAGGAGCGTCTGCCCGCCGGTTCTCCGGGCGTGGAGAGCGGCGAAGCCGAAGTCTATAGGCTATATTTGTTCGACGATTCCGGCGAATGCGCGTCCGGCTCCTGGCGCGTCGACACGACGGCCAGAGCTTGCATGGGTGGCGCAGCGGGTTGTTCGGGCGATAATCCAAGATAACGGGCGGCGCCGCGCCCCGCCGCGAGGCCGGTGGCGAACGCCGCCTGCAACAGATAGCCGCCGGTCGGCGCGTCATAGTCCAGCATCTCGCCGGCGACGAAAACGCCCGGCAACTTCTTCAGCATCAAAGCGTCGTCGAGTTCTTCGAAAGACACCCCGCCGGCGGTCGAGATGGCGCGCTCAAGACCAGCGACGCCCTTAACAGTCAGCGGCGCGTTCTTGATCAGAGCCGCCAGCATTTCGGCGTCGCGCGGCAATCCGCCCCGGCGCGACTCGCGCAAAAGGCCGATCTCGACTTTAGTGAACCCCGCCTTGCGCAGAAAATTCGCATGTGACTGCTTTTGCTGACGGCGCGAGAGCTTGCGCGTCAGACACTCAAGCGTCGTGTCGGGACGCAGATCGATCGACAGAGTCGTTTCGCCGTGCTTTTGCGCCGCCGCGCGCAATTGCGAAGAAAGCGCATATACCGGCCCGCCCTCAAGCCCGCCGCGCGTGACGACGACGTCGCCGCGCGCGGTCGAAGCGCTGTGGCGCAACAAGGTCGTTTTGATCGGCTGTCCCTCGAAGTCGCTGCGAAAGATCGCGCTCCATTCGATCAGTGCGCCGCTGTTCGCGGCGGCGAGCGGCGTGACCTGCACGCCTTGCGCGCCGAGTCGCGCCGCCCAGGCGCCATCGGAGCCGAGCCGCGGCCAGGAGGCGCCGCCGAGCGCCAAAACCAGCGCGTCAAACTTGCGGGTGAATTCGCCTTCCGGACCCAGCACGCGCAATGCCCCGGATTCGGCGAAGCCCATAAAGTCATGCCTTGTCGCGATCGCGACTCCGAACCGAGACAGCCGCGTCAGCCATGCGCGCAAGAGCGGCGAGGCTTTGAAACTCGCAGGAAAAACCCGGCCGCTGGAGCCAACGAAGGTCGTTTCGCCAAGTTCGGCGCAGAAGTCGCGCAGCGCCTGCGGCGGCCAGGCGCGGATGAACGGCGCGAGCCGCGCGGCGGCGGCGCCATAGCGGGAGATGAAGCGATCCAGGCTTTCGCTGTGGGTGATGTTGAGTCCGCCCCGCCCCGCCATCAGAAATTTGCGCGCGGGGCTCGCTTTGTGCTCATAGATGACGACGCGCGCCCCGGCGCGCGCGAGCGCGTCGGCGGCGAAAAGTCCGGCGGGGCCCGCGCCGATGACGGCGCAGAACGGAGCCTCGGCGTCGCTAATGAAAGGGCCTCCCCTGGGCGGCGTTGCGATTCGCAGAATGCGAAGATTTCCGTTTCGCTCGCGCCACGCCTGCGTTTGCGGCACTCATATCATGCGCGCGCCGGCGCGCGGAAAAAAGCTGAATGACGGTCAAAGCTCCGCCACAAATTGACGCAACCGCCGCGGGCTTCGAGTTTCTTGTGGCGCCGCAGCATGGCGGCGTTCGGCTCGACCGCTTTCTTGCCGAACGGCCGGAGATTATCGCCGCGCATCTCTCGCGCAGCCGCATCAAGGCGCTGATTGAAGCCGGCCGCGCGACGATTGGCGGCGCGGCGGCGCGCGATCCGGCGAAGAAGCTCGCGGCGGGCGATCGGGTTGCGCTCGACGTGCCGCCAGCGGCGCCGGCTGAACCCAAGGGCGAAGATATTGCGCTTAACATCGTCCGTGAGGATGCGCATCTCCTCGTGATCGACAAGCCGGCCGGACTCGTCGTGCATCCGGCGAGCGCGCATGAGAGCGGCACGCTGGTCAATGCGCTCATCGCCCATTGCGGCGAGAGTCTTTCCGGCGTCGGCGGGGTGAAAAAGCCCGGCATCGTGCATCGCATAGACAAGGATACGAGCGGCCTCCTTGTCGTCGCCAAGACCGACGCCGCGCATCATGGCCTCTCGCGGCTCTTCGCCGATCACGGCCGCACGCTGCCACTAACGCGCGAATATCTCGCTTTCGTCTGGGGCGTTCCCGACCGCGCGCATGGCGCGGTCGAAGCGCCGCTCGGGCGTCACGCGACTCAGCGCGAGAAGATGGCGGTGGTGTCGCCCGCGCGCGGGCGCGAGGCGGTGACGCATTGGGAGAAGGTCGAGGACTACGGCGTCGCTTCGCTCTTGCGTTGCCGGTTGGAGACCGGCCGCACCCATCAGATCCGCGTGCATATGGCCCATATCGGACATCCGCTGATCGGCGACAAAACCTATGGCGCGGGATTCAAGACCAAGGTGGCAAAACTCTCGCCGCATGCGCGAGAGATTGTCGAAGCTCTCGGCCGTCAGGCGCTTCACGCGGCGACGCTCGGCTTCGAACATCCGATCACCGGCGAAGAAATGCTGTTCGAAAGCGAGCTGCCGGCGGATTTGGAGGGATTGAGGGCGGCGTTGGCGGAGGTTTGAGGGCGCGCGTCAAAAAACCTTGGCGCGACTGATAGGGCGACGCGCATCCTGTCCCGTCATAAGACGCCGCGTTCATCGAAATTGAAGCGGGGCGATGCTTGCTCGCGGGCGCCGCCGCCATTACCATCCCTCGCGGTCTATAGTTTGGAGTTATACGCTTGCGCGCATTCGCTCTTCGCTTCTTGCTATGTTCGTCTCTGCTGCTTCTCGCTCATAGCGCCGGAGCCGATACGCCCGCATCCGGAAGCTTCGTCGTCCGACAGTCCTGTCCCGCGCTCCAGTCCATCAGAACCGGCGCCAACCCCGGCAACGTCACGGTTGAGCCCAATCAGCATTACAGCATCTTCGCCAAGAACAAGCCGAACGCGACGCATTATCTGATCGATGTGCCGGACGCCAATCCGGGACGCCGATGGGTCGCCGTCGGATGCGGCGAAGCGACGCTTGATGAAGGCGGGCAGGATCCGACCGATCCTGGCGGTCAGCAGGGGCAGGACGGCAGGCAGGCAGCGCAAAAGCCCGACTACATTCTCGCTGTGAGCTGGCAGCCCGCCTTCTGCGAAGGAAAGCCCGACAAGGTGGAATGCGAAACGCAGCGGCCCGACCGGTTCGACGCGACGCATTTCACGCTGCATGGACTCTGGCCGAAAAAACAATACTGCAAGGTCGATCGCCACATTGTCGCTGCCGATAAGGACGACAGGTGGAACGCCCTGCCCGAGCCCGAACTTACCGACGCGACAAGGAACGCGCTGTCGGAAGTCATGCCGGGAACGATGTCGCTTCTCGAACGGCACGAGTGGATCAAGCACGGCACGTGTTTTCCGGGCGCCGAGGCGGAGGCCTATTTCTCGCGCTCGCTGGCGTTGATGTCGCAGCTCAACGCCTCCAAGGTCCAGGAGCTTTTTTCGTCGCATGTCGGCGAGGAAATCACCCGCGATCAGCTCAAGGCCGCCTTCAACGAGACATTCGGCGACGGCGCCGCCGACCGGGTGCGCGTCGCCTGCAAGAGAGACGGGGAGCGAAATCTGATTGTCGAAATAACGATCGGATTGAACGGCGACATCAAGCCCGACAGCAAACTCGCGGACCTCGTCGCCGCCGCACCGACGACGGACCCCGGCTGTCCGAGCGGAATCGTCGATCGGGTGGGCGCGCAGTAGGGAGGGCGCCAAACCCCTCGCCCTCATCTCACTTCTCCCCGCAAGCGGGGAGAAGAGGCGTCATGCGCTTCGCAAAAAATCATGCGCTCGCGATGTGCAAAAGGCGCTGCGCCGTTATCCCCTCTCCCCGCTTGCGGGGAGAGGTACGGTGAGGGGCTTGGGCGATTGGCGCACCGCCCTCACGCCACCAGCGCGGCCTTGCCCTTCGCCTTCTTGCGGTCGTTCGGGTCGAGGATCGACTTGCGCAGGCGGATCGATTTCGGCGTCACTTCGACAAGTTCATCGTCCTCGATATAGGCGAGCGCCTTTTCCAGAGTCATCCTGATCGGCGGGGTGAGGCGCACCGCCTCGTCCTTGCCGGCGGCGCGGATATTGGTGAGCTGCTTGCCCTTCAGGACATTGATCTCGAGATCATTGTCGCGCGTATGCTCGCCGACGATCATGCCGCGATAGACCTTCCAGCCGGGCTCGATCATCATCGGTCCGCGATCTTCCAGCTTCCACATGGCGTAGGCGACAGCCTCGCCGGAATCATTCGAGATCAGCACGCCGTTGCGGCGGCCCTGAATGTCGCCCTTATAGGGCGCATATTCGTGGAACAGACGGTTCATGATCGCGGTGCCGCGGGTGTCGGTGAGCAACTCGCCCTGATAGCCGATGAGGCCGCGCGTCGGCGCATGGAAGACGAGCCGCAGGCGATCGCCGCCGGAAGGCTTCATCTCGATCATCTCGGCCTTGCGCTCCGACATTTTCTGCACGACGACGCCGGAATGCTCCTCGTCGACGTCGATCACGACTTCTTCGATCGGCTCGAGAATCTCACCGCTCTCATCCTTGCGGAACACGACCTTGGGGCGAGAGACGCCGAGTTCGAACCCCTCGCGGCGCATCGTCTCGATCAGGATCGCGAGCTGCAGTTCGCCGCGGCCCGAGACGATATAGGCGTCGCCCATCGGCGCGTCCTCGACGCGCAGCGCGACATTGCCTTCGGCCTCCTTATAGAGCCGAGCGCGGATCATCCGGCTCGTCACCTTGTCGCCCTCCGTGCCGGCGAGCGGGCTGTCGTTGACGAGGAAGGTCATCGAGAGCGTCGGCGGGTCGATCGGCTGCGCCTGCAGCGGCTCGTTCACGTCGAGCGCGGCGAGCGTATCGGCGACGTTGAACTGCTCCAGCCCGGCGATGGCGATGATGTCGCCCGCCTCCGCCTCATCGATCGGCTGGCGCTCGATGCCGCGGAAGGCCAGAATTTTCGAGACGCGCCCCTGTTCGACGATTTTGCCGTCGCGGTCGAGCACCTTCACCGGCTGGTTCGGCTTCACCGAGCCAGAGAACACCCGCCCGGTGATGATGCGGCCGAGATAGGGGTTCGCCTCCAGAAGCGTGCCGAGCATGCGGAATCCGCCGTCCTCGACCTTGGGCGCCGGCACATGTTTGAGCACGAGGTCGAACAGCGGCGCCATATTGTCCTTGGGGCCGTCCGGCTCCTCCGCCATCCAGCCCTGCTTCGCCGAGCCGTAGATGATCGGGAAGTCGAGCTGCTCGTCGCTGGCGTCCAGCGCTGCGAAGAGGTCGAAGACTTCGTTGACGACTTCGGAGACGCGCGCGTCTGGCTTGTCGACCTTGTTGACGCAGACGATCGGCTTGAGGCCGATCTTGAGCGCCTTGCCGACGACGAATTTGGTCTGCGGCATCGGCCCTTCGGCGGCGTCGACGAGCACGATCGCGCCGTCGACCATGGAGAGAATGCGCTCCACCTCGCCGCCGAAATCGGCGTGGCCGGGCGTGTCGACGATATTGATGCGCACGTCCTTCCAGACGACCGATGTCGCCTTGGCGAGGATGGTGATGCCGCGCTCCTTTTCGAGATCGTTCGAATCCATGACGCGTTCGGCGACGCGCTGGTTCTCACGGAAGGCGCCCGACTGCTGGAGCAGGCGGTCGACGAGCGTGGTCTTGCCATGGTCGACATGGGCGATGATGGCGATATTGCGCAGCTGCATAAGTTAAGGCCGGCCAGGTGAAACAGCCGCCACCTGCGGCCGCCCGAGAGGGGCCGGGACAGGAGAGGCTGGCTGTTGTTGCGATGCAGCGTCTCATACCCCAAGGCGGGGCATTTTGGAAGCGAAACCGGCGCGCTTCGGGGAGCCAGTCGGGGTGAAGAATTGTTCTTCTCACCCTCATCCTGAGGAGCCGCCGCGCAAGTCGGGTCTACCCGACTTGCAATTCGATCTCGGGTACGCCCGAGATCGAAGGCGGCGTCTCGAAGGACGAGGGTGAGGAAAATACGCGAAAGCGGGTTTCCTCGTCCTTCGAGACGGCCTCTTCGAGGCCTCCTCAGGATGAGGAAACCCTTCCCCCGATCGCCCTTGGCGCGCTTCGGAGGGGCTAAAGCGCCGATCCGCGCTCGGCCACCGGCGTCCACAGCACCTGTTCAATGCGCTCGGCGCCGGTCGCGAGCATGACCAGCCGGTCGAAGCCGAGGGCGACGCCGGACGCCTCCGGCATGTCCGCGAGCGCCGCCAGAAAATCCTCGTCGATCGGATAGGCCTCGCCGTAGATGCGGCGCTTTTCCTGCATTTGCGCCTCGAAACGCCGTCGCTGCTCTGCCGGGTCGGTCAGCTCCGCAAAGCCGTTGGCGAGCTCGACGCCGCAGACATAAAGCTCGAAACGGTCGGCGAAACGCGGATCGTCGGCGTTGGCGCGGGCCAGCGCCGCCTCGCTCAGCGGGTAATCGGTCAGGATCGTCGGCCTCTCGCCGCCGAGCATCGGCTCGATCTTTTCCGACATGATCTTGCTGAAGAGATCCGACCAGCCGTCGTCCTCAGCGACTCTTATGCCGTCGCGGGCGGCGGCGCGGGCGAGCCCGTCGCGGTCGTCAAGCAGCGCGGCGAGATCGATGCTGGCGTGGGTCGCGAAGGCGTCGCAGACGCTGATGATCTGAGGCTCCTCAAAGGGATCGCAGGTCCGGCCGCGCCAGGTAAAATCGCTCGCCCCGGCCGCCCGGGCGGCGCTCGCCAGCAGTCCGGCGCAATCCTCCATCAGCCGCAGCGTCGGCGCGCCGGCGCGATACCACTCCAGCATGGTGAATTCGGGGTGGTGCAGGGCCGAGCGTTCGCGATTGCGGAAGACATGGACGAGCGCGAAAATCCGTTCCTCGCCCGCGGCCAGCAGCTTCTTGCAGGAGAATTCCGGCGAAGTATGGAGATAGAGCCGGCTGCGCGCGCCGGAGGAGTCGATCAGCTCGGTGGCGAAAGCCGAAAGATGCGTCTCATTGCCGCCAGAGAGCTGAAGCGCCGCCGTTTCGACCTCGGCGAAGCCCTCCCCGGACAGGAAGCGGCGGACCGCCGCGCCGATCGCCGTGCGCGCCTTGAGAAAGGGCTTGCGGTCGGCATAGACATCCCGAGCCCACCAGGGCGACGCGCGCGTCATGAGGCCTCTCAGCGGGACGGGGCCCCGGATTGCCGGCGCGCCCGAAATATGGTCTTACCGCCGTTCATAAGCCAAGCCGGAGATAAGGGATACCGACGTGAAAGTCATCGCCAGTTCGATTCGCAAAGGCAATATCATTGAGAGGGATGACGGTCAGCTTTACGTCGTCCTCACCGCCGAAAGTTTTTTCCCCGGCAAGGGCACGCCGACGACCCAGATCGACATGCGCCGCCTCTCCGACGGCGTGAAAGTTTCCGATCGCTACAAGACGACCGAACAGGTCGAGCGCGCCTTCGTCGAAGACCAGGATTTCAGCTATCTCTACAATGACGACGACGGCTATCACTTCATGAACCAGGCGAGCTATGAGCAGGTCGCCGTGCCTGCCGATACGATCGGCGACCAGGCGCAATGGCTGCAGGAGGGGATGGTCTGCATCCTGTCGATGTTCAACGGCGCGCCGGTCGGCATTCAGTTGCCGCCGCGCGTGACGCTGGAAGTCGTCGAGACCGAGCCGGCGCTGAAAGGCCAGACGGCGTCTTCCTCCTACAAGCCGGCGAAACTCTCCAACGGCGCGCGCGCGATGGTGCCGCCGCATATTCAGACCGGCACCCGCGTCGTCATCCAGACCGAGGACGGCGCTTACGTCGAGCGCGCCAAGGATTGATGGGCGCGTGTCCCTCCCCTTGAGGGGGATCGTTGCAAAATTCTGTTGTCGTGATTCACTCATCGGAACGGAGGCGGTTCGATGCAGCTTGGATTTGGCGACGGTTGGGTTTCCCCGAAGATCGGTCAGAACGCGGCTCTGGAGCGATTGT
>Ga0194113_10005018_pt1 | contig 17193 bp, 15 predicted proteins | sample TA2MahC200mmetaG_FD_146193 | JGI IMG/M metagenome (GOLD analysis project Ga0194113, IMG submission 146193) | Freshwater microbial communities from Lake Tanganyika, Tanzania - TA2015017 Mahale Deep Cast 200m | ecosystem: Environmental > Aquatic > Freshwater > Lake | place: Tanzania: Lake... | reverse complement strand
GGTTAACCCCTTGATTGAGGCGCGCGGCCACAGCGCGATGGGGTAGGTGCAACTGGCCGCCTGCAGGGGCCTGAGCGGGTTGTCGGGGTCGAGCTCGGTGAGGTAGCTCATGCCCTCCCCTTGTCCACATCCAAGTGTAAGGGGTGCGCGGATGGAACCAGATTGTAAAGCGGGGGGTGCCCCAGGAGGGCTGGAAGCGGATGCTGGCCTGGTTCAAGAGACACGGCGTGGCGTAGCCCTTGATCGGCCTCGGTAGAATCTCATCGAGTCACGGAGCGAGGCGAAAATCAGAGTTAGCTTCGGAAGGCTTGAACGTGGAACTTCTCCAGATCGTCGAAACCACCAACCTCAACTCCCAGGATGTTGCTGGCCGCACAGCGCAGATTCACGCCGACGTGCTGGAAAAGTCGAGGTACATCAGCGCCGCCAATTTCACCAGGATACATCCGTCCGATCTGGAACTCCTGTTTGGAGAATATGACGCTAAGTTCTTCAATGGGCGAGTAAAGACGAGCCTTGGTTCGATTCCGTTGGGCTTTGGCTTGTCGAAGCGCATGATAAGTGCTGGCGGGAAGACGACCAGTTATACCGACCCCAGGAGCGGCAGCCGACGCTATAAAATCAGCGTCTCCACCACGATCTTGTTTGGCTGCTTTCACGACGATGACCACCGGCCCATCACTGCCAGTGGCCTAGTCTGCCGGGATCGGCTCGATGCTCTCCAGCGGGTGATGGAACACGAACTCGTTCACCTGATCGAGATGATCCTGTGGGACAAATCAAGCTGCTCCCAGGCTCGCTTCCATTCCATCACCCGTCGCCTCTTCGGCCACACGAAGAACACGCACCAACTCATCACGCCCAGGGAACGAGCCGTTGTGAAGTTCGGCATCAAGCCCGGCATGAAGGTGCGTTTCCGGTTCGATGGCGAGGTACACACCGGCATCGTCAACCGCATCAGTAAACGAGCGACGGTGCTGGTGGAAAATGAGCGGGGCCAGCGTTACACGAATGGAAAGCACTACGCAAAGTTCTATGTGCCGGTGCAAAGCTTAGAAGCGGTCGAGTAACTCCCCCGCGCTGAACTTCCCGCCGGCATTGCCGGTCTTCGAGGCACGGAAGCGTGGCACCCTGGCGGCGCTGAAATTACTTAGCCGCCGACTTGATCGGCATTCCTTTGCCACTGACCTTCGGCAATTCGCAGAATTTTTCCCAGTCGAGCATCAGCTTGCGGCGCTTCTCGAATAGATCGCCCCGACGGTACGCAGCCTCCACCTTGTCGCTGATCGCGTGGGCGAGCGCCATTTCGCAGACCTCGCGCGGGTAGCTGGTCCGTTCCGAGGCCCAATCCCGGAACGTGCTGCGAAAGCCGTGCACCGTCAGGCCGTCGCGGCCCATGCGGCGAAGCACTTCGAGCAGCGCCATGTTCGACAGGCCCTGCTCTTCCTTGCCACCGGCAAAGAGGAACGCACCCGCAGGCTGCGCCCTGGCAATCCCTAGCGCACGCGGTGATAGCGGCACGCGATGCTCGCGCCCCGCCTTCATGCGCGCCGCGGGAACCGCCCACAGAGCCTTCTCCAGGTCGATTTCACTGGACCGGGCACCGATCACCTCCCCCGTTCGCGCGGCCGTGAGGATGGCAAATTCCAGGGCACGCGCGCCGATCCCCTCCCTCGCCCGCAGCTGGGCCATAAAGCTGCCGATCTCGTCGTAGGGCAGTGCCGCAAGGTGCGTCCGGTTCTTGCGATTAAGGGCCGCCGGAAGGAGTTTGTCCAGGTGGCCTCGCCAGCGCGCCGGGTTTTCCCCGGCCCGATAGCCCATCACCCTTGCCCAATCCAGAATCCGCTCGATACGGCCGCGCAGGCGGGTTGCCGTCTCAGCCTTCGTTGTCCAGATGGGCTCCAGCACGCGAAGGACCAGGGCGGTATCCACGTCCTTGACCGCGAGCTCGCCGATGACCGGGCCAGCGTAGGTTTGGAGGGTGTTCTCCCACTGGCCAATGTGCTTGGGATTGCGCCAGCCCGCCCGGTGCGCGGCGATGTACTTCTCGGCGCACTTGGCGAAGGTAAGCGTACTGGCTTTCTGGAGCCGCTCGCGCGTCCTGTGGCCTTCGCGCGCGGCGATGGGATCGACCCCTTCAGCGAGGAGCCGGCGCGCATCTGCCGCCTTGCCGCGGGCTTCCCCAAGCGAAAACACGCGCTCCGATCCAAGCCCCATCTCGTGGGACCTGCCCTGGCGCTTGTAGCGAAAGATCCAGCTTTTCGTGAGAGCGGGGCTTACTTGCAGGTACAGGTTGCCGCCGTCCGCGTAGTAGCCCGGACGCTTCGCCTTTTCCACTGCCTTGGCAGACAACCTGTGTACTTCGCGCCCCATGCGGAGTCGAACTCCCTACCCTCGTTCCTACCCACACTCTTGATTCGGATGCTGCCGGACGAGGCGGGACGTGTCAAGACACCCCGTTCTGTTTCATAGGGGAAATTCAGGAATTTGTGGACTTCGCTGGACTTCTTGGGATGGGTGTTGGCGGAGAGAGTGGGATTCGAACCCACGGTACGGGTTTAGCGTACACACGCTTTCCAAGCGTGCGCCTTAAGCCGCTCGGCCATCTCTCCGGATCCGGGCGAGGGCGGATTCTAGCAGCCGGAGGGCTCAGGAGGTGCCGGCCGAGGCATCCAGCACCATCTTGATCTTGGTCGCCGTGAGGACCACCCACAGCACCAGCAGCAGGAAGAAGGCCACCAGGCCGATGTGCGCGTCGATGACGATGCGCGGCGTGATCAGGCGCGTGAAGCGCCTCACCGGTGAGGTCAGGATGCTGAACATCCGGTAGACGATATTCTCCTCGCGCTTGGAGCCCGCGATCACCCACAGAACGCCCTGGCCGAGGTAGGCCACGCCCGCGATCTCGGCCAGCGCCTTGAGAATTACGATAATCTCGTACATCGGATCCCCTGATGGAACATTGGCAATACTACCTTCGCGGACGTGTGCTCGAGGCCGTCGGGAAGCGGGTCGCGGCCGTCGCCGCCTACCGGGACGCACTGCGGCGCGCCCCCGGGTTCGCCCGCGCCGCCAACCGGGCAGCCTACGTGTTGGCCGGCCTCGAACGCCTGGAGGAAGCCGAAGACCTGTTTCGCCGCGCCCTCAGGTCCGATCCGGACAACGCCGTCACGCATTTCAACCTCGCCTACACGCTGGACAAGCGCGGCCGCCATGAGCAGGCGATCGAATCGTTCCGCGAGGCGACGCGGCTGCGGCCCGGCATCGACCGCGCCTGGTACGGCATGGGCCTTGCGCAGGCCGCGCTCGGCCGCCATGCGCAGGCCGCTGCGGCCCTGGAACAGGCCACGCAGCTGCAACCCATGAATCCGCATGCGTGGTACGCGCTTGGCATGGCCTACCACGCCACCGGTAACACGGCGAAGCTGCACCAGGTGGTGCACCACCTGCTGCGCTTCGACCCGCGCATGACCCGGCGCCTGATCCGGGACTCCGGCGCGGACGACCTCGCCCACCTCGTCAAAGACCTGGTGGTGTAGGGCGGGAAAGGAAAAAGGCCCGCCGCGGCGGGCCTTCTTCAAGCGGCGCGCGACCTAGCGCGCCTCGCTCACCACGCTGTCGCCCTTCAGGTGCGGGTAGCGCACGTGCTCCACCAGATCCTGCACTGCCTTGGGCGGGGGCGAGGTCAGCAGGCTGACCAGCCAGATCGTCACCACCCCCACCGGCAGGCCGAACATCCCCGCCGACACCGGGTTCAGGCCGAACCAGAGCTCCATCTTCGGCACGCCCATGTTGGTGAAGAAGGGATAGGTGCGCATCATGTAGTAGATGCAGATGCCCAGGCCCGCGACCATGCCGATGATCGCCCCCCATTTGTTGGCGCGCTTCCAGAACACGCCCATGACCAGCGGCGGGAAGAACGCCGATGCCGCAAGCGAGAAGGCCGCTCCCACCAGGAACAGGATGTCGCCTGGCTTGTGCGAGGTTACCCACGCCGCCGTGATCGCCACCACGACCAGCAGGACCTTGGAGATGGTCACCCGCTTGGTCGTCGAGGCGGTCGGGTCGATCATCTTGTAGTACAGGTCGTGCGAGAGCGCGTTGGCGATGGTGAGCAGCAGTCCGTCCGCGGTCGAAAGCGCCGCGGCAAGGCCGCCCGCGGCAACCAGTCCCGAAACCACGTACGGCAGCCCCGCGATCTCCGGGGTCGAGAGCACGATCAGGTCGCCGCCGATGACCACTTCGGCCCACTGCACGATGCCGTCGCCATTGATGTCGCGGATGCTGAGCAGGGTCGGGTCCACCTTGGCCCAGTTAGTCGCCCAGGCCGGCAGTGCCGCGAACGAACTGCCGACGAGGTTCGAATACATCTCGAACTTCGAGAGCACCGCGAGCGTCGGCGCCGTGAAGTACAGCAGGAAGATGAAGAACAGCGACCAGAACACCGACACCCGCGCCTGCTGCACGCTCGGGGTGGTGTAGTAGCGCATCAGGATGTGCGGCAGCGCGGCGGTACCGAACATCATGCAGAACACGATGCCGATGAAGTTCAGCCGCGCCCTATCTTGCGCCGCTTGGTCCTTGCCCGGAAATGGCTGGGCGTGCGGTGTCACCGCCGCCGAGCGCACGGCCTGCGCGCGGTCGGCAGTCCACATCTTCTTCGCGGCATCGACGTCCTTCGGGTAGGCGGCGAGCGCCTTCTCGGAGGCCGCAAGCTTGGCGGCGTCGTTGGCCGCTCTGGCATCGGCCACGGACTTTTCCAGGGCCCCCTTCCCGGCTGCGAACGCCTTGTCAGGCTCCTTCAGTCCGGCAGCGGCCGCCGCTCCGCGCTCGGTGCGCAGCTTGCGCACCTCGAGCTCCTTCGGGTCGGCGTTGATCTTCTTCTCCAGTTCGCCCACCTTCTGCAGCGTGTAGCCGTAGGCGAACTGGGGCACCGGTACACCGGTGTGCTTCATGCCCAGCCAGACCACCGGGGTCAGGTAAGCGATGATGAGGATGATGTACTGCGCGACCTGCGTCCAGGTCACCGCCTTCATGCCGCCCAGCATCGAGCAGACGAGGATACCGGCGAGCCCCACGAACACGCCGATACCGAACTCCAGGCCCGTGAACCGGCTGGTGATCAGGCCGACGCCGTAGATCTGCGCCACCACGTACACGAACGAGCAGGTGATCGCGGAGAGGATGCCGATGGTGCGCACGATGTTGCCGCCGTAGCGCTCGGCGAGAAAGTCCGGAATCGTGAACTGGCCGAACTTGCGCAGGTAGGGCGCCAGAAAGAGCGCCACCAGGCAGTAGCCGCCGGTCCAGCCCATCACCCAGGCAAGGCCGTCGAAGCCGCCGAGGAACAGGCCGCCCGCCATGGCGATGAAGGAGGCCGCGCTCATCCAGTCGGCGCCGGTGGCCATGCCGTTGAAGAAGGCCGGCACGCGGCGCCCGGCGACGTAGTACTCGGCGACCTCCGCGGTGCGGCTCATGATGCCGATGCCGGCGTACAGGCCGATGGTTGCGAACAGGAACCAGTAGCCGATCCACTGCCGCGACAGGCCCATCTGCTCGGCGATGGCGAGCAGCACGACAAAGCCGATGAAGCCTCCGGTGTAGAGCCCGTAGTACTTCTTGAGCTGCCGGTTGAAGGCCGAATGCGTGAAGGCTTGCGAGCTCATTCGAGGTCTCCTTCGTCAACGCCGAATTCCTTGTCCAGGCCGGTCATGTACCAGGCATAGACGCCGATGATGATGACGTAGATGGCGAGGGAACCCTGCGCCGACATGTAGAACCCGAGAGGGAAGCCTAAGAAGGTGATCGCGTTCAGCTCGCGCGCGAACCAAGCCTCGAGGAACGTGACCACGAACCAGACCGCGAGCAGAACGGCCGTGATCAGCAGATTCTTGCGCCAGTATTCTTGGTGTTTTGCCGTGAGTTCCATAGCCTCCCCTTTATAGACAGCCATAGACAGCCATAGACAGCCATTCCATCCTACGCCTAAGAACTCACAACGAGCTAATTGTTTGGTTGTGCAGAGCAATATGCTGCGCCGCAACGCCACCCTGCCTCAGCCGTTGGCCATAGGGGGTCGCGCGCGCCGAGCCCCGGGACTCCACCGCCAGCGCCATCAAGCGCTCCAAGGCCTCGTCGCCCACGGCGGCTTCAGCTCACGGGCTGCTTCAGCTGCTCCAGGATCGCCGGGTTCTCCAGCGTGGAGACGTCCTGCTTGATCTCCTCGCCTCTGGCGATGGCGCGCAGCAGCCGGCGCATGATCTTGCCCGAGCGGGTCTTGGGCAGGTTGTCGCCGAAGCGGATGTCCTTGGGCTTGGCGATGGCGCCGATTTCCTGGCCCACCCAGTCGCGCAGCTCGCGCGCGATCTTCTTCGCCTCCTCGCCGGTCGGCCGCTGCCCCTTGAGCACGACAAACGCGCACACCGCCTCGCCTGTCAGTTCGTCGGGCCTGCCGACCACGGCGGCCTCGGCCACCAGCTTCGAGTTGGCCACCAGCGCCGATTCGATCTCCATGGTGCCCAGGCGGTGCCCGGAGACGTTGAGCACGTCGTCGATGCGCCCGACGATGCGAAAGTACCCCTGCTCATCGGTGCTGGCGCCATCGCCGGCGAGGTACAGCTTGTTCTGGAAGTCATCCGGCCAGTAGGTCTTCTTGTAGCGCTCCGGATCGCCCCAGATGGTGCGCAGCATCGAGGGCCAAGGCCGGCGGATCACCAGGATCCCGCCCTTGCCCCGGCCGACCGATTTCCCGGTCTCGTCCACGATGTCGGCGAAGATGCCCGGCAGGGGCAGCGTTGCCGAACCCGGCTTGGTCGGCGTCGCCCCCGGCAGCGGCGTGATGAGATGCCCCCCGGTCTCGGTCTGCCACCAGGTGTCCACGATCGGGCAGCGGCCGCCGCCCACCACCTCGTGGTACCACATCCAGGCCTCCGGATTGATCGGCTCGCCCACGGTGCCCAGGATCCTGAGGCTCGACAGGTCGTAGTTCTTCGGCAGCTCGCCACCGGCCTTGATCAGCGAGCGGATCGCGGTCGGCGCGGTGTAGAACACGCTGCACCTGTGCGCCTGGATCATCTTCCAGAAGCGCCCGGCATCCGGGTAGGTGGGCACGCCCTCGAAGATGATCTCAGTGGCGCCCACCGCGAGCGGCCCGTAGCAGACGTAGGAGTGGCCGGTGACCCAGCCCACGTCGGCGGTGCACCAGAACACGTCCGAGGGCTTGTAGTCGAAGGTCCACTTCATCGTCAGGATGGTCCACAACAGGTAGCCGCCCGTGGAATGCTGGATGCCCTTGGGCTTGCCGGTGGACCCGGAGGTGTAGAGGATGAACAGCGGGTGCTCGGCGTTGACCCACACCGGCTGGCAGCTGTCGGGCTGCCCCTTGACCGCGTCCTCCCACCACAGGTCGCGGCCGGCGCTCATCGGCGTCGGGCTGCCCGAGCGCCTGTAGACGATGACAGTCCGGATCGCCTCGCAGCCGCCCATTGCCAGGCCCTCGTCCACCACGGGCTTGAGCGGGATCTCCTTGCCGCCCCGGAACTGCCCGTCGGCGGTGATGACCGCCACCGCGCCGGCATCGACGATGCGCTCCTGCACGCTCTTGGCAGAGAAGCCGCCGAACACCACCGAATGCGTGGCGCCGATCCGCGCGCAGGCCTGCATCGCCACTACCGCCTGGATGGACATCGGCATGTAGATGAGCACCCGGTCGCCCGGCCGGATGCCGCGGGCCTTGAGGGCATTGGCGAACCGGCAGACTTCCTTGTGCAGAGCGGCGTAGGTGATCCTGGTCACCTTGCCGTCGTCGGCCTCGAAGATGATCGCGGTCTTCTCCGGCTGCGTCTTCAGGTGCCGGTCCAGGCAGTTGTAGGAAGCGTTCAGCTCGCCGTCGTGGTACCAGCGAAAGAACGGCGCCTGTGCTTCGTCCAGCACCTGGGTGAACGGCTTGTGCCAGAGCAGTTCCTCGCGCGCGAGGCGCCCCCAGTAGCCCTCGAAGTCCCTTTCCGCCTCCGCGGCCAGCCTGCGGTAGGCGTCCATGCCTGAGAGGTTGGCCTGGCGGACGAAGTCCGCCGGGGGCGGGAAGAGGCGCGTCTCGGTGAGTACGGATTCGATGCCTGCAGACATGCCGGTTTCCTCCTTCGGGATGCGATTTTGCAGGGGGCGTGCTTACACCTGGCTTACGCGAATACAATCACTAATTCCGCACCGTGTAAAGGCGACGCCGCCCCATGAGACAGCCCTCCGAAGCCCGCGCCCTGCGCCCGCTTCCCTCGCTCATCTTCGCCAGCCGCTGGCTGCAGCTGCCGCTGTACCTTGGCCTCATCGTCGCCCAGGGCATCTACGTCTGGCTGTTCTGGCAGGAGCTCTACCACCTGCTGCTGGCCGCGTTCGGCAACGCGAGCGCGCTGGAGCACGTCCTCGACGCGGTCACGGTGGCGGGCGTGGAGCGCCCGGGCAAGCTCACCGAGACGGTCATCATGCTGGTGGTGCTGGGCCTGATCGACGTGGTCATGATCTCGAACCTGCTCATCATGGTCATCGTCGGCGGCTACGAGACCTTCGTCTCGCGCATGCACCTGGAGGAGCACCCCGACCAGCCGGAGTGGCTCTCGCACGTCAACGCCTCGGTGTTGAAGGTCAAGCTGGCCACCGCGATCATCGGCATCTCCTCGATCCATCTGCTCAAGACCTTCATCAACGCGGCGGCCTACGACGAGAAGACGCTGGTGGCGCAGACCGCGATCCACATCACGTTCCTGCTCTCGGCCATGGCCATCGCCTACAGCGACCGCCTGATGGCGCATGCCGCGCCGCAGCGCCCGGGCAACCACTGATGCCCGCCATCCAGCGCGAACACCTGGTGCAGAGCGTCGCCGACGCGCTGCAGTTCATCTCCTACTACCACCCGGTGGACTACATCCGCGCCCTGGGCCGCGCCTACGAGCGCGAGCAGTCGCCCGCGGCGAAGGACGCCATCGCCCAGATCCTGACCAATTCGCGCCTGTGCGCGCAAGGCCACCGGCCGATCTGCCAGGACACCGGCATCGTCAACGTGTTCGTCAGGGTCGGCATGGACGCGCGTTTCGAGGGGTTTGCCGAGGGCCTCGAGCCGGCGATCAACGAAGGCGTGCGCCGCGGCTACCTCAATCCGGACAACCCGCTGCGCGCCTCGGTGCTGGAGGATCCCCAGTTCGCGCGCCGCAGCACGAAGGACAACACCCCGGCGGTGATCCACGTGCAGATGGTGCCGGGCGCGAAGGTCTCGGTGCAGGTGGCCGCCAAGGGCGGCGGCTCGGAAGCAAAGTCCAGCTTCGCGATGCTCAACCCTTCGGATTCGCTGGTGGACTGGGTGCTGAAGACGGTGCCCACCATGGGCGCGGGCTGGTGCCCGCCCGGCATGCTGGGCATCGGCATCGGCGGCACCGCCGAGAAGGCGATGGTGATGGCCAAGGAAGCGCTGATGGGCGAAATCGACATGGCCGAGCTGAAGGCGCGCGGCCCCAGGGACAAGTACGAGGAACTGCGCATCGAGCTCTACGACAAGGTGAACGCCCTGGGCATCGGCGCCCAGGGCCTGGGCGGCCTGTCCACGGTGCTCGACGTCAAGATCCTGCACTACCCCACCCACGCCGCGACCAAGCCGGTGGCGATGATCCCGAACTGCGCCGCGACCCGGCACACGCACTTCACGCTCGATGGCTCGGGCCCGGCCACATTCGCGGTGCCGAGGCTCTCGGACTGGCCGGCGGTGACCTGGAGGCCGGATGCGGCCTCCACGCGCGTCAACCTGGACACGCTCACGCGCGCCGAGGTCGCCGCCTGGAAGCCCGGCCAGCGCCTGCTGCTGTCGGGCAAGCTCCTCACCGGCCGCGACGCCGCGCACAAGCGCATCCAGGACAGGGTGGAAAAGGGCGAGCCGCTGCCGGTGGACTTCACCAACCGCGTCATCTACTACGTCGGCCCGGTGGAGGCGGTGCGCGACGAGGTGATCGGCCCCGCCGGCCCGACCACGGCCACGCGCATGGACAAGTTCACAGAGCTGATGCTGGAGAAGACCGGCCTCATCGGCATGGTGGGCAAGGCCGAGCGCGGGCCGGTGGCGCTGGAGGCGATCCGCAAGCACAAGGCCGCCTACCTGATGGCCGTGGGCGGCGCGGCGTACCTGGTGGCCATGGCCATCCGCGAGGCGAAGGTGCTCGCCTTCGCCGACCTGGGCATGGAGGCGATCCACGAGTTCGTGGTCGAGGACATGCCGGTGACGGTCGCCGTCGATTCGAGCGGCACTTCGCTGCACAACACCGGACCGGCGGAGTGGTCGAGGAAGATCGTCGAACTCAAGATCCCGGTAACCGCCGCCTGAACGCGGTTCAGGGGCGCGAAGCCCCCGCCAGCACCAACTGGCGCGCCGTCTGGGCGATGTTCGCCGGCGGCATCGCCTGCGGCGCCTTCGTTGGCAAGGTGCCGCCCGCGCTGCCGCAGATGCGCGCCGAGCTGGGCCTCACCCTGGTCGAATCCGGCTTCATCGCCACCATGATCAACGCGCTCGGCGCCGTGGTGGGCATGCTGATGGGCTTGCTCGGCGACCGCTTCGGGCACAAGCGCCTGGGGCTGGCGGGCCTCGCCACCCTGAGCATGGGCGGGCTGCTGGGCGCCGCGGTGCAGGGCTATCCTGCCCTGCTGCTGTCGCGCTTCCTGGAGGGCGCCGGCTTCATCGGCTTCGCGGTCACCGGCGCCGCGCTCATCAATGCTTCGGTCTCCACCCCGGCGGACCGCAATCGCGCCATGGGCATCTGGACCGCGTACCTGCCCTTCGGCGCGGCGGTCGCGATGCTCGCCGCGCCCTTCGCCATGGCGCAGTTCGGCTGGCGCGGGTACTGGGTCGCGCTGTCGCTGGCGGCGTTTGCCTGCGCGGCTCTGGTGTGGCGCCTGGTGCCGGCAACCCGCTCCGGCGGCGTCGGCGGCCTGCGCCTCGCGGCGGAATCGCTGCGGCAATCGGGCAGCCTCGCGCTCACTGCGCTGTTCTGCTTCTATGTCGCGCAGTGGACCTCGGTCATGGTCTGGCTGCCCACCTTCGTGGTGGACGAGCGCGGCGGCACCGCCGCGGCGGCTGCATTCCTGGGCGCGCTGATGGTGCTGGCGAACGTGCCGGGCAACCTGGCCGGGGGTTGGCTGCTCGCGCACGGCGTCGAGCGCGGCCCGTTGATCATGGCGGCGAGCGCGGCGGCGGCGGCCTGCGCCGCCGGCATGCTCTCGGCCGCGATGCCGGACGCCGCGCGCTTCGCCCTCGTGCTCGTGTTCTCGTGCGTCGCGGGCATCATCCCGGCGAGCATCCTCTCCGGCGTGCCGGTGCATGCGCGCACGCCGGGACACATCGGCACCACCAACGGCATGGCGATGCAGGGCGCCCAGGTCGGGCAGCTCGCCGGCCCGGTGCTGCTCGCGTGGCTCGCCTCGCGATTCGGCGGCTGGGACGCTACGCTGTGGGGGATGCTGGCATTCGCCCTCCTGTGCGCGTTGTGCGGCCTGGCCGTGGGGCGGATCGAGAAGGCGCGCGCGTGATCGACGTCCCGCAACTGCCCCCCGCCGTCCCCCGCACCCACGGCCCGCTGGTCCGCGCCTTCGGCCGGCGCATGCTGGACCTGGCCGGCTGGCGCCTGGAGACCGTCGATGGGGGTTTTCCCGACGCGCCGAAGTTCGTCCTCATCGTCTCGCCGCACACTTCCAACTGGGATTTCCCCGTCGGCCTGATGGCCAAGTTCGCGCTGCGCCTCGCCTGCAAGTACATCGCCAAGCATTCGCTGTTCTGGTGGCCGCTGGGCGTGTTCCTGCGCGCGGTGGGCGGGGTGCCGGTCAACCGCTCCGCCGCGTCGGACTTCGTGGAGCAGACGGTGCGCATCTTCAACGGGCGCGACCAGCTGGTGCTGGTGATCACGCCCGAGGGCACGCGCTCGAAGGTCGAGCGCTGGAAGTCGGGCTTCCACCGCATCGCCCGGGCGGCCGGCGTGCCGATCGTGCTGGTGAGCTTCGACTACAGCCGCAAGGTCGTCCGGCTGGGCCCCGCCTTCCCAGCCACCGAAGACTACGAGCGCGACCTCGCCGCGATCCAGGCCCGCATCACGCCTGAAATGGCCCGTCACCCGGCGCGCTACTGATAATAGAATTCGGCCTTCCGGAGGTCATCCATGCGCCAAGTCCACATCTGCGAAGTCGGCCCGCGCGACGGGCTGCAGAACGCCCACCAGCTCATGCCCACCGAGGCGAAGAAGCGCTGGATCAGCGCCCTCGCCGCCGCCGGGCTCGAAGAGATCGAAGTCGGCTCCTTCGTGCCCCCGAAGCTGATCCCGGCGATGGCCGACACCGCCCAGATCGTGCAGCACGCGCTGACCATCCCCGGCATCCGCGTGGTGGCGCTCGCGCCCAACCTGAAGGGCTTCCAGCGCGCGGTCGAGGCCGGCGCGCACAAGGTCACCTTCCCGGTGTCCGCCTCGCGCAGGCACAGCGAATCCAACGTGCGCATGACCCCCGAGCAGATGATCGGCCAGGTCAAGGCCTGCGTCCAAGCGCGCGACGCCTCGGGCAAGCCCACGCTCATCGAGGGGGCGGTGTCCACCGCCTTCGGCTGCTCCCTGCAGGGCGAGGTGCCCGAGGACGACGTGGTCAAGTTCGCCACCATGCTCGCCGGGGCCGGCTGCGACTGCGTCGCGCTCGCCGACACCGTGGGCTACGCCAACCCGGCGCAGATCCGGCGCGTGTTCCGCCGCGTGCGCGCCGCCATCGGCGCCAGGCTGGAGGCGGCGCACCTGCACAACACCCGGGGCCTGGGCCTCGCCAACGCGCTCGCCGCCTACGAGGAAGGCGTGCGCCATTTCGATTCCTCCATGGGCGGGCTGGGCGGCTGCCCGTTCGCGCCCGGCGCCAGCGGCAACGTGATCACCGAGGACCTGGTGTTCATGTTCGAGAGCATGGGCGTGCCCACCGGCATCGACCTGGACAAGCTGATGGACGCCCGCAAGCTGATGGTCGCAGCAATTCCCGACGAGCCGGTCTACGGCCACATGGCGCTCGCAGGCCTGCCCAAAGGGTTTCGTGCCGCCGCCTGAGCAGGGGGAGAGGCCCCTGCTCCCGCTCCAGGGCGTGCGCGTCGTCGAGTTCGCGCACATGGTCATGGGCCCGTCCTGCGGGCTGGTCCTCGCGGATCTCGGCGCAGACGTCGTGAAGGTGGAGCCGCTGGAAGGCGACAACACCCGCCGGCTGCAGGCTGCGGGCGCGGGCTTCTTCCCGGTGTTCAACCGCAACAAGAAGAGCCTCGGCGTGGATCTCAAGTCCCCGCAGGGGCGCGAGCTCGTGCTCAAGCTGCTGGATCAGGCCGACGTGCTCACGGAGAACTTCCGCCCCGGGGCGCTGGATAAGCTGGGCTTCGGCCACGAGGCGCTGGCGCAGCGCAACCCGCGCCTGGTCTATTGCTCCATGAAGGGATTTCTCGACGGACCCTACGAGCACCGCGCGGCGCTGGACGAGGTGGTGCAGATGATGGGCGGCCTGGCGTACATGACCGGCCTGCCCGAGCGCCCCTTGCGCGCCGGCTCCTCGGTGGTGGACATCATGGGCGGCACCTTCGCGGCGGTGGGGATCCTTGCCGCGCTGCGCGAACGGGAACGCACCGGGCGCGGGCGGCGCGTCACCAGCGCCCTCTTCGAGAGCGTCGTGTTCCTGGTGGCGCAGCACATGGCGCAGTTCGAGCTCACCGGCGAGGCGCCGCCGCCGATGTCGGTGAAGCGCCCGGCCTGGGGCGTCTACGACATCTTCGAGACCGCGGACCACGACCGGCTGTTCGTGGGCGTGGTCACCGACACCCAGTGGGCGATCTTCTGCAGGGACTTCGGCCTCGCCGAGCTCGCCGCCGACCCGCGCCTCGCCAGCAACGGCGCGCGCGTGAAGGAGCGTGCCTGGATGATGCCCAGGCTCGCGGAGGTGCTCAAGCGTTTCACCAAGGCCGAACTCATCGCGCGGATGGAAGCCATCGGCCTGCCGTATGCGCCGATCTCGAAGCCGTGGGATCTGCTCGAGGATCCGCACCTCACCGCTTCAGGCGGGCTGCTGGAGACACAGGTCCCGGGCGGCGGGCGCTTCCACGCGCCCACCCTGCCCCTGGCGCTGGACGGCGCGCGCCTGCCCAAGCGCAACGACCCGCCGGCGGTTGGCGAAGGCGCGCAAGGCATCCTGGCGGGCTTGGGCTACAGCGAGACGCAGATCGCGGCCCTGCGCGAGGCGAAGGTGGTGGCGCTGCCCTAGGCAGCCCTCGATGTAACCGATCGGTTACATCAGGCCTTCAGCAGGGCAGCGATGCCGGCCTGCGCAATCTGCTCGTCCTGCTGCGATTGCACCCCCGACACGCCCACGGCGCCGATGCAGCTGCCCTCGACCAGGATAGGCAGGCCGCCCTGCACCGGCAGGATGCCGGGCATCTTCAGCATCGTGGTGCGGCCGCCCTTGACGATTTCCTCCCAGGTGCCGCTGGAGCGGCGCGACATCGCCGCGGTGCGGCCCTTGTCCACTGCGATCGCCGCGTTTGCGGGCGTGGCGCCATCCATGCGCTCGAAATGCAGCAGGTGGCCGCCATCGTCCAGGATGGCGATCGCGACGTTCCAGCTGTTCTTTCGCGCCTCCGCCTGCGACGCGGCGGCGATCTTGCGGCAGTCTTCCAGGGTCAGTTCGGAACGCGTCTTCATTTCACGCCCAGGCAGTCCTTGATCTGTTGCAGTGCGCCCGGGTCCTCGATAGTGGTGAGGTCCCCCGGGTCGCGCCCCTCGGCGAGCGCGGCAATGGACCGGCGCAGCACCTTGCCCGAGCGCGTCTTGGGCAGCAGCGTGACGAAGAACACGCGTCCCGGCCGGCCGATGGCGCCCAGCTGCTGGTTCACCGTCTGCATCACCTCGCCCTCCATCTTCATGCGGCCCTCGGGCGTGGCGACCCGCGCCGGATCCTTCAGCACCGCGAAGGCCATCGGCAGCTGGCCCTTCAACTGGTCGGCCACGCCGACCACGGCGCACTCGGCGATGCCCGGATGCATGTTCACCGCCTCCTCGATCTCGCGCGTGCCGAGGCGATGCCCGGCGACGTTGATGACGTCATCGGTGCGCCCGAGGATGAAGTAGTAGCCGTCCTGGTCCCGGATGCCCCAGTCGAAGGTCGCATACAGCAGCTTGCCCGGGAACATGGAGAAGTAGGTCTTGACGAAGCGCTCGTCGTCGCCCCACAGCGTGCTCATGCAGCCAGGCGGCAGGGGGGGCTCGACCACCACCACGGCCTTCTCGTGCGCGCCGGCGACGGTGGCGTCCGATTCGCGCAGCAGCTTCAGGTCGTAGCCGTAGGCCGGGAAGGAGGGGCTGCCGAACTTGATCGGCGTCTTCTCCACCCCGGGCAGCGAGGTCAGCACCGGCCAGCCGGTTTCGGTCTGCCAGTAATGGTCGATCACCGGCTTGCCCAGGCCCTGCGAGATCCAGGCGTGGGTGGGCTCATCCAGCGGCTCGCCGGCGAGGAACAGGTGCTTGAGCGTCGAGAGGTCGTACTTCCTCAGCCAGGCGATGTCGTGCTTCTTCAGCACCCGGATCGCGGTCGGCGCCGAGAACATCACCGCCACCCTGTGGTCCTGCACGATCTTCCACCAGATGCCGGCGTCCGGCCGCACCGGCACGCCCTCGTAGATGATGGTGGTCATGCCGGCGATGAGCGGGCCGTAGATGATGTACGAGTGCCCCACCGCCCAGCCGATGTCGGAGGTGGTGAAGATGGCCTCGCCCGGTCCGCCGCAGTAGATGTGCTGCATGGAGCCGGCCATGGCCACGGCGTGGCCGCCGACGTCGCGCTGCACGCCCTTGGGCTTGCCGGTGGTGCCCGAGGTGTAGAGGATGTAGGACGGTTCGCTCGACTCCAGCCAGACGCAGGGCACCTTGGCGCCCTCGTGCTGCCTGGCCAGCGTCGCCCAGTCCACGTCGCGTTCCGGGACCGAGGGCATGGACGGATCCAGCCCGCGCTTGAGGATCAGCACCTTCGCCGGCGGATACTTGGACAGGCGGATGGACTCGTCCACCAGCGGCTTGTAGGGCACGACCTTGCCCATCCTGCTGCCGCCGTCGGCGGTGACCATCAGCTTGGGTCTGGCGTCGTCAATGCGCGCGGCGAGGCTGGCGGCCGCAAAGCCGCCGAACACCACCGAGTGGATGGCGCCGATGCGCGCGCAGGCGAGGATCGCGAACACCGCCTCGGGCATGTTCGGCATGTAGATGATGACGCGGTCACCGCGGCCGAGGCCCAGCGCCTGCATCATCGCGGCGACCCGGTTCACCTCGGCGTGCAGCTGGCGGTAGCTGAAGGTCTGCTGCCGGTCCACCTCGGTTGAGATCCACACCAGAGCCTTCTGGTCCCCGCGCAAAGCGAGATGCCGATCCACCGCGTTGTGGCACAGGTTGGTCTCCCCGTCCACGAACCACTTCGCGAACGGGGGACGCGAGTAGTCCAGCACCTTCGTGAACGGCTTGTGCCAGTCGATGCGCTTCGCCTCCTCGGTCCAGAAGGCGTCGCGGTCCTGCAACGACCGGGCGTGGAACTCCTTGTAGGTGCTCATGCGTGCCTCACGCGTTCAGGTCCACCACGATGCGGCCGGTCACTTTGGCGTTGATGTAGCCCTCGAACACCGTCGGCAGCTCGGCGAAGGGGATGGTCCTCGCCATGCTCTTGAGTCCGGCCGGCTTCATGTCCGAACCGAGCCGGCCCCAAACCCTGCGCTCCAGCTCCGGGCTGGGCGCGTCGGTGGAATTGATCCCCAGCAGCATGGCGCCGCGCAGGATGAAGGGCATCACGGTGGTGTCCAGCTCGTGGCTGGCGGCCAGGCCGATCGAGGCGATGACGCCGTTGAATTTCATGGTGCTCGCCATCCACGCCAGCACCCCGCCGCCCAGGTTGTCCACCGCGCCCTGCCAGGTGGCCTTGTCCAGCGGCCGGATCTTCGCCAGGTCCAGTTCACTGCGCAGCCTGATCTCCTTCGCGCCCAGCGCTTTCAGGTAGTCGCCCTGCTCCGCCTTCCCGGTTAGCGCGACCACGTGGTAGCCCAGCTTCGCCAGCGCCGCGATGGCGATGGAGCCCACGCCGCCGGTGGCACCGTTGACGATCACCGGGCCCCCCGCCGGATTGAGG
>Ga0194113_10005015_pt1 | contig 17201 bp, 18 predicted proteins | sample TA2MahC200mmetaG_FD_146193 | JGI IMG/M metagenome (GOLD analysis project Ga0194113, IMG submission 146193) | Freshwater microbial communities from Lake Tanganyika, Tanzania - TA2015017 Mahale Deep Cast 200m | ecosystem: Environmental > Aquatic > Freshwater > Lake | place: Tanzania: Lake... | reverse complement strand
TTTTGCCATAAAATTGAGTTTTCTATTATAGCACCATCATGTATATGGCAGCCGGCGCCGATAACCACCGGCCCTTTAAGATGGACCCCCTTGCCGATGATGCAATCTCTGTCAGCCAGGATTGGGCCGGTTAGTTTAGCTTGAGGATGAACAGAGCTTTGTTTGTCTATGCGGATATCCTGGAGCTTGAAAGCAACCTGGGTGCTTCTACCAAACATTAAATCGCGGGTCAATTCCAAATATTGCTCTGGAGTTCCTGTATCTATCCAGTAGACATCTGTTGCGTAGCCGAAAACAGGCTCCCCGTCAGCCAGGAGTGCAGGAAAGACATCTCGTTCAAACATGAAACGTTTGCCTTGGGGAATACGTTTGAGCACTTGACTTTCGATAATGTAAACGCCAGCATTTATCATATTGGTGGTGACCTGGTCTCGGCTTGGTTTTTCCACGAATCGCTTTACCCGTTGCTGGTTGTCAGTTTCCACAACACCGAATCGGGTCGGGTCTTCTACAGGCGTTAAGGCAATGGTTACTTTAGCCCCTTTATTTCTGTGGAACTGTAACATGTCGGTCAGGTTAATGTCAGTAAAGATGTCGCCGTTCAAGACAAAAAAGGTATCCTCTATGTATTCCTCAGCGTTTTTCACAGCCCCGGCAGTGCCTAACGGCTCTGATTCAACACTGTAAACCAGTTTGGTACCGAGTTGACTGGCATCGCCGAAATAATCTGTAATGCAGTCGGGTTTATAGCCGAGGGCTAAAATGATTTCTTTTATGTTGTGATTGCTGAGGTAACGGATGACATATTCGATGAAGGGTTTGTTCAGGACGGGCACCATGGCTTTCACTGTAGAGTAGGTAAGTGGTCGTAGCCTGGTACCCTCGCCACCAACTAGAATGACTGCTTTCACTGAGTCTTGAGCTCTCTCCAATATATCGTTCTCTTGTTATTTTACCCCATTCACTTTTTATGGGCAAACATGCATATGTCTGTGAACTACAATCGTATACGCCGAACGTTGACATCTATTTCTGCGTGTGATATACTGTGTTATATGTTGTTTAGCTGGTGGCTGCGGATTCCGGGGTATGTTCACGCAGCCACTAATTTTTTTATTGGGGGTACTTATGAGTCCGATAGCCGGTATTATCAGCCAAAATGATGGTGGCGTCACTACTCAGGTTGTTTCTATGCTTGACGTGATGCAGCCTGATACGTCGGCGGTTTGGGTGATAACTGATAGTCACCCGGCAAAATCATCTCGAGGGACAAGAAAAAGGCAGGTATTGGCTCAACTTTCCTTACCCCTGGGAGTGAGACCATTAGAGCAGCCTTACTTTGACGTTTCGGAAGGGACGGTCTTGCTGTACGAGGGAGAGCTTTATAATTCGGAAGAACTGTCCACTAAGCTTGACATGAAGTATAGCTTGTCGAGGAATAGCGAGCTGGTGGCTTGCCTGCTAAGGAGGGAGCAGGGGACTTTAACGACCAGAGCGAAGTCAGTTCTCGATGTTCTGGATGGTAGCTATGTCTTGGTAATAGAAGAATCAGGGGAGACGGTTATAGCCCGTGACCCCATGGGGACAAAGCCGGTTTATCTTGCCTCTGATGCTGGCGTCTTGGCCTTCGCTTCCAACAAGAGACCATTATGGCAGATTGGAATGAGCAATGTAGTACCCTTGAGGGCTGGCACAATGGCGATTGTTGATGAGACTGGGGTTAAGATTGAGAACGTGTTTTCATTGGTTGACGAGCAGTCGAAGATAAATGACCTTTCAATGGCCGTGGATTGTTATCAGAAGGCACTTGTTTTGTCTGTCGAGAAGAGGTTAGTGGATGTTAGCGAGGTAGGTCTGTTACTGTCAGGGGGTGTAGATAGCTGCCTGCTGGCCAAGTTACTCGCTGATTTGGCTATTGAGAGGGGAATAAACGTGGTTGCTTATACTGTGGGCGTGCGAGGTTCTGAGGATGTGGACAATGCGCGTGCTTTTGCTCAAGAGATAGGCGTGGATTGTAGAGTAAGGGAACTGGACATTTCTGAGGTCGAAGACTACATACCTGATGTCATTGAGACTGTTGAAGAAAGAGATTTTGTGCAAGTTGAAGCGGGCATTGGTATCTACGCGGCGACTGAGATGGCTGGTCAGGATGGCATTGAGGTCATGTTTTCAGGACAGGGTCCTGACGAGCTGTGGGGTGGCTACGAATGGTATCCCAAGATTTTAGAGGCAGAAGGCTATTCTGGACTGTGCCAGAGGATGAGAGACGACTTGAATCGCGCTGATGTAGAGACTCTGGACAGGGAGAATAAAATAGCAATGGTTCATGGTATGGAAATGCGATTTCCCTACGTTGACCCGGCTGTAGTTGATTTGGCTATAAATGTGGCTCCAGAGCTGAAGGTTGACTCACCTGATAGTCTGGGGAAAATTGTCCACCGTGCTCTGGCCTGTGAAATCGGATTACCTGAAGGCTATGCCTACAGGCCTAAAAATGCTGCTCAGCATGGCATCGGAGTCCATAGTGTATTGAAGCACGTGGCGGCAAAGAATGGCTTTGACGATGAATTGGTAGCCAGTTTGGGATACTCAAGCGATAAAATCACTTTGGAGAAGTTGGGCAGCTCCTCTCGGTATGGCTACAAATACGCCGACGAGAGTATGTGGCAAGTATCTCAACCTGTCCAGTTTTTCCTTGATGTCACGGCTTATGAACATGGCCTATTGAATGAGGCTGAGAGAACCAGAATAGAGAAATTCGTGGAGAGGCTGGAAGCCTAACCTTCGTATAAGGCAGAGTAAATCTCAAGGCAAGGCTCCATGTTTTTAGTGAATTCTCGAATATTGATTTCACTAGGTGGCCGATTAATGTGTGGTTTCGGAGGCTGTTGCCTAGGCTTTAGGGCTTTCTGGATTGTGAGCTGAGATAGAATAAGTCGCTTGGTCTCCTGGTCACAAAGAGGAGAATGATAGATGGTGCTTAGTCCAACGAGCAACATGCCGCCCAGGTGTTCGGTGCCCTTATCTTCATGGAGATGTGGGTTTCTGGTTTCTATTTGGAAGAGGTCTAAACCGTGTTTCACCACAGCTGCAGGACCGGCTGGTAGAGTACCGCCAAATTGTTCAAAAATAGATACTAGCTCCTCGGGCTCCACTGCATAGCCCGAGGCATAGGGTAATAGTTCTGCAAGCTTTAGGCTCATAGCATGCTCTCCAGCATTACCTGTTTTAATGATATTGGTTTCAAATCCAGTTCTGGATGAGATAAGCGAGTTGAAACACCTGTTTGTGATTTCCGACACTCTGCCCCATTTTCTAAAGTGTGTGCCCCCCGAAAGCTTGGGCTTATAATGCCACAGTATCCTCACCATGGTGTAAGGTGACTTGGCCATGCTAAAGCCAGCAGCATATATCCTTACGTATTCCAGTATTGACCCTGGAGAGTAGTTATCGGCATCAACAAAGCCCACATATTCCTTTCCGGCCAGCTTAGCCATAAGCAGGCCGATTACCATTCCCTCCGCTTTGCCATTTCTAACCACGCCGTTTTCGTCTAAAAGCTCATCATAGCCCGCGTTCTTCACTGCCTGTGCCACCCTGGCATCTTTTTGATGGACGATGTAAGCCAGACGGTTTGTATAGCGGCACATCTGGTTTAAAGTATCTCTTTCCATCCTGAACCTGTCCACTGGCTCTCTCTGGCTATTGGAGACTACGATTATCAAGCAATCGTGGGGTATGCCACTGATGACACCCTCAAACAACTTGAGTCTCTCATCCTTAACTGGAACTACGATGGCCATCCTATCTTCGAAATCTTTGATAGTTTCTTCGGAAATCTTTACCACCCCCATAGCACCGTGGGGTGGTATTTCGCTTTTTAGCCCAGAATCAAGAGCTACCACCTTCTGGATATCATTTATCCTGACAGAACCGAAGCGTTCAGTGTACCTTGGGCTTTCAACGTACATATCCCACCTCCGCTACAGCTATGTTATCAGGATATTTGGGTGGACGCAAGACCAAAGAAGCGTGTGGCATTATGTGTGGTCTGCTCGGCAATAGCAACTTCGCCGCTTCCTTTTATGGCAGCGACAGCTCTCAGACTTCTCAAGATGTCAGCGGGCTCAGAGCGATACTTGACTTCCCTCCCGTATGTTACCGGGCAGTCTGTTTCTAGCAGCAGTCGGTCCAGGGGTGTTTCCTTGATAGCTCGTCTGTGCTCTTCATGATATTCGGCGGCTGGAGTGGCTGAGATGAAGTATCCGGCATCAAGTATATCTTTGAGCACACTGGAAAACCCGGTGAACCAGTGAAAAACGGCTTTCTTAATGCCAGCCGCCTTCACAAGCTCAAAGCTGTCTCTCCAGGCATAGCGACTGTGGATTATAGCCGGCTTTTTGTATTCTCTGGCCAAAGCTAGCAGGCGTTTCATGACCTCCTTTTGCAGTTCTTTCGGGGCCATTTTGACTACCCGCTTATCGTAGTCCAGTCCTATCTCGCCTATGGCTGTAATGTCTGTGGTTCTTCCTTCAATGAATTTGATGGTGCGGTCGATTTGGTTCGACTCTACATTACCTAATCCCCAGGGGTGTAAGCCGAGGGCAGGATAAACAAAAGAAGGATACTTCAAGCAGATTTCCATTGTTTTTTGGTTCGATTCGTGATTTGAACCCACAGCAACTATAGCCGTAACACCAGCATCTTTGGCTTTGCTCAGCGCTGATTCAAGGTTTTCCATCTCATCGAGATGGGCATGTGTGTCAATGACCTTAAGCAATTTTCTTCCGTTTCAATCCCCGATTAACTCGTGTATTGCCCTACTCCACCCTTGAGGTCCTACCCCCTTGGCAGTGTACACGTTAGGTAAGTCTATTTTTTCCCAGCTATGGTCAGGTTTCTGCACTAGAACTGGTATATCCACAGCTTTGAGCATGGGTATATCGTTCTGATTGTCACCAATGCCGATGGTTTCTATTTGGCCGAGTTTTCTTTTGAATAGTTCAATTAAGATTTTAGTGGCTTTGCCTTTATCATTACCAGCCGTGGCATCGTAGTATATCCCCCCGTGGGTGTAGCTTAGCCCAGCTTCTATAATTTTGGCTAGTGCTAACTTTATCTTTTCTGTCGCATCCTCAATTTTGAAAGTCTCATCGTATTCTCTCTGTTTTGCTAGTGCAGCAAGTCTCAAACTCAGCCCACTATCCCTGGCTATCTCTTCTATGCTCATATCTTCAAAACCTTTTATGTTGCAACCAACCTCTTGCTCAACCTTCTTCAGTATCCCCCTTATCTTGTGGTGCGAAATGCCCAGTTCAATCACAAAATAGTCCTCGGTAGCTTTATGGTAATTGAAAGAAAATGTGAAATAATCTCTCGGTATAAAGATAGCGCCGCCGTTTTCTACTATGAATGGGTCCTTTATGTTTAGCTCTTTGCGGTATAGTTCCTGTTCGGCTCTGGTCTTGGTTGAGCAGAAAACTAGGGGAATATCTTTCCTTTTAAGCAAACTGATGGCTTCCAGAGTCTGGTCATAGGAATAGTTGAACCTGTCCAGTAAAGTGCCATCCAGGTCTGTGAATATTACCCTTTTCATTTTTCTCCATTCGCCTCGAGGTGGAGTTGTATCATTTCTTCAATGTAGGCGATAGCCATGCTTGGCTTCATGGTGCCTTTTTCGGTTATTATACCGGTTACGAGGTCGAGTGGAGTTTTGTCGAAACCTGGCTCCAGTTCTGGTGTTTTAGCCATGTAACCCTGAATATCAAATTTGGCAGTTTCGCAGACGGTATAGAAGGGGATTCTACTTTGCTTGGCTGCCTGAGCCAGAACAAATGTCGGTGCCCCGTTAATAAGATAGCCATCGGCTGTTATGCTGTCGGCGCCGACCAGGGCTTTATCAGCCCTGGATATACGCAAATGTACTTTTTCGTCAGGTGTTATTTCTACCGGGATTTGGTGTTTTGTGAGTTGCTGGGCAGTGATTTCCCCGTAAGCCTGCTCGTTGAATCTGGACTCTGCAACTATAACATGGAATTCTGTCTCCTTTTGTTTTGCCAGCTCGAAGACCTTACATACTGTGGAGCTATAGCTGCAGGTTACGATTGTATCAAGGTCGTTGATTATGCCGCAGCCGTATTCCACGGCTTTTAAGAGAGCTCTTGCGGAAGAATTGAGGAGTTCGTTTCCCTTAGCCCTGGCGAAGCTTCTCAGGGAATCTAAGTCGCTTTCATTTTGAGATTTCAGAATAATCTGGTGCAGGAGTTGATTAGTGTAGTTAGCTATAGGGGTCATGCTGGGTCTGGCCTGTGTCAGTTCTGCAGCTACTAGCCTCATTTCTTCAGCGAAGTCGGCAACGGTCTGAGCCTGACTTTCAGTTATGGCCAGTTTCAGTATGCTGATGGCTTGCCTTGACAGCCAGCCAGCACCGTGTACTCTGTCATCCTTGAGCCTTTTTATTCTTTCGGCTACTTTGGTATCCATGATTTTAGTTATTGGACACTAGTAAGTATATAATAAGCTGTCAAGTGAAGTCTTGAATTATAACGTTATGTTGTGAAATGGACAAGAAAATTCTGAAGTCAAAATTTATCGGCGCTTTGGTTGGCACTGGAGTGGGAGATGCTGTTGGTGCCGGGTTTGAGGGATGGCGTACGGCTGAGCCTGAGATGATACAGGCTGCGGCTTCCAGTCGAGAGGTGCTGATGTATACCGACGATACTCACATGATGATAGGTATGGCTGAGTCGCTTGTTGCAAGAGAAGGTTTCGATGGTGAGCATATGGCCTTGACCTTTATGCGGAACTATGAGCGTGAGCCGTGGCGTGGCTATGGGCCGGGACCGCCGCGTATCTTTCGGATGATACGTGCTGGTGAAGCCTGGGATAAGGCGGCTGAGAAAATTTATCCTGGCGGCTCCTTCGGCAACGGCTCAGCGATGAGAATTATCCCTATAGGCGTCTTTTATCACGATGATTTAGCTATGTTGAAAGACGTGGCTTACAAATCGAGCCAGATTACCCATAGCCATGAGCTGGGCAAAGAAGGGGCAGCTTTGCAGGCATGTGCGGTTGCTCTGGCTGTGAGCTTGGAGCCAGCGGCAACCTTTGACCCTCAGGAATTCCTGACCAAACTGGGCCGATTCGTTCAACATGAGGTCTACAAACAGAAGCTGGAAAAGATAGGGAAGCTCTTGAGCAAAACTGACAGAGCCAGAGTGGTCGCTGAACTGGGTAATGGAATCGAGGCTTTCAATTCGGTGCCGACGGCCATTTACTCGTTTCTTTCTCATCCTGATTCTTTTGAGGAGGCAATCCTGTTTGCGGTAAGCCTCGGCGGAGACACGGATACCATAGCGGCGATGACAGGTGCTATCTCTGGTGCCTACCTTGGTGTTGAGTCTATTCCGGATAAGTGGCGTAACAAGTTGGAGAATCGGCTATACATAGAGGAACTGGCAAAGAAGCTGTACGAGGGGTCTGGGTTCAAAAGTAATAAGTAGCTTGCTCTAGGAATAATGTAGGGACAGGTCTTTAGACCTGTCCGAAGGTGGTAAGTTTGTGGACAGACCTGAAAGGGTACTGCTAGGTTTTAGTTGATATGAGGTCTGTCCGATGTGCTCAACAGAGAAAGGTCACTTTCAGTCCGAACTATTCTATCCTCCCTATGATAGAATTACAAGTGAATCTAAAGGGAGGGATGATTCAATGAGTATAGCTATTGGGCTAATAGGCAAAGATGGGATAGTTTTGGCAACGGATAGTAAAATGAACGTTAGCACGGAAACAGGTGTGAATTATGATGATAATAATTCACAAAAGCTCTGGAAGTTAGCGGATAATTTAGGATGGGCTTCAACTGGAACACAACAAGGATATAGACAATACCTCTTAGAAATGTGCCAAAGAGTATTAAGGAAAAATGGAACTGACAATCTTAGTGAAGAAGCTATCAAGTCACTAACTGACACTATACGTAATGATTTTATGAACCAAGTAAAAGCATTTGGTGATGAACTAGCAAGACAATTACTAACAACCAAAATAGCCATAATAGTAGCAGGATATGATGATGACAATAACCCCGCCATTTTGAGCATACGGACATATGCTACAGCAAGCGGTATACCATTCATACGAGATATAAGGCATGATTATTGCATATACAGTGCTGATAGCACTGCCGAGAACCTAATAATTAAAACAGGGGTAATACACAGAATGAAGCATGGGCTAGAAATAAATATGCTTAAGAAATTGGCAGGGTTACTAATTGAAGAAACCAAGATGAGTAACAAAGCCGTTGGCGGTAAGATACAAATGGCTACCATCACTAAGAATGCTGGTTTTAGTTTTGTAGAAGATAATGAGGTTAAGCAGATAGCAGATAAGGCAAATACATTTACGCTAGAAATGACAGAAGCTATTATCAAGTGGCTAGGCATAACATGAATGAGAATACTATAAAAACATTATGTCACCTAGACTTTCAGAAAATTGGGGGTACAATGTTTAGTAGACATATATGGCAAAACTGGCAAGCTTTGTTTTATCCCTCGGTTACGACATCAAGCGGAGGATTATCAAGATGATAATAGCTGATGTCAGGTGCAAGCATTGTGACTCGACTAATGTAGTGAAGTTTGGCTCTTACAAGGGAGTACCTAGGTACTGGTGTAAAGACTGCAAGCGGAAATTCATAGCTAATAATGCCTTGCCAAATATGAAAACTCCGACAGAGCAAATAGCCACGGCAGTCGCTATGTATTACGATGGCATATCTCTTAAAGCTATAAGCAGACAGCTTACACACATATACGGCAATTATACCTCGGATGCCACAGTATATGACTGGATAACTAGATTCACTAAAGAGGCAATTAAGGTTACTGAAGGCTACAAGCCGAATGTAGGCGGAAAGTGGATTGCTGATGAAACGGTTGTGGTGATAAATGGAAAGAAGTATTGGCTGTTCGGTGTGTTAGATTCGAGAACGAGATTTTTGCTTGCAACGCATCTATCTGAAGCCAGAACAGTTGAGGATGTCCAGTCTGTAATGAAAGAGGCATACCAAAAAGCTGGCAGACTACCAAAAGTGATTATTACAGATAGATTGAACTCTTATGTTGATGGTATCCGATTAACTTTTGGTGATGAGGTTAAGCACGTGCAAACCAAGCCATTCACAGAAGGCACTAGCACCAACATCATCGAAAGAATGCAAGGCACAATTAAAGGCAGAACGAAAGTAATGAGAGGACTTAAGAAGCTGGAATCTGCTGAATTGATATTAGATGGCTTTCTGGTCAATTACAACTACTTCAGGCCACATGAGTCTTTAGACGACAGAACTCCTGCCGAAGTAGCCGACAGTAAGTTTCCTCACCAAAGCTGGCTATCAATGATACGGAAGGGTAAAACTGCCTATGTTCCCGTGGTGGTAGGTACAGTGATACAGCCATTACATGTATCTATGACTAGAGAGCAAGTCAGACGCCAAAAGGAAAGATTAAGAAAGCGTAGAGTTAGAGCTAAACAAAGGGTAAGGTCGAGAGAGTCTGTACCAAGCTTAAAGATAATCAGATAAGTGATAACAAAATGTTATGTGCTGTAGTACACCTGCTACAAACAAGTTCACTGTCACTGATAGATAAGACAATCATCATGTTATACCTTGCTTTGTGCTTAGTTGGTATATTGACCCTATTTGTAGCCGTAGTGTTTGCAAGTATCAAAATAAGGAAACTTAAGAAGTTAGTCGCCAAATATAGAACGAAGGATTGCTTGTATTTTGTCCCATAAACTAGCGAGGCTTACAATGTCAATAACAGCTATAATGAGAATTAGATATAAGATGGGCAGCTCGCCTTTGAATGCCCAAACTATGCTGTTAATCGCTAGCCCAATAGGAATGTCTAATAAAATAACTACAGGTATTAAGAGTAAATTTTCCCATCTCATACAAAATTATAGTAGATGGAAGTTCAGATTGTCCCATGCTCCTTCATCGCCACAATTCTTCGCCACAATTCGTGCAGAACTTGTGGTCAGGCTCTACGGTAGCTCCACAGATGTTACAGTAATACACAATGTTATAGACATCAATCCGTTCGTACTTATCGGTTCGCAATTTAGCACCACAATTCGTACAGTATGGCTGCCCTTTTTGAATCTCCTGCCCACAGCCGGTGCAGAAATATGATATATTTTGCAACATTTAATATCATCTCTAGTATAGTAATAATTTGGGAGATAATCAACCAAAAGCTAGGAGAACCCCTGAAAGTCTGTCCATACATTTATACTTTGATTTGAGGCGGAGTTAAAGTTAAATATGTAGCTCGATTATGTCATTATCTTGGAGGACATGGTCTTGGCCAACCCTTTGGCCGTCGAATTTTCCCGAGCCCCAGACCACGGCGTATTTCATTTTACTCTTAAAATCTTTGTGAATTTCTTCAGCAGCTTCTTTTATTGTGCTGCCTCTCTTCAGAATTACCGGGTCGGTCAGGTCAGGTTTCTTTCCTGGGCTTTTGGTGTAGACGCGTATAATCTCCAGAGCTGTAAAAATCCCACTCTTGAGCATTTCTATGTTGTTGCCTTCTGAGGCGGAGATGGAAATCACCGGGAATTGGGTTCCGTACTGAGAACTAAGTTGCTTTGCGCTGGTACCTGAATTTTCCAGGTCGCTCTTGTTGGCTATGATTAGCATTTTTCTTTGCCGTTTGCCGATAGTAGCCTCTGGAGGGTTATCTGTGGTCGGCACTATGTTTATGTTATCCAGCTCCTGAAGTGTGGTTTCCACCTGTTGTGTCGGGCTATTGCTCAAATCCACTACTATGGCTATGAGGTCGGCGTTTCTGGCAATGTTGTTTAGCCAGACACGGGAATCCCGGCCTGTTACTGGCGGCGTGTCTACCAGTTGAATTTGAATATTTTCGAATTTCATCATACCTATATTGGGAGACTTGGTGGTAAAGGGGTAGTCGGCTATGTCAGGTGAGGCGTCGGTAACGGCGGCGAGCAGTTGCGACTTGCCCACGTTTGGGAGCCCGACCAGGGCTACCTGGCCGGCGCCCTCTCTTCTGATGTAGAAGCTGGCCCGGCTGGTGGCAGCCTTTCTTTCCGCTTCTTCGGTGAGCTTGGCGATTTTTCGTCTCAGGTCGCCATGCAGCCTGTCCGTGCCCTTATGCTTGGGCATGATGGCCAGCATGGTTTCCAGAGCCTCGATTTTATCCTCCGGAGTCTTAGCCTGCCTGTAGCGCTTCTCAGCGTCAAAATATTGAGGTGGTAAATTTGCCGGCATAGCTTCAACCTTATTGCTAATTTTAGCATAATCCCCCTGGGGAGATTAAGGCTGAGCTTGTTGCGAAACTCCCTGAAACACCTATTGACAGACATAGTATAATAAGCTATATTGTATGAAGAAAAAAGCTTAACTATTTATATGGGGACTAGTTATGGTCATGAAAGTTGAAAAATTAACTATTAGTTTGCCTAAGGATTTAATTGCATTAACTGATAAAATTGCAAAAGAAAGGGGAATAAGTCGTAGCAAGGTTGTTTCTGCGTGCTTGCAGGAGTTTGCAGAAAAACGTTTGCGTGCAGAAATGGAAGAGGGATATAGGGCAATGGCTGAGGAACAGAAACGATTTGCCAAGATGTCTTTTGAATTGCAACGCAGGACAGTTCCCAAGTGGGAATAGGACTGGGATGTTCACTGAAATAAAGCGAGGTGAAATATATTGGGTGGATTGGAGTCCGGGAAGAGGAAGTGAGCAGAGCGGGTTAAGGCCCGCTCTTATTATTCAAAATGATATTGGTAATAAGTACGGCCCCACAACGATTGTAGCTGCTTGTAGTACTGCGGATGTAAAACCCTATCCCTTTATTGTTCTGGTTACAAAGGAAGAAAGTGGGTTGCCCAAAGATTGTGCCATCAATTTAGCCGCAATATTAACAATAGATAAATCTTGCTTGGGTGATAAATGTGGTGAATTGAGTGGCGATAAGATGGCTGAAGTTGACAGAGCCATTAAGAAAAGTCTTGCCATTGATTGAGGCCGAAGGAAATTCAAACCAGGTATGCATTGCCTTAGTGAAGAAGCTTGGCGATTTTTCGTCTCAGGTCGCCGTGCAGCCTATCCGTGCCCTTGTGCTTGGGCGTGATGGCCAGCATGGTTTCCAGAGCCTCGATTTTATCCTCCGGAGTCTTAGCTGCCCGGTAGCGCTTCTCAGCGTCAAAGTACTGGGGTGGTAGATTTGCTGGCATAGCTTCAACCCTAATGCTTAATTTTAACATAATCTCCCTCGAGAAATTAATGTTGAGCTTGTTGTGGAACTCCTATTCCTAGATTTTCGTCAAATTTTTACAGTAATTTAGATATTGTCTATGCTACACAGAAATGTAAGGCTTGACAAACTCAAAATATTTCTTTATACTAATATCTGTCGATAATATTTGAAATGTACAGTATAGTCTAGTATAATATATTTGAGGAGTGATTCAAATGCAATCTACGTTTATGGACATAAGACAGGAACTCAAAAATAGAATGGATACGATACAAAAGGAAATCGATCAACTTAAGGATGAAAGGTCCAGAATTGAAAAAATGTTACAGGATGCAGATTCTCGACTCGGAGCCCTGCGAACAGTTTATCAAATTGAGACTGAGCGTCTTGGGAAACCTCCCCTTCCACTATTTACAAAAGGCGAAAAGTCCTATCGCTTTGCCGGTATGAAGATTACTGAGGCGCTTAGGATTATTCGTAACGAGCAGCCGGAAATTAGCAAGAGGAAAGCCCAAGAAATATTAAAAAATGAAGGTTTCGACTTTCGAGGAAAAAATCCTGGTCAAGCTGTTCATTTTGCTTGGGTAGTGCTTGAAAGAGCAAAAAATAGATGAAAAGGTGGAGTTCTCATGTGCTATGAATATATGAATAATTGTAGAGGATAACAATTTAGAGGAGATTTGCTAAAGAATTAGATGGATGAAGTCACATATATAAAGCGTAGGCAAGTGTTACCTAGTAGCGCCGCCACTTGCTTATTTACATATCTGACTGAGTTTTTTGTACATAAGACAGTCAAGCAAACAGCCCAAATGAGAGGCAGGAAAGGAGACGCTCATTTGGTTAAAACATACAGGCCTGGGCAGAAAATACCTGTATCAGGCCAATATGCCATCGTAAAGGGTGGCAAAGTGACCAAAGATGAGGTCACTGCTGTTAGTGGGAAGAGATTTCCGCCGACACAGCGACCTAATCAAAAATTCCTCTTGGTAGACAAGACAAAATAATAGGTACTAGGGGTAGCTAGTACCTATTAAGAATTGAGGGGCAAGGATGCCAGAAGGGCTGTTTGTGAAAGAATAAATGCTTCTCGTGTTGGTAAAATCCTTGCTCCTACCTTATGGTATCACAAAATTTATTATATTATTTATCACTTAATATAACATTTGTCAAGTGCCTCCTATCACTAGACCCTATTTCTCATATTGTTACTCCCTACCCCCTTAACATTTGTGTGCACAGTGTCATTCTGAGCGGCAGCGAAGAGTCTAATGTAGTGCGAGGCTTTAGCCTCGCAACGGGAAAGCGACGCTAAAGGGTCGCGCCTACATTGAAAAGCAGCCTTGATATAGCCCCCATGCTGCGAAAGGATTAAAGGTCTAGTAAGAGGGTTACACCTTCTGTTAGAATGAGGGAAGGGCATGAAAGCTTCGAAGGATTGCTATGAGTGCCTAGAAAGGCTGGCTTATCAGGCTGCTGAACTGTCGGCGAATGATGAGCAGACAAAAGCTGTAGCCATAGGGGAAAGCCTGAAGGTGCTAAGAGACAACTTTTCCTCTAATGAGATATCCATCGTTATCGCTACCAAAATCCACGACACCATTAAAAAGATAACTGGAAATCCTGACCCTTATCGGGAGATGAAGGATAAGGAGATTGCATTTGCCAGGGAATTGTCGAAGCAAATGGCGCCTGAATATGGGAATAGCTTTGGAAGCTGCCTCAGGTTTGCCGCATTGGGAAACACTATTGATTTCTTCAGACCGCTTGAGGTCATAAAGGAGGACATGGAGAGGCAGGTGGATTTTGTCATCGATGATTCCAAGCGGTTTGAAACTAAGCTCAAGCATGCCAGCAAGGTCCTGTATCTGGCGGATAATGCTGGTGAGGTATTTTTTGATTCGCCTCTGGTGCGGTGGATGAGGCAGTTTGCTCGTGTTGTCTATGTGGTCAAAGCGGCACCAGTTCAGGATGACCTCACACTGGAAGATATCAGGCGTGCCGGGCTTGAAGCTGAGATGGGTGAGATAATGACCACGGGGACAGCTACTCCGGGAATAGATTTCTCAGTGGCTTCAGCCGAGTTTAAACGTGAATTTGAGACCGCAGACCTCGTATTTGCCAAGGGTATGGGCTATTACGAGTCTCTATCCGAGCTGCCGATGGAGGGGAGGATTCTCTATTGTCTCAGGGCAAAATGCCAGCCGGTGGCTGATTCGCTTGGAGTGTCACTGAACAGCTATGTGGCAATGCTTCGGTAGGGGCTTTACGATGAGACTAAATATATGCCACGATGTCGATGAGGCTGCGGATTCTGGGGCAATCGGTTATATCTGGGAAGTAGTCGTTGCGGTCAACGAGTATCGCCTTCATACCAACGCCTCGAGCGCCGACTATATCTAGGTCGTACTGGTCACCGACATATAGTGCCTCTTCAGACTTGATGCCAGCCTTCTTAAGCGCTGCTTGGAATATCTCCGGCTGGGGCTTATCACAGCCTACCTCAGAAGATGTTACCTTGAAAGCAAGATATGGCTGCAGTCCCAGCTCAGTATATACGGACTCCATATCTTGAACCACGTTAGATATCATCCCCAGGATTAAGCCACGGTTTTTTAGTCCGTTCAAGGTGGGCAGGGTGTCATCATAAACCTTGTATGTCCAGTTGTACTGTCTGAGCTTTGCCATTATCTGGAGCGCCGTGTCACGGCTGACTTCCGCGCCAGCTCCTCTGAGTATCATTCCTCCGTATTCAGCGTAGAAGTCGATTTTCTCCTCTGGGGTTTTCTTGTCTATGGGTGAGCGGGAGTTTTCGTCACGCCAGTACTTGTCTGCTGCTGGTAATGATTGAAACAGCGCTCTTGCTGCCACCTTGATGCCGAACTCACGGCAGGCATTAATCCACGCCTCCTCCCGAGGTGGATGGTGAGTAGCCAGAGTATTGTAGAAATCAAAGAAAACCGCCTTAATCATGACAGGTTAGAATTATGGGACAAAACGGATTTATGTGTCAAGCTATAGGTCTATCAGGCCTATCTGGTTCCAGGTGAGGCCGTCGTTGGTGCTTACGGAGAAGGCGCTCTGGTCGTGGCTGCCACCACCGGTGGAGCTGGTGCCGCAGTAGGCTACTCCGCCATCAGGCGACCAGGCGACTCTTGCCTGTCCCGGGCCGGTAGGTGGTTTCTGGCTGCTTTGCCATGTGGGGTACATTGATTGCGGGTTAAAAGTGCAGTAGACCTGTGGGCCACGGAAGAGGCCAGTTGTTTTTGCCGTCGCAGCCCCAGCCAGTAGCTTGCCCCGACCATACATACCGTAATGTGCCAGACTGCAGATGACATCATTACGAACCAGCAGCCGGTAGCAGACGGTATCGTCGAGGCGGTAAACATCATCATTGGGATTGCCGGCGCTAACCACTCCCGGCGGATTATCGCTCCAGCAGGCATAGACATGGCGATGTGCAGGGATGGTGCCAGAGTAATCTGCTGGCAAGGCTAAATCAGCATAAGTCAGTGGTGTTCCCGGTGTATCCTGCCCCGATTGGCAAATTTCTACGGGATAGCCTGGGGAGTTATTCCAGGTTGTGGTATTTCCGCCGAGGTCTCTTATGCCCATGTAGAGGTAGGTGTCATCGGTTGGTGGAGCAGTGGCGGCGATGGCCAGCAGTGTTCCGTCGGCAGCAAAGCCGGGTGAATACTCGATGGCGAAGACATCGGCATTTGACCAACCGGTAGTACCTGTGCTCATGTCTTGCCAGCCGCTGGTGAAGCCATTGGCTACGTTCACCCACACTTTGCCGTTGCCATTGCCTCTTGAGGTGCCGACAGCTATATCCCTGCGGCCATAATCTGGTGAGATGGCAAGGCATTTGACTCGCTCGCTGCCGCCTAGTTTAGCAGCTAGTCCAGTAGCGGTGAAGCTGGTGCCGCCATCGGTTGACAAATAAACTTCAGTCCCAGCATTGGTGACTACGGCGACAAATTTAGGGTCATCGGGGGCTATAGCCAGCTCAGTCCAGGGTCCTGCGGCGCCAAGGCCTCTTGATATGTCAATCCAGCCGATGCCTCCGTGCTCTGATTTGTAGAGCTTGGCATTGGGGGAGTCGAGGGCATAGATGGTGTTGTTATAAGCAACAGCGATACGGCTGACATCACTGTTTGGGACTATAAGCAATGTGCTGACTACAGGGGGCACGACTTCGGGCTTTTCTTCCTCTGGGGCTGTAGCTATGGTGAACTTGATGGATGGGGGAGTAAGGTCAATATTGCCGGCTTCATCCCTTGATTTGACATAAAATATATAAGAGCCATCAGGCAAATCCGTGTAAGTCTTGGAGATGTCAGTGGTAAAGGGAGAATAGTCGGCATCATAGCCTTCCAAATAGTAGGAGTAGGTTAAATCAGCGGTTGGAGTTTTGTCATCGTTGCCTGTCCATTCGAAGGTGATTTTGTTGTAGCTGATGGTTTCATCTGGGGCGCTGGTGATTGCTGTATCCGGCGATGTTGTATCGGATGGAGGTAGTTCTGGTGGTAGGGGTGATGGTGGTTTTAGTGGCGCCATTGGCAGAGGGGCGCAGCCGGTCTCAAGGAGGGCTGACAAGGCCAGAAGCAAGGCAAATAACGCTGTGAATTTATTCATTCTTAAGTCATGCTGCCAATTTGGCTATTGTCTGACTCAAGCTCTAGCCAAGTTGTTAAACTGGGGCAACGAACTAAATTTATTTCCTCCATTTCCAGCTATAAAGAGGGGTTAGAGGATCTTTATTCTCATTAGGAGTATCTTGGACTGCACCCCTATGATTGGACAGATAGGGTTAGGAGAGCCTGGCGGGGTAGTCCATTGTTCTCCTGATTGAGCAGTACCTCCTCAAATTCATTTGGCGGCAGGTAACCAAGCGCCGAATGAAG
>Ga0194113_10005014_pt1 | contig 17204 bp, 19 predicted proteins | sample TA2MahC200mmetaG_FD_146193 | JGI IMG/M metagenome (GOLD analysis project Ga0194113, IMG submission 146193) | Freshwater microbial communities from Lake Tanganyika, Tanzania - TA2015017 Mahale Deep Cast 200m | ecosystem: Environmental > Aquatic > Freshwater > Lake | place: Tanzania: Lake... | reverse complement strand
ACGGCAACCTCGCGGCACTTGCCGAGTGGCGGTACGGCGCCGGTCGCGGCGCACGCAACATGTGGATGGTCACGCTTGGTACGGGGATTGGTGGCGGACACATCGTTGATGGCGTGGTGCAACGCGGGGTGAACGGGTTCGCGGGAGAGATCGGCCACATGGTGGTGAATCCCGATGGTCCGCGTTGCACGTGTGGTCGCAAGGGATGTTGGGAGGTCTATGCATCCGGGCGTGGCATCAAGTCGCTCGCTGCGGGCGAACCTGGGGAGAGCGTGATGGAGCGTGCCCGTCGTGGGGAAGCCGACGCCGTCACCGTGCTCGAAGCGTGGGCTCGGTGGGTGGCGCTCGGATTGTCGAATCTCACCAATATTTCTGATCCTGATGTGATCGTGATTGGGGGAGGCGTTTCGGAGAACGTCGACATCATGATGCCGATCGTGCGCCGTTGGTTCGTCGAGTTGTTGTATTCGCCCGAACAGCGAACCCACCCCGACCTGCGCGTGGCGCAACTCGGAGAACATGCCGGGGCGATTGGTGCGGCGTTGCTGCCGCTGACCGAAGCCCCCGCGAGCACGATGCGCCGTTAGTGCAATCCGTCGTTGGCACGATTCATCGGTGTCACGATCCGCCACCCGTCCGGCTCTGCTCTTAGGCTGACGGAGTGGATTTTCGCCGCATCAGCAACCTGCCGCCGTATGTCTTTACGATCATCAACAATTTGAAAATCACCGCGCGGCGCGAGGGCGACGATGTCATCGACCTTGGTTTCGGCAACCCCGACATTCCGTCGCCGCAGATTGCCGTGGAGAAACTCAGCGAAGCAGCACACAACCCGAAGAACCACCGCTACTCACTGTCGCGTGGCCTGCCGAAACTTCGCGAAGCCGTTGCCGGTATGTATCAGCGCAAGTTCGGCGTAACGCTCGACCCCGAATTGCAGATCACGAACACGATCGGCTCCAAGGAAGGGTTCAGCCACCTGATGTGGGTGTTGCTCGAGTCGGGCGATGCGGCGATCGTGCCGAGCCCGAGTTATCCGATTCATATCTTCGGGCCGCTGTTTGCGGGTGCCGACCTGCGGCAGATTCCGATGCGCAGCCAGCGACAATTGCTCTCGGCGACGGATGTCGACGTCGAATACCAGGAACAGTTCTTCGACGCACTGCACAAAGCGTGGGAAGTCGGCTGGCCCAAGCCGCGCGTGTTGGTGATCTCATTCCCGCACAACCCCACTGGGGCCACCGTTGATTTGTCGTTCATGCAGCGCGTCGTCGACTTTTGTCGCGAACGGGAGATGATCGTGGTGCACGACTTTGCCTACGCCGACATGGGATTCAACGGTTACGAGCCGCCGTCAATCTTGCAGGCCGAGGGTGCGATGGACTGCGCCGTCGAGTTGTATTCGATGACGAAGGGCTACTCGATGGCCGGTTGGCGCTGTGCCTTCCTCGTCGGCAACACCCAGGTGGTGCAGGCGCTGGTGAAGTTGAAGTCGTATCTCGACTATGGCTCGTTCCAACCGATTCAGATTGCGGCAACAGTGACGTTGAACGAAGCGCACGACTTCCCGGTGGAGGTGTGTCAGACCTATCAGTCGCGACGCGACGTACTCATAGAGGGCCTTGATCGAATCGGTTGGTCGATTCCCTCGCCGCGGGGCTCGATGTTCGTATGGGCGCCGATTCCCGAGGCGTATCGCGAGATGAACTCCGTTGAGTTTTGCTCGCATCTTGTCAGCGAATGCAACGTGGCGTTGTCGCCCGGCTCCGGGTTCGGGCCCGGCGGTGAAGGCTTCGTGCGTTTCGCCTTGATCGAGAACGAGCAGCGCATTCATCAGGCCGTGCGCAATCTCGACCACGGTCTGCCGAAGCTGTAACGCGGCCGCGACGGCCGAGTTCCGCACGTCTTGACGGCTGGGTTTCGTCCGCGGGGCGGCTCGCGTCTCCCAGCGCGCCGCTGGCACGTTGCCGGTACTCGAGCGTGACTTGACAACCCCCATGACTTGACAATGCCCGTGACTTGACAATGCCCATGAGTGGTCTACGGTGCGCGCCGTGGTGGGCGAGAAGAACTGCGGTCACGTACGCCCAGTCGCGCACACACTCGAGTATGAGTACCTCCGAAACCCTGCAACAACTCTCGTCGCCCGATGCCAAGCGTCTCCGTCTTCACCGTGCTCTACAGCAGAAGATTGGCGCCACCGTGGCAGATGATCTCATGGATTTTCTCCCACCAAGCGGTTGGGGTGATCTTGCTCGCAAATCTGATCTCGACGCTCTCGAGAAGCGCCTTGAGTCGCGAATGGATTCACTCGACTCTCGGGTTGACGCCGTAGAACGACAAATCGTCGAATTGCGCAACGAAGTGCGGGCACTCGGCAACTTGCGACACACGATCGTGTTGACCGGAGCATCCCTGGCAATCTCACTCTTTGTCGGTCTGGGAGGGTTGATGGTGGCGGTCGTGCAACTCACTGGCCGGTAAGGCAGCATGAACTCCTACGACGAACTGCGCCGCACGCTGCGCGGTCCGCTTGGCCGTGCCGCGGCTGAGGCGCTCGCCGACACGATTGCTGAGGTCGAAGCCCGACACCGCCGCGGGTTGCGTGACGCGATCATCACCGCGAGTGTGTGCCTCTTCGTGGGGCTCAGTGCAGTGATGTTGGCCGTCGCCACCTGGGTTGGTTGAACCGGCTTGAACTTTCTGGAACTTCTTTGAACTATGCAGTCACCCAGCCGCGTGAGCGTTCGATCGCCCGCAACCACTGGCTATGTGAAGCATCGCGGTCGGCACCGCTTGGCGTAAAACGACGCTCCAATGCCCAACGCGAAGCGATGTCGTCGGTTGAGCCCCACACGCCTTCGGCGAGACCGGCGAGATATGCGGCGCCGATCGCGGTGGTCTCCAACTCGGTGGGTCGCAGCACGTCCACCCCCAGTTGATCCGACTGCAGTTGCAGCATGAGGTTCATGACGGCCGCACCACCGTCGACACGTAGGTCGCGAATCGCGACACCTGATGCGCGTGTCATCGCATCCACCACGTCGCGGGTTTGAAACACCATCGACTCCACCACGGCTCGTGCAATGTGCGCACGCGAGGTGCCGCGCGTGATGCCAAAGATTGCTCCTCGTGCGTACGCATCCCACCAGGGGCTCCCGAGACCGGCGAATGCCGGCACCATCACGACACCACCCGTGTCGGGCACGCTCTCGGCGAGTGGGCCGATCTCGCTCGCGGCATCGATGATGTTCAGGCCGTCGCGCAGCCACTGCACCGCCGCACCGGTCACGAAGATGGCTCCTTCGTAGGCGTACACCGCAGGTTGTTTGCCAACTTGCCACGCCACCGTCGTCAACATCCCGCTGGTCGGCGCCGGGCAGGTGGTGCCGACGTTCATCAACACGAAACTGCCGGTGCCGTAGGTGTTCTTTGCGCTGCCGACTGCGAAACATGCCTGACCAAACAACGCCGCTTGCTGATCGCCCGCCACACCACTGATGGGGATGCCGGCAGGAATCGCGCCGTCGTGCACCGTGACACCGAGTCGACCGCTTGACGGCACCACATCGGGCAGCGACGCGGGTTCGACGCCGAACATCGCACACATGTCACTGCTCCACTTGAGCGAGCGGATATCGAACAGCATCGTGCGTGAAGCGTTCGTGACATCGGTGGCAAACGACGCGCCACCGGTCAACCGATGGATGAGGAATGCGTCGATCGTGGCGAACGCAAGGTTCTTGTTGTTCGCGACATCGGTGTTGCGCAGCAGCCACTCCACCTTCGAGCCGGAAAAGTACGGGTCGAGCACGAGCCCCGTCGTGGCCCGCACGGTCGGCAAGTGGTTGGCAAGCGCGTCACAACGCTGGGCCGTGCGGCGGTCTTGCCAGACGATCGCGCGGTGGAGCGGGGCTCCGGTTCGGCGGTCGATGGCAACGACCGTCTCGCGCTGGTTGGTGATGCCGATCGCGGCGATCGGCTCGTTGATCCGCGCACAGACGTTGTGCAACGTGGCTCGCACCGCCTGCCAAATTTCTTCGGCATCGTGTTCCACCCAACCGGGCTGCGGGTAGTGCTGGGTGAACTCGCGGTAGTCGGCAATGGAAGTCCGACCGTCAGCAAAGACGGCTCGCGTGCGCACGCCGGTGGTGCCCGCATCGATGGCGAGCACGACACCGCCGAGCGAACTGGCTGCAGGCATGGCGCGAGATTAGTTGAGCGACTCGCAGGGGAGTTCCACCACGAAGCGTGCGCCCGACGCGCCGTCGCGTCGCCGCTCCACCCAGACCCGACCACCATGCAGTCGCACGTGCTCGCGCACGAGGGCCAAGCCGAGACCGGCACCCTCCGAGGCGCCGCGCTTGCTCGCACCGACGCCGCGGGAGAACCGTTCGAAGATTCGCTCGCTGTCGCCCTCCACGACACCTTCGCCGGCGTCTTCGACGCTGATCCACACGTGCGACGCGGAATCTTCGGCGGGCGACACCGCAACTGCCGCACTGCCGCCACCGTGCGACCGCGCATTGTCGATGAGGTTGGCGACGACGCGCGCCAACCGACGGCGGTCGCCGCTCAACGTGGCGTCGGCGCAGCGCGGGTCGATGTGCACGGGCGAGCGTGGCAGGCTGCTCGCCCGCACGGATTGTTCGACGAGCTCGCTCGCTCGCAGCGTGTCACGATTCAGCCGCACGGCACCAGCGTCGTAGCGCGAGATCTCCAGCAAATCTTCGACGAGTCCGCTGAATCGCGCGACGTCGGCGACGAGCAAGTCGAGTGCTGCTTGGCTGCGCTCGGTGAGTTCATCACGTCGCGACAGCATCACTTCGACCGAAGCGGCGAGGGTCATGAGCGGCGAGCGCAGCTCGTGACTCACGTCGCTGGCGAATCGTGCGTCGCGTTCGACGCGTTCTTGCAGACGAGCGACCATGTCGTTGAATGCGTCGGTGAGGGCGTTGAGGTCAGGGTCGTCCGTCGGCTCGAGTCGAGTGTCAAGTCGACCGTCGGCAATTGCGCGCGCCGCATCAGCGGCACCGGCGAGCGGTCGCACGACGCGTTCACTCGACACGATGCCAAGCATCAAACCGACCAACACGGTGATGATGGTGGCAAGAATGAGCGACGCCCGCACACTGCCAAGCGTCTCGTTGATGAGATCGTCACTGAGGCCGAGTTCGCCCTCGCGCACGCGCAAGTTGGATCGTGTCAATGTGTAAGTCAGGAAGAACAGCACGCCAGAGAGCACCATCGCTCCGACGACGAACGTAAGGAGAATGCGCGTACGGACACCCACGCGTCGCGGCGTCCAACGGCGAACGAAGGCGCGTACCTTCGACGTGCGCCGAGGTCTTGTCGGATGAATCGGGCTCGTCACGACTGCAGTCGATAGCCGAGACCGCGCACCGTCACCACGTGTTGGGGGTTAGCAGGGTCGATCTCGATCTTCATCCGCAGTCGACGCACGTGGACATCGACCAGGCGGCCATCACCGAAGTAGTCGTAGTCCCACACCTTCTTCAGCAAGACCTCGCGACTGAACACCCCGCTCGGGTCTTGCGCCAGCACGCACAGCAGTTTGAACTCGGTCTTCGTGACCGGCACGTCTTCGCCGCGCAGCGTGACGCGACCCTCCGCCGGCACGATGTGCAGATCACCGAATTCCAGAACGGCATGCTCGTCGCGTTCGGTGGGTCGGATTCGGCGGAGCAAGGCGCGAATGCGCGCCGAGAGTTCCTTCGGGGCGAACGGCTTGGTCATGTAGTCGTCGGCTCCGGCCTCGAGCCCAGCCACCACGTCGTGGGTGTCGCTGCGCGCCGTGACCATCACGATGGGAACGCTGCTCTTGCCACGAATCTGGCGACACAGTTCGAAGCCATCGATGCCCGGCAACATGATGTCGATGAGCACCACGTCGGCGGGGTTGGCGGTAAACAGCTCGGCGGCAGCTTCGCCCGTGGCGGCTTCGTCGACCGTCCAGCCCTCGTCTTCCAACGCCAGGCGCACGGAGGTGCGGATGCGCTCGTCGTCCTCCACGGTGAGGATGCGGGTTCCCACGGCTTCTAAAGGTAGTGCTGGAAGCGCAGTATGAGGTAAGGGTGGCGTCGACGACGGCGATGCTTACGCGTGCGGATGTTTGCGCATCGCCGCAACGAGCAAGCCAGAGAGCGCATCGAACACACCCGGTGCCGACACCAACACTTCTGCCGGGCGTAACGGACCCCCGGCGAAGTCGCCACTTCGCGCACCTGCTTCGCGGGCGATCAATTCGGCAGCGAGGATGTCCCAGGTGTGCAGGTTCTCCTCGAAGTAGGCGTCGAGACGACCGCAGGCGACGAAACAGATGTCGACTGCCGCAGCGCCCATGCGGCGCACGTCGCGAATCTCGTGGATGAACTCAGTGACGCGGCGTGATTGCACCGTGCGATGCGCAGGCGTGTAACTAAAGCCCGTGGCAACCAGCGCCTTGCGCACGTCGGTGAGCTGGGAGCACCTGATTGCCCGATCGTTGAGCGTGGCGCCACCGCCGCGTTCCGCGGCAAACATCTCGTTGAGATCGGGCATGAATACGGCACCAACGAGCGGGCCTTGCGCATCGCGGGCCCCGATCGACACACACCACGTGGGCAGGCCGTACATGAAACTCGTCGTGCCGTCGATCGGGTCGACGTGCCATTCCACGCCCGAGGTGCCCGTGTGGCCACCGCCCTCTTCACCGATGATGGAATCGTCGGGTCGCGCGGCCCGCAACCCGGCGATGATCATCGACTCTGCTTCACGGTCGAACTTCGTGACCATGTCGGTATCGGTGAGTTTCGTGCCCACCACGTGCACGCCCTCGCCGCGGCCCCCGCGGGCGTGATCGCCGGCGCGACGAGCCAAGTTGCAGGCGAGAGCGAGCAGGTCGCGTTGCGCGGCCGATGCCTTACTGGTCGCCACGCTCGCGCCATTCACCCATCGCCCGCAAGCCGAGCACGGCAACCACGCTCATACCTGCGGCGAACGACACTGAACCAACCAACATTGCGATGCCCGACGGCACCGCGCACTCGCCGGTGCACTGCACGTCGACGAGCGCGTAGCCGATCGTGCCTCCGGCCGCACCCGCCACGAGCACCGAGACGAAGGCGACGACGCGCGCCGTGCGAGAAGGCAGGGCAGAGAGGGGGCGGTCGTTCATCGCCCCAACACGGTATTACTAGCGTTGCCCGCATGTCGGCGATGCCGCAACGCCGCATCCTGCACGTCGACATGAACGCTTTCTTTGTGGCGTGTGAGGTGTTGCGCCGGCCCGAGCTCGCCGGTCAACCGGTCATCGTCGGGGGCTCGTCGCAGCGTGGAGTAGTTGCGGCTGCGTCGTACGAGGCACGACAATTCGGCGTGCGCTCGGCGATGGCTTCGGCAGTAGCGAGCCGTTTGTGTCCGCAAGCGATCTTTCTCGACGGTGACCACGACTTCTACGGCGAAGTGAGTGCGAAGGTTTTCAATGTCTTCCACGACTTCACACCGCTCGTCGAAGGATTGTCGCTCGACGAGGCGTTCCTGGACGTCACCGGTGCACAACGAGTGCTCGGCGATGCACCAACCATCGCCCGACACGTGCGCGAGGCAGTGCGTAGCCGCGTTGGTCTGCCCTGCAGCGTGGGCATTGCAACCTCAAAGTTCATCGCCAAACTGGCGACGGAGTTCGCCAAGCCGCGGGCGTCGCGCGACGGCATCGACCCTGGTCCGGGAATCTTCGAGGTGACGGCAGGGAACGAGATTGCGTTCCTGCATCCGCTCGAAGTCGGCATGTTGTGGGGCGTCGGGTCGGTCACGCTGGAGAAACTGCATCGCATCGGGTTGCAGACCGTCGGCGACCTCGCCGAGTGCGACCTGCGCACTCTGCGACTCGCGCTCGGCGAAGGACACGCACAACACCTGTACGACCTCAGTCATGCCATCGATGATCGGGTCGTCGAGCCCGATCGCGAGGCGAAGTCGGTCGGCAGTGAGGAGACCTTCGGGGAAGACCTCACCGATGCCCGCGATGTGCGCCGCAACCTCCTGCGCATGGCCGACAACGTTGCTCGCCGCTGTCGGGAGCAGGGTCTCACGGCGCGCACGATCACCCTGAAGATTCGCTACGGCGACTTCAGCAACATCACCCGCGCCAAGACCCTCGACATACCCGTCGATACTGCACAAGCGATCATGACGGTGATTGATCAGCTGCTACCGGAAGTGGATGTTGCTGCGGGAGTGCGGTTGGCCGGCGTGAGCGCGCGCAACTTCGCCGAACTTGACCCGCAACTCAGTCTCTTTGCCGAGTTTGACGATCCGTCAACCCGCACCGATGCGGAGTGGCGCGAGGCGTCGCGGGCAGTCGATCGAATACGTGAAAAATTCGGCGACGACGCCATCACCTCGGGTGGCGGTGACGAGACCCAGAGCACGCCGTGGGGGCCACGCCGCGAGTGACATTCGCACAGGGGGTGCGACGGGCGACATCCCCCTACTACGCTCGCAGTGAATGAGAACCTTCCGTAAAGGTCGTGGCCGTGCCGCTGTCTGAAGACGAAGTGCAGAAGCTGCGCGAAATCGAGGCACAACTCGAGAGCGACGAGCGGTTCGTGCAGGCTGTCTCACCATCGGGTCTCTACCGACCGGCCGTCAAGAAGGTGCGTTGGGCGGCACTCGGGGCAGTGGCGTCGCTGGCGCTGGTGTTCGTCGGGCTGCAAATTCACTTCGCGGCTGGTTTCGCCGGCTTTGCCCTCATGTTGGTGTGCGTGCTGGTCATCGAGCGCGAATTGCGCACGATGGGCAAGGTCGGCGTGCGCGACCTCAGCACGATGTTGCGCACCACGCGCGACCAGGCCAAGCAGCTGCGCGACAAGATGGGTCGCGAACAGTAACGAGATGGGTTGCCAGCAATAACTCGGGCGTACCTCGCTGTCGATATCGGCGGCACCAAGATGCTGGCGGGGCTCGTCGCATTGGATGGTCGCGTCATCGCGCAGGATCGCTGTGAGACACCATCAACCAACGTGTGGGATGCGCTCGCGCGTCTCGTGCGCAGCGTGCAATCGGCGACGGGCGGGGTCGAACTCATCGCCTGCGGTGTGGGTTGCGGGGGGCCGATGTCGCACGCGGGCGACAAGGTCTCGAATCTGCACATCACGGAGTGGAACGACTTCCCACTGCGTTCATCGCTGGCCACGTTGACCGGTTTGCCGACCTTCGTCGACAACGACGCAAAGGCCATCGTGCTGGGGGAAACATGGTGCGGGGCGGCGGTCGGTCACCGCGATGTGATCGGCATGGTCGTGTCGACGGGTGTCGGTGGGGGAATCATCTGCGATGGAGACTTGCTCGACGGCGACACCGGCAACGCCGGACACATCGGTCATGTGAACGTGATGCCCAATGGTCGACGGTGCAAGTGTGGCGCGCGCGGCTGCCTCGAGGCGGTCGCCTCTGGCACCGCGATTGCGGCGATGACCGGGCGCCCCGCCGCCGAGGCGACACCGCAGATCATCCGCCAGACCGGCACGTATGTCGGCCGGGCCGTTGCGTCGGTGGCGACATTGCTCGACCTGCGGCTTGCGGTGATCGGTGGGTCGGTGGCACTCGGCTTCGGTGCGCCGTTCTATGAGGCAGCGCAGGCGGAAGTCGACCGGTATACCCGCATCAAGTTTGCGCGCGGTGTGCAGGTGCGCCCGACGGGGCTCGGTGCCGACGCACCGCTGGTCGGGGCTGCGGCGGTAGCACGACGACACAGCACCTGAACTAGCGTCTTCATCATGCGTCCGACCTACACCGCCGAAGCTGAGGCCTACCGCGAGAAGGTGCAGGCATTTCTCGCCGAGAAACTGCCCGCCAACTGGAAGGGCATCGGTGCGCTCGACGGCAAAGAACTCGAACGGTTCATCGCCGAGTGGCGAGTCACGCTCGCACAGTCGGGCTACCTCGCCCCTGGCTGGCCGGTGGAATACGGCGGTGGCGGCCTCTCCGCACTCGAACAGGTGATCGTCGCGGAGGAATTCCTGCGGGCCGGCGTGCCAACCGGTGCGATGAACGATGTCTTTGGCATCCAGATGCTCGGCAACACGCTGCTGCTCTTTGGCAGCGAAGAACAGAAGCGTCACTACCTCCCGCGCATCATCTCGGGCGACGACATTTGGTGCCAGGGCTACAGCGAGCCGAACGCGGGCAGCGACCTCTCCAACCTCGGTCTCAAGGCAGTGCTCGACGGCGACGAGTGGGTGTTGAACGGCCAGAAGATCTGGACCTCTGCCGGCCATCTCGCCGACCACATCTTCACGTTGGCGCGTACCGACCCCGACAAACCCAAGCACAAGGGCATCTCGTTCATGCTCGTCGACATGCGCCAGCCGGGCATTGAAGTTCGTCCGATCAAGATGATCTCTGGCGAGAGCGAGTTCAACGAAGTGTTCTACACCGATGTGCGCGTTCCGAAGGAAAACGTCGTCGGTGGTGTGAACAACGGTTGGGCCGTGGCGATGGCCCTGCTCGGCTTCGAGCGCGGTGAAGCTGCCGCGACCGGGCCGATTCGCTACGAGGCGGAGTTCGATCGCCTGGTTGAGCTCGCCAAAGAGCACGGCGTGACCGATGACCCGCGCATCCGTCAGCGTCTCGCGTGGTGCTATTCGAAGGTGCAGGTGATGAAGTATCTCGGCCGTCGCACGTTGACGAAGTTCTTGGCCGGGCATCACCCGGGCCCGGACGGTGCGATTAGCAAGTTGTATTGGAGCGAGTACCACAAGAAGTCGACTGAGTTGGCGCTCGACATCCTCGGGATGGCAGCGATGATTCCCGTCGGCCGTAAACCGAGTACCTCGTTCCAGACGGATGATGCAGGTGCCCCGAACTCGACCATGAGTTGGGCGATGACCTTCCTCAATGCGCGCGCCGGCACGATCTATGCCGGATCGTCGCAGATTCAGCGCAACATCATCGGCGAGATGGTGCTCGGGCTGCCAAAGGAACCCAAACCGAGCTGAGCCGCGCGATGAACAGTACGAGTGAAGTGACACAGAGTGGGCGCCCACAACTCGGTGCGTCGGCGGTGTTCGCCGTGCTGCGTCATCCTTCGTTGTGGTTCACCGCGGTGCGACAGATGTTTCGTCTTGCGCCGAATGGTTGGTGGCGCACCGCCCCGTTCTTGCCGAGGCCGGACGCGCGTTACCTGCGCTTTCGACTGGAGACCCAGTACGGTGATTCCGTGCATTCCACCGAACCGCGCGACTTGGTGACCTACTTGGCGTGGTGTCGTTCGTACCAACGCGACCTCCGTAGACGAAGAGCAAGGGCGTAGCGACATGCGCAGCGCGCTCGTCCTCAATGCGACGTTCGAGCCGCTGAGCGTGGTCTCGGCGCGGCGCGCCATTTGCTTGGTGCTGGCCGATAAGGCAGAAATCGTCGAGGACGACGGCACCGAGATTCACGCCGCCACGTTGGTGATGCGTGCGCCACTGGTGATTCGACTCAAGTATCTGGTGCGTGCACCGTTCCGCAGGCGCACAGCGCTGTCGCGTCGGGCGGTGTTCGCCCGCGATGGTTACAAGTGCCAATATTGCGGGCGGCCCGCCGACTCCATCGACCACGTGGTGCCGCGATCGCGAGGTGGCGAGCACATCTGGGAAAACGTCGCCGCCGCATGCCGAACCTGCAACCTCACCAAACGCGACCGCACGCCCAAAGAAGCGGGGATGATCCTGGCGAAGGTGCCGCACTCGCCGCGTGACCAAGCGTGGATCACCGTTGCGGTGGGTCGGGTGCCCGACGCGTGGAAGCAGTACCTGTCGATCGCCTCGTGAAGGGCGACGCGGGGGCGTTGCACGACCGACCGATCGTGCCGGTCGCAAGCGTTGAACTGCTCAAAATCGACCGCCCTGCGGTGGTGCTCGGTAGCACGCAATCGCTCGATGCCGTGCGCGGTGATCGGGCGGCCGAACTCGGCTTTGCGGTAGTGCGACGACGCAGCGGCGGTGGAGTCGTCATTCTGCAGCCTGGCGATCATGTGTGGATTGACGTGACGGTGCCGCGCGGGCACCAACTGTGGAGCGACGATGTCGAGCGCGCAACATGGTGGCTGGGCGACGCCTGGTGCGAGGTGTTGCGAGTGGTCGACGACAGCGCCGAGTGGGCGGTGCACCGCGACAAACTGCAGGCGAGTGCCCCCGAGCGTGCGGTGTGCTTTGCCTCGGTGGGGCCGGGTGAAGTGGTGCGTCGTGGCGGTGGGAGTGGCGCTGCGGATCGCGGTGGGGGTGTCGGGCGCGGTAGGGGTGCCGGGCGCAAGGTGGTCGGCATTTCGCAACGCCGCACCAAGGACGCCGCGCGGTTTCAGTGCACGGTGTTCAGCGCCATTGATGTGGCGCTACACGAGCGGTTGATGCGCGACCCCGTGCCGCCCTCGCTGGCGGATGCAACGGGTGTCGGGGCTGCACTCGCAAGCCTGGCGCCACTCGCTCTCGAGCGGTTCACGGCCGCGTTGCGCTGACTCTCAGTTCGTTGCCGCGAACAGCCCACCGGCGCGCACCTGACGTGCGTACACGCCGTCGCTCGCCAGAAGTTCGTCGTGGGTGCCGTGTTCGACGATGCGACCATCATCGAGCACGACGATGCGATCGGCTTGGGCGATGGTCGACAGTCGGTGTGCGATGATGATTGCCGTGCGGCCTTGCAGGGCGTCGTCGAGCGCTGCCTGCACGAGGGCCTCGTTCTCGTTGTCGAGATGACTGGTCGCCTCGTCGAGAATCATCACAACGGGGTTCTTCAGCAACAGTCGCGCAATCGCGAGTCGCTGCTTCTCGCCACCTGACAGTCGGTAGCCGCGTTCGCCGACGACCGTGCGGTATCCGTCGGGGAGGGTGGCAATCGTGTCGTGGATACGTGCCCGTTGACAGGCCTGCACCAACTCGGCGTCACTCGCACCCGGTTTGGCGTAACGCAGATTCGACTCGATGCTCTCGTGGAAGAGATGCGGATCCTGCGACACGACGCCGACGGCGGCGCGCAGTGACACGCTCGTCAGATCGCGCACATCGTGACCATCGATGCGCACCGCACCGCTAGTTGTGTCGTACAGTCGTGGCACCAACGACGCAAGCGTCGACTTTCCGGCGCCGGAGGCACCAACCACCGCCACGGTCTCGCCCGCCGCGATGGAGAGTGAGACCCCACGCAACACATCGCGGTCCGGGTCGCCGCTCGGCGCCCCTGGTGCCTCGAGCGAGGCAATCGAAACTTCCGCCGCCGGTGGGTAGCGAAACGACACGCGATCGAACTGCACTGCTCCGCGCGGAGCAGTGAGGTCGAAAGCGCCGTTGCGATCGGAGATGGCCAGTGGTGCATCGAGCACTTCAAAGACGCGGTCAAAACTCACGAACGAGGTGAGCAGTTCGACGCGCGCATTGCTGAGGGCCGTCAAGGGCATGTAGACGCGGGCAACGAGTGCGGCAAGCGCGACGAGCGTGCCCGAGGTGATGTCGCCCGACACCACTAGTTGGGCCCCGACGCCGTACACCGCCACCGCACCGAGTGCGCCAACCAACCCGAGTGCGACGAAGAAAATTCGCCCGTACATCGCCGCCAAGATGCCGGAGTCGCGCACGCCGGCTGCGCGACCAGAGAACGCATCGATTTCGTCACGGTGGCGGCCGAACAACTTCACCAACAAGGCACCCGCCACGTTGAAGCGTTCCTGCATCTGCGTGTTCATCTGGGCGTTCAGATCCATCTGGCGAGCCGCGATCGTCTGCAGGCGTTTGCCGACGCGACGCGCAGGGATCACGAATGCCGGCAGTACGACGAGTGCCAGCACCGTGAGACGCCACTCCAACGCGATCATCGCGATCACCGTGGTGAGCAAAATCACCGCGTTGCTCACCGCCGTGCCGAGGGTGGAGGTGACCGCACTCTGCGCCCCGATGACGTCGTTGTTCAGGCGACTGATGAGCGCACCCGTTTGGGTGCGCGTGAAGAATGCGATCGGCATCTGTTGCACCTTGTCGAACAGCGCCACGCGCAGGTCGTAGATGAGGCCTTCGCCGACACGGGCTGAGCCCCAGCGCTGCACGATGGCGAGCGCCGCTTCGCCAAGGGCTGCCAGCACGGCGACGAGCGCCAGCCACCACACCGCGCCGCGGTCGCGGGAGGGGATCGCGTCGTCGATGATGGCCCGGAAGACGAACGGCGGCACCAAGGCGATGAGCGCCGAGGCGAGGATCGCGGTGAGAAAGACCGCGACGGTCGCCCGGTAGGGCTGTGCAAAATGCCAGACGCGCCGCAGTGTTTGGCGCTCGAGGCTGCGACCCGCGACCGCCTCGCTGTCACGGGGGAGGAGGGCATGGGGGTGCATCTGCATGACCTCGCGACGATACCCCTCTCATCCCGGCGTTGTGGCTGGGGCTCGGGGGTGGGGCAATGGAGAGAACGGTGGGGGTGAGTGGTTGACAGTGGGGGAAAGTGGGGGATAGCGTTCGGAGCGATGGGGAAACCCATCGGGGTCCTGGGAGCACCAGGAGGGAGGAGGAATCGAACGTGTTCGTCGGAGTCCACGAGCGACAGCTTGATCCGAAAGGTCGCGTCGCACTTCCCGCCCCGTTTCGGCCGCGTCTCGAACCGCGTTGCTATCTCACCCTCGGCGCCGACAAGTGCGTTGATGTGCTCACCGCCGAGGCGTTCGAGCAGGTCGCGAACGACGCCATCGAAAAGGTGCGCCGTGGCGAGATGAGCCGCAGCCAGCAACGCGCGATTGCAGCGAACGCCGTCGAAGTAACGATCGATGCGCAGGGTCGCGTCAACATCGACGAAAAACTTCGCGAGTACGCAGGGCTCTCGCTCGATGCAAAGGTCATCATCAGCGGTTCATTCGATCGCTGTGAAATCTGGGATCCAGCGCGCTATCAGCGCATGAGCGAGTCGGGAGCGGCGCAGATGGCCGGAGGTGCGTCATGACCGCCCACAAGATCCACCACCACGAAAGAAAGGAGAACCGAGGAACGCTTCGACGCGACCACTGGTCACGTTGATGTTTCGCTCATCAGCAGTCTCCCGGTCAGCAAAGATGGACAGCCCCAACTCCGCCCGCTTCCGTCTTCGCTATCCGGGGAGAAATCCCGGAGGCAACCGTTGGCCGGGGGGCTGCTGATGAGCGGGGCACACGAACCAGTGATGCTCGCCGAGATCGTCGAGTTGTTCACCTCCGTTCCTGACGGTGTCCTGCTGGACGCCACACTCGGGATGGCAGGGCACACAACGGCGATTCTGCGGCGACACCAAGGTCTGCGTGTCGTGGGAATCGATCGGGACGACATGGCGATTGCAAATGCGAACCAGCTCAAGGCCACGCTCGGCACCGCCGACGCAGCTAGGTTCACGCCAACGCACGCCAGGTTCGACCGCGTTGTCGACGTGCTGCAAGGTCTCGGTGTCGACCGACTCTCTGGTGCATTGTTCGACCTCGGTGTCTCGTCGCCCCAACTCGATGTCGCCGACCGCGGATTCTCGTATCGCAACGACGCACCGCTTGACATGCGCATGGATCGCAACGAAGGGGTCTCGGCTTGGAACGTGGTAAATGAGTACGAAGCCGACACGATCGCCGACATTCTTCGCCGCAACGCCGACGAGCGTTTCGCCAAGCGCATCGCACAGGCAATCGTTGCGGCGCGACCAATCGAATCCACGAAACAACTCGCCGATGTGGTGACTGCCGCGATTCCCGCCGCGACACGCCGCACCGGTGGTCACCCGGCCAAGCGCACGTTTCAGGCGATTCGTATCGAAGTGAACTCCGAACTCGACATCCTGCCGCGCGCGCTGCGCGACACGATGGCGATGATCGTGCCCGGCGGGCGCATCGTCGTGTTGTCGTATCACAGCGGTGAAGACCGCATCGTGAAGCAGGTCATGCGCGACGCAGAGACCGACACCTCCCGCCCGAACATCGCCACGCCGTTTGCCCATCCGTCGCGCACCGCACCTCGTGCTTGGCGAAAAGTGAAAGTGGCAAAGCGGCCCGGCGATGCCGAAACCGCGCGAAATTCGCGCGCAGCATCGGCGCGATTACGAGTGATGGAACGTTGCGAGGCGATGGCGTGACTTCGTTGGCTGCTGCGTCGACTGCTGCCCGTACGCGCGGCACATCATCCGCCACGGCCCGCGCCCGCGCCCGACGTCAGGCCCGCACGGCGAGTGGGGCGGCGATGCCGCGTGTAGCACGACACACTGATGGCTCAGCGGCCCGTGATCTTGCCTACGTTGATGAGGAAGATCTCGACACTCTCGAGGTGGGGCACGACTCCGGTCGCAGGCCGGCACGGCGGGCGGCACCAACTCGTCGGCCCGACCAAGGATCTGGTTCGCACCTGCGTGTCGTGCCGCGGCCGAACAAACGTCGAAACCGGGCAACCAGTGTCACCGGACTCGTGGTGATGCTGGCCGCGTTCATCACCATGGTGATCGTCTTTCAGGCCACGATCGCCGAGCAGCAACTGCGCCTTGATGCCCTGACCAGCGATCTTCGTCTTGCCGAGGTGCACTACGACAATCTGCGCCAGCAACGTGCCGAGCTAATGATGCCCAGTCGCCTGCGGGAAGAAGCCGTGATGATGGGCATGTATCAGGGCATGAGCACGAAGTTCATGGAAGTTCCGGCTGATGTGGTCGCTGAGGTGATGGCGAGCACGGCGAAGATGAATCCGCTCTTTGCCGACCCATCCGCGGCGATTGCCTCGGCTGGAGCGATTGCGGCGGCACAGCCAGTCGAGGCCGGTAAGCCATGAGCGACACCGCGCCGATTCGTCGTCCGGGCGCCACCGTCGGGCTGCGACGTCGCGCGGCCGCGGATCGTGCGCGCCGCGGTTCGTCGCGTGGTGCCAGCGATCGTGCGGCGCCGACCGTCGGTGGTTTCTTCAACGCCATCTCCAGTTATGGCGTCACCAAGATGACCACCAACATCCATGCCGGTGACATGCGCCGGCGCATCTCGGCGATGTTCATGGTGATCCTGCTCGCGGTGTCGTTGGTGTACCTGCGGGTCTTCATGCTGCAGACCGTCAAGTCGAACGAATACAAGGAGTACAGCATCGACCAACGCGTGCGCTCCGACGTGATTCGCGCCGAGCGCGGCACCATCCTCGATCGTGACGGACAAGAACTCGCGATTCCGGTGCCGACCCGCACCATCTTCGCCGACCCAC
>Ga0194113_10005011_pt1 | contig 17207 bp, 9 predicted proteins | sample TA2MahC200mmetaG_FD_146193 | JGI IMG/M metagenome (GOLD analysis project Ga0194113, IMG submission 146193) | Freshwater microbial communities from Lake Tanganyika, Tanzania - TA2015017 Mahale Deep Cast 200m | ecosystem: Environmental > Aquatic > Freshwater > Lake | place: Tanzania: Lake... | reverse complement strand
TCCATAGCATAAAGTGCCAGGTCGTGCGGCTCGGTTAAAACCTTATGCCTGCTGATAGCCCGCCGTAAAGCCCGGAAGCGGTCTTTAGTCCAAAACGCCGGCATTCATCAACCGAATGTGATGAGATAGACGCCGCTCACCGCCAGCACGATACCGATGCCTTTCGGCAAAGTTATTCGCTCTTTGAGGAAAATTGAGGCTAAGATAAACACGAACAGACTACTCGTCTGATGTAATCCTGCAGCAATAGAAACCTGCGTAAATTTAAAACCGCCCAGCCAAGGTATCAGCGACAGATATGCGCCCACAAACGAGCCCCAGACCGTGTAAATGCGTCCTTCTTTAATCGCCAGCGAGCCGACAATCGCTCGCCGCTGCGGATGCAGCGCTACAAGCAATATTAATACGATTATTCCCGCTGCCAGCCGAACCTCGCTGACCCACAATAATGAGAAATCACTCAAGTGCGGTTTCATCAACACGATCCCGGCGCCAGTCGCAATCGTCGCCATTATGCCGAAAAGCAAGCCGGTAATCAAATTTCGCTTCGTAATAACTTGCTCGCCGCGCCGAAAAGTCGCTAAAAACACCGCCGCGACAATTGTTATAACGCCTAAAATCTGCAGCCACCTTAAACTCTCATTCAAACTATAATATGAAACCGTGATGACGAAAGGACTATACAGGCAGGAGATAATCGCCACCCGTCCGGCGCCCAAGCGCTGCAGACTATAGAAAAATAAAGTGTCGGCGATGGCGATGCCGAGTATCCCGCTTAAAATCAATCTCCATAATACCTTATCACTCACAGTCGGCAGCATTTGTTCCTGAAATACCCACATCGTCGGAATGAACAACAGAAATGCCAGAACATCCTTGAACAAATTCAAGGCTATCGGGTGCACAGTCTCACCGCTCTTTTTAAACAGAATGACGGCGCAGCCCCAGGTCAGCGCCGTCAGCAGGGCTAAACCTTCGCCTAAGTAAGGAATATTGGTCATCGAGTAGAACACTCCCATCTCATCTGTATATCGGCGGGGAAGAAGGACGGAAGCGAGTATAGATTGTCCGAGAATTCTGTATTCCGCTGCTTACCCGCTGCGGTTTGCAACGGAAGTATAGTAAATACAATGCTTTGCTGTTGACTACGACGAATCGACGACAGACAAAATGGCGCTCTCGGACAGTCTGGGTAGGCATCCAGCGAAATTAACGCCATATCCACGCTCTCACAATTAACGATGGTTGCCGGCATCGGTATCGAACATCGCGCCCTCATAAAGAAACCGCTTTATCTTGCGGGTCGAAGTTTTCTGAAATTCTTCGTCGTGAATTCGGAAACGGCGGATGCGCTTGTAATCGGCTAAATTCTGCTGGGCGGCGTCAATTTCAGCCTTGACTAAGTTATAAACATCTTTCGGTGTCGGCTTGGTTCCCTGCCCTAACTCCTCATAGTAAAGGTCAATCTGTTCATAGTCGGGGTATATGAGCGCGCCGACCTCCTCGCCGTAGCCCGATTCACGCGGAATGCCCATTATCAGCGACTCGGCGATAAAGCGCGAATGATTGAGATAATGCTCAATCTCCTCCGGATATACATTCTTGCCGCCGCCGGTTACTATGATATTCTTCTTGCGCCCCATAATCTGCAGGTAGTTATCAGGAAATACGACGCCCAAATCGCCGGTCTTAAACCAGCCGTCTTCATCTAATACCTCGCGTGAGGCTTCCTCGTTTTTATAGTAACCAACGAAGACATTATCGCCCTTGATATAGACTTCGCCGATGCCGAGTTCGTTAGCCCCGACGATTTTATGCTGCACACCGGGAATCGGCGCACCGACGGTCTCATTGCGCGGCCGCCAGGGAGGATTCACATGGCTCACTGGACTAGTTTCAGTTAGTCCGTAACCCTGCAACAGTTTTATACCCAAACGGTTGAAGAAATTGGCGATGACCGGATCGAGCGGACCGCCGCCGCTGATGAAGAACTTGAGTTTCGTTAGTCCGGCCTTCTCCCGCAGGTCGCGAAACAACGCAACACCCAAATCGAAACCGAACTTTTTGCCCAGTCTCGCTGTGGTGTAAAGCAGAGCGAACAGTTTCTGCGTCGTCCAGCCTTTTTTACGGATATTGCGGATGATGCCGTCGTGCATCTTCTCATAGAGCAACGGCACGCCGACCATCATCGTTACGCCGGTGTTGCGTATGTCGGCCATAATATCTGCGCTCTTCAGGCTGCGGGCGTAAGTTATGGCGCAGCCGCAATAGAGCGGCAGCAGAAAGCCGGTTGTGCATTCGAAAGCATGATGAATAGGCAGCACGGATAGAAAATTATCCTCGGGATTGAGTGGAAAAAGCCGGCTGGCCGCTGCGATATTTGAGGCTATATTCTTCTGCGAAAGCATCACGCCCTTGCTGTGTCCCGTCGTGCCTGAGGTATAAAGAATAGCCGCTAATTCATCCAGCGTCCGTTGCGGAAGAGTATGTATCAACTTTGAGCCTTCTTCGATGACCTGACTCAACGGAATGGCATCCTCGAAGGTCTCTTCGCTAATACAGACTTTGCATTCCAATTCGTGGATATCCGCCATCTCCGATACATCTTTGAGAAAGCGGTTGGTCGCGAATAGGATGCGCGTGCCGGAATCGACTAATATGTGTCTTATGCCGGCAGAAGGCATCAGGCTGTCCACCGGCACGACGATCGCGCCGGCGGCTTGAATACCGAGATAAGCCGCGCCCCATTCAGGACGGTTCTCTCCCAATACCGCCACCCGGTCGCCGGCGGCGATGCCGCGTTCGATGAGCCAGCGGGCTATGGCGTTCACCCAATCGCACAGCCGGGTGTAAGATATTTCGCGGTAATGGTCGCCAGCCCAGGCGCGCATCGCGATCTTATCACCGTAAGTCTTAGCGCTTCTCTCCGCCAGTTCACTCAGCGGAAATACGCCGAAATTAGGTCTCAAATGGGATTCATAATCGTCCATCATTCTCTCAAACTGAGTTGTAAGTTGTAAATTGTAATTTACAAGTTGTAAGTTGTAAGTTGTAAGTTGTGAGTCATAAGTATAAAAGATTGAGGTAATTGCAAAAGTGTTGGATTTATTAACTGGGCGGACGCCCTCGTCCGCCGCATTCTAGGCTTGGCTTGGTTTTCAGCGGACGAGGGCGTCCGCCTTGTCAGTCTGAATTTTCTGGATTAATCATCACTTTTGCAATTAGCTCGATTAATTCCAAACTCCAAATTCCAAATTATCGAGCGCCCTCGGCGCGATTCGAACGCGCGGCCTGCAATTTAGGAAACTGCCGCTCTATCCGACTGAGCTACGAGGGCTTCAATCCTTGTCCATTTCGTCCATATTACCCAAAGAAATTTATTCTTTGCCATAACCTCTCACATCTTCGATGCGGATCCGGCTGCCGCGCGGCAGTATGAATTCAAATCGAATAAATATCGGCGTCAGCCAATTATTCAAAGGCACGAACGATGCTTCCTTCCAGCCGTAGATGTTATCCCGCACCGGCAGTTCCTGCCAACGCGTCGTATCGTCTGCAATGGCAAACTTCACAAGCGCATTGCCAGTCGCGACGCACTTCCAGAGAAATGTTACCGTCAGCGAATTTTCAAAGTTAATTTTATGCGTGAGCGCGCAGGCGCCTAAAGCGAGAGAATCGTCGATATTTTCACCTAAAATTATCCCATTGTTCACCCAAATCGGGCCTGTCAGCCGCCAAGGTGTCGAAGGACTGCTGCGAAAATAGAGTTGTCCATATCCCGAAGGCTCGTCGTTATTGTTATTACCGGTCGTATCCGGATTGTTATCACTGAAGGGAGTCTTGACGCTTTGTTGGCAGGTAATGATGAAAAGCATCAGAAGTATCGCTGTGCCGTGTTTGAAAATATGTTCCATCATTTTCTTACTCTCCTTATAATTATGTATATTTGAGAGTTAGAGAATACCCTGTTTCTTAATGCCGGTCAAATGACCGCAATGCTCGAAGATATTATATCTCGATATTAAATTAACACTTAATTATAGCATACATACTATCGATAAGCAAGCAAAAAGGCTCAGGTTTTAAAATAAAACCTGAGCCTATAAAAAAACGGCTGTGCCCCACCTTCGACCATCGCCGACAAGCCGGGCGATTCTGCCCGTTGACTGATGCCCGGCGCTCCCGCGGCACCCGGGCGCGGCGCTTACCGCTGCTACCTTCCGGTCCTGACGGAATTGGGCGGACGACCGTTGCGCGGGACCAGACCTTTAACATCAACAATTCAGCCGCCGGCAAGCAGCGAGAGGGCCTCAAATGTAGGTTTTCAACCCCGCTGGAGCGGATTGCGGGTTACAAGGCACCGCTATCTCCCCGTTTAGCACAGCCTTAACTAAGTCGCCATTTTAAAGTGGAGCTGAGCGGGATCGAACCGCTGACCTATACGATGCGAACGTATCGCTCTCCCATCTGAGCTACAGCCCCTAATGAGAATAAAAGAAAATATAATGAATTCGATTGATGTATTCAAGGTTTGTTTGGCGGCTCCGGGTGGATTCTATTTAAAAAGGTAGTAATGGCTTCATTCTATAGAGCGGCTCAAAAGTCTTTTCGCACTTAAATCTGGCAAAATTCTGTCCAGTCGGAGTGGGGCGCTTCAATTTGGTTGTTGAATTTGTTATTGTGAAGGCTTAGAAAATTTCGTATATTTATATATTAGTTTTAACTACCAGGTTCAACGCCTTCAAACCGGACGCTACAATGCTTCACCGACACTTAGCATCGATAATCTTATTTGGAACGTTTTTTTTACTTACCGGCAGTTCAAACGCCATCTCAGCCGATAATTCTTCACCGCCTGACGAGGCTGTGGTCCAAGTTTTGTGCGACAATAACATCTTCACTGCTCTGAATGTCGCCGTTCCATCGGAACTGCTTCAACCGGTGGAAATCGACGGCGATGTCTATCATCGTCCTTCCCGCAATTTTGAGCCTGTGACTAACCGACTTGGCTGGCCTGAACTGCCCATTATCAACCGTTTGATATTAGTTCCGCCGACTACAGGTATTCGTCTCGATGTCCACAGTATCGAATGCCGCTATGTTGACAACTGGACACCGTTTATTGTCGGCGAAAACTATGAAGCGACAGAGTTCGATCGTCCCGGTGAACCGGCTGACGACTTTGCTCAAACCGATGGCTTCTGGCCTCCCGAACCTGTCGTTATGGGCGAACCCGCTATTCTGCGCGGCTATCGCATCGTCCCCGTTACGATTTATCCTGTCCAATATAATCCTGCGACGCGTCAAGCCAAATATAATGAGCGGCTCGACTTTGACCTGCGCTACGAAGGCGAGGGAACGAATGTCGTGGTCAATTCTCAACGTCGGCGGCCTTCGTCGTCGATTCAGTCGGTTCTCGAGGCTTTGGTCGAAAACCCACCGCGGCGCGATGCAGGTTTGCCCCGGCGCGGATCTTATCTGCTCATCTATCCGAATGTCCAGGGTGTGCGCAATTCGCTGCAGCCGCTCATCGACTGGCGCGCCCGGCAAGGCTGGGAAGTCCACTTACAACAATTGAACAATGGCGCTGCTCAAGCCGATATTTTAAATCCCATCCAAGCCGCCTATAACAATTGGGCTTGCCCGCCGGAGATGGTCTGTCTGGTCGGCGATGCCGACGGCGCCATCTCGCTGGCGGCTTACAGCAATATCACTGATTTAGGATATGTCTGTTTGGAAGGCAACGACATTTTAGCCGATGCCGATATCGGACGGCTCAGCGTCAGTTCGGTGCAGGAACTCGACCGCGTCGTCGCTAAAATTGTCTCTTATGAGAACGACCCCTGGATGCAGGATACCGACTGGTTTCGACAGGGGATGGTATTAGCGGGTTCGGGCGGCGGCTTTTCAGGTGTTTTGAAAAGCCGCTGGGTGCGGCGCGAATGGCTCGACCGCGGCTTCAACAATATCCACGAGTGGTATTACAACGCGCCCTTCGGCGGGCAAACCATTCCTCAATTTATGCAGAGCGAATGCGAGCGCGGCGTGGCGTTCGTCACCTACCGCGGCTGGGTCGGAATGGATGGCATCAGCGCCGATGGGATTATGAACTACCGCCGGCACCAGCGCTATCCGGTGGCGGTTATATTGACCTGTATGTCCGGGCATTTCGTCGGCGGCACATTCGCTCAATCGGAGGCTTTCCTACGCTCGCAAGGCGGCGCTATCGGCGCCTATGGTCTTTGCACCGCCGGCACTCATCCGCCGTATAACAACGCCCTGTTCGCCGGCATTTTCGCAGCCTTTTTAAAGAAAGGAATGTTCGAACTTGGCACGGCTTGCAACTATGGCCGCTATGAACTTTACCGTCAATACAACGGTTTTGAGCAGGGCAATGTAACAAACTTCAGCAATTGGCTGAACCTGATGGGCGACCCGGCTTCGCATATGTGGACTGGCGTGCCGCAGCTAGTTGACGCCGCGCATTCCCAAACCTTGGCGACGGGCGCCAGCCATTGCGCCGTGCGTGTAACCAGCCGCGTCGGCAATAATCCCGTTCCGGAAGCATTAGTTTGCTTGTATAAAGCGGATAACAACTTCCAGCAGGTCGTTGCGACCGACGCCGACGGCACAACCAATTTCGTTATTCCGCCAGACGCTCTAACTGCCGGCAACCTATTAGTTACCGTTACCAAGCATAATGTCAAACCCTATCTTGGGCAAATCGCGGTCAGCCGGCAGCAGTTCTATCTCGGGGCCGAAAGTCCGGTCATCGTCGATGACGACAACGGCAACGGCATCGCCAATCCCGGCGAGAGTTTTCTGTTAAGCGCCGAACTGACCAACTTCGGCTCAGCCCAGCCGCAAGGCGCGGTGACCGTAACGGCTGAATCTTTCTCGCTGTGGGCAGCGATAGCCGATGAACCGGTCGAACTTAACGCCGCGCCACAGCCGAACCAATCGGCTGAAATCAACTTCGCGGTCCAAATCGACGATTGCGCTCCCAACGGAACAAAAATACCGGTTGCCGTTATGGCTCAATCAGGTCAAGGCGTCTGGCGTTCGACGCTTGAGTTGACGATTCAGGCGCCGAATATTGAAATCACATCGCTGAACTTTAACGGCGCTTTGACGCGCGGCATGGTGAGGGATTTGGATATTGTCGTTACAAATGCCGGGCAGCAAAACATCGGCGCCTTCAGCGCGCGGGTATGGAGTGAAAATCCAATCGTAACTATAGTCGTTGACAGCGCCGGCTATCGAGCGCTCAATACAGGGAGGTCGTCCGGCGTCAACGGACAGCGCTTCCGATTACGCGCCCATCCCTTCACTATTCCGGGGATGCCGGTAACGCTCGTAATGGCTGTCGAAACTGCCGCTGGCTTCCGCGATACCAGTCGCTTCACTTTCACCGTCGGGCAGCCTGCTGCCAACGACCCCTTTGGACCGGATAAATACGGCTATGTTTGCTATGATTCGCGCGATGCCCTCGAATGGGAGATGCGGCCGGTCTATGATTGGCTGGAAATCGACCCCAATGTGCAAGGCTTCCGCTTCCGCGGCACGCTTATAAATATCAATGACGGCGGTGAAGACCTAGACCAGAGCGCGGTCGTGCAACTGCCCTTCAATTTTCAGTATTACGGGCGGAATTTCAACCAGTTGACCGTTTGCACTAACGGCTGGGCTGCCTTCGGCGACTGGCGCGAATTAGCCGACTTCCGCAACCGGCGCATCGCCAGCAGCGGCGGACCTAACGCCCATCTGGCAGTTTTCTGGGATGACCTTTGCACTGGCCGTATCCTCTACTTCTATGACCGCCAAGCCGGGCGCTTCATCGTCGAATGGAATACGATGCGTAATCTATCCAGCGGCTCAAACGAAACCTTCCAGTTGATTCTCTACGACCCGGCGGTTGTGCCGACGCCCACCGGCGATGGCATCATCGTTTATCAATACCGCGATATCACCAACAACGGACAGGGAGGTCCGTCCAACGACACACCTTTCGCTACGGTCGGCATCGGCAATCTCGATGACACCGACGGCTTGGAATACACTTATTACAACACCTACACGCGCGGCGCAAATACGCTTCAGAGCCAGATGGCGATTCTTTTCACGACCTCCAGCCGCTATATCACCGGCGCCTTAGCCGGCCGCATCACCGATCTGGCGACCGGATTGCCGGTTCGCGGCGCGCAGATTACGACTACGCGCGGCTTCTGGGGCGAAACAAATGCCGATGGACGCTACTTTATAGGTGAAATCCTCATCAACGACGACTATTCGCTGACGGTAACCGCGCCGGGCTATAACGATTCGACCTGGGCCGGACCGAACGGCAACGGCTTTACGATTGCCGAGGATGAGACTTTAGTCGTCGATATTGCCTTGCTGCATCCCGAAGTCCGGCTTTCGATACAGGATGTGAACGTCGCCGTGCGCGATATGGACAGCCTGGAAATCGAATTCAATTTGCGAAACAGCGGCAACGGGCATCTGTCCTGGCGGACGCTCAAGCAGATTCAAGGCGGCCCTGAATTCGAAGCCTGGGAACTGCGGCAAACGGAACGCGTCGGGCAAATTTTGGAAGACGACCGCATCGAGGGCGTAGTCTGGGCTGAAGACCATTTCTTCATCAGCGGCGCCAACGGCGCCGACCCGAATTGGATTTATATCCTCGACCGCGAGTTCAATCTGCAGGGCGGTTTCGTGCAGCCGGGACAATCGCAATATGGAATGAAGGATTTGGAGTGGGACGGCGAATTAATTTGGGGTTCAGGCGAGCAGAATATCTATGGCTTCACGACCGACGGCGAAGTGCGGTGCACTATTCGCGCGCCGACGAATCCGGTCAGCGCGGTGGCTTGGGATTCGGACCGTAATCTCTTATGGGTCGCCGGCATTGTATCTAACAATATCTTCGGTTTGGACCTCGACGGCCGCCAGATTATGACGATTGCCCGCGACAGCCTGCGGCTCTACGGATTGGCTTATTGGCCCGAAGATCCGGACGACAAACCGCTCTACATCTTCAGTTTGGAACAAAACAGCGGAAGGCAAGCGGTCTATAAAGTCAATCCAACCGATAGATTGAAAGTATTTGTAACCTATCTCGAGCCGCCCGGCGGCGGACCGCCCGGCGGCGCTTATATCTCTAATGAATTCGACACCTTCAACTGGACTTTCCTCACCGTCAGTAATGCTTCCGGCGGCGGGAATTTCGACCGCGTCGATATTTGGCAACTCGCGCCGCGAATGGAATGGATGCAGATTGAGCCAACAGCCGGGGAATTGGACGCCGGAAGCATCCAAAACCTCAACCTGACGCTCAGCCGTTTGAATCTGCCGCAGGTAACCTTTGCCGGCGATTTGGTCTTCCAGCATAATGCTTCCGGCGGACGAACTATCCTGCCTGTTACGATGGAACTTAACCGCGGTCCGGCGCCTAATGAGCAAATTCTCCATCTGAGCCGCGGCTGGAATATAGTTTCGCTCAATGTAGAGCCGGAGAACAATGATGTCCGCGAGATTGTCCGTCCGTTAGTCGAAGCCGACGCGCTGCTAATGGTCAAAGACGGTCAAGGCCGCTTCTATGCGCCGCGCCAGGGATTTATCAACATTCCTAATTGGGACGCCGCCAACGGCTACCAGATGTATCTGAGCGCTGCCGCTGAACTGCATATCATAGGAATGCCTGTTCCGCCGGATAGACCTATCGACCTGACTGCCGGCTGGAACTTGAAAGCCTATTTCCCGCGCCAGCCTGTCGATGCACGGGTGGCGCTGTCCGGCGTCGCGCAACAACTGCTCATCGCCAAAGACGGTCAAGGCCGATTTTACCTGCCGGCGCTGAACTATAGCAATATGGGCGCGCTGCAGGAAGGGCAAGGCTATCAATATAAGGTCAGCGAAAATGTGCGGTTAATCTATCGCTTGGGTAATTTTGCCGGCGCGCCGGCGCCTAATCCCCTCAAACCGACGCACTTCATACTGGCTAATGCAGGCGGCGGCAACTTAAGCCTCTTAGCCCTTGCCGACAACCGCTTAACCGGCTGGGAGTTGGGCGTCTTTGCGGAATCCGCTGAACTGGTCGGAGCGGGCTGCTTTGATAAAGACGGCAGATGCGGACTGGCTGTCTGGGGAAACGATGACCATCGGAATGGGATGAAGACAGGGCAAAAGATGATGTTCAAACTGTGGGACGGGGTGAATGAACATAATGCGGAAGCGAGCATTATCGAAGGCTCGCAGCAATGGTCGGTGGACGGTATTACGATAGCAAGCATTGCAGTCGAATCGGATCTGCCGTCGGAGTTCGCTTTGTCCGCGGCTTATCCCAATCCTTTCAACAACCTGACGCGCATCGACTATGCTTTGAAAGAAAATTCAAAGGTCAGCCTGATGGTCTTCGACATCGCCGGCCGCACGGCGTTTGTTCTGACCGACGCCAATATGCGCGCTGGACGCTATACAGCGCTGCTCAATGCCGAGGATTTAAATTCGGGAGTGTATATTATCAGATTGGAAGCGGTTGGCGAGAAGAGCGCCTTTACAGCCGCGCGGAAGGTAGTGTTGGTGAAATGAGTTGGCAAGTTTGCAAGTTAGCAAGTTCAAATCCAAAGATAAGACTCGCTGAAAATCACACTTCAATAAGAAGATTTCGCCTTAACATATCACGATTTAATCCATCCGTCCATCATCCTCACAATCCGGTCGGTCGCAGCTGCCAGCCGCGGGTCGTGAGTCACCATAATAATCGTCCGGCCTTCGTCGGCTATATGTCTTAGCAACCTGATAATCTCGTCGCCGGTTGTCTGGTCGAGGTTGCCGGTGGGTTCATCGGCGAGGATGAGCGCCGGGTCGCCAGCTAAGGCTCGCGCAATCGCTACCCGCTGACGCTCACCGCCGGAAAGTTGACTCGGCAGATGTCCGGCGCGCTCGGCGACGCCCATCGCCTGCAAGGCTGAATGGCATTTGGCTTCTATATCAAACTTTTTATCACGCCGATAGGCGAAGGGCAGCGCTACATTCCGATCGGCGGTGACGCGCGGCAAGAGATTAAAATTCTGGAATATAAAGCCGATGAACCGGCTGCGCAAGTCGGAGCGCTGGTCGTCGTCGGCTTGGCTGACATCCTGCCCTTGCAGCCGGTAATAACCCCCATCCGGCCGGTCTAACAAACCAATGATGTTCATCAGTGTTGACTTACCCGAACCGGACGGACCCATCACGGCCACAAACTCGCCGGTCTTAATCGACAAATCGACCTCCCGCAAGGCGTGGACTTCCACGCTGCCCATCAGATAGCGCTTGCTAACCTTTTCGATATGCACAACTTCATCGCCGGTCATCTTTGTCCTCTAAGCGGCAATCCGACGGCTTGCTCCAGGTCGCTGAGGGCGATATGAAATTCAGCGGCAATAGAGATATTCTCGGTTTGAGACTGCAGGTAGCTGAGTTGCGCAGCGTTGACTTCGATTTGTGTGGCTGAACCAAGTCTATACCGCTCGCGTTCGAATTCGAGCGTCTGTTCGGCCAGCCGGGCGTTCTGTTCGCTGACGATGGACTGTTGATACAGCGCCTGCAAACGCTCCAAAGCAGCGTTGACATCGCGTTGCAGCGCTCGTTTCAGTTCGGAGCTCTCTATCGCGCTCTTATTAAGATTGACCCTGGCTTGCTCGACTTGCAGCGAGCGGGTGAAACGGTCGAACAACAGCCACGTTGCCGTTAAGCCGACCTCTGTATATCGATTGCGCGGGTCGAGCGTCCAGCCGACGCTGGCGCCGGATTGCTCGCTGCGGCTGTGCATCAACGTTGCTGTCAAAGTCGGCAAATAATCGCCGTGCGCCGATTTTAAATCGTTGCGCTGAATTTGCTGTCGGAAGTCCAAAGTTTTAATATCTTGGCGATGGCTGAACGCCAATTCCTGCAACGTCCGGACATCCCAAGGCGGGTCGAAAGCCGGCTCAAGGCCGGTTAAAGTATGAGTCGTATCGACCGTCAGACCGACAGCGAGGTTAAGGTCTTCGATGGCGCGTTTGGCAGCGAGGGTGTATTCGAGACTGTCGCTGCGCGCCCGCCCAAGTTCGACTTCGGCCTGCAGCACATCGCGACGGGTGACCGAGCCGGTCTCCAGCCGGACTTTAGCCAATACCAACAACAGCCGGCGTTGGTTCACGGCTTGCTGTGCCAATGCCAGCTGACGCTCAGCCGTGACCGCGTTGCAATAGGCGCGCGTTACAGCCGCGCGAACCTGCATCTCGCTGCGGCGATATTGCGCGTCGCGCATCTGATTAGCTAGGACGACGCTCTTGAGATTGTAATAATTTCGGCCGCCGTCGAAAAGCGTTTCATCCACCCGCAACGCCAAAGCCGAACTGCGTCGTTTGCCCTCCGGAACCTGCGTCCAGCGAACCGTTGGAACCGGCGAGACCCGCACATAACCTAGACTGTCGATGTAAGTCGTAGTCAGCGTATCGAGCCGGGGGAAGGTCGCGACCGAGCCATCGGGATTTAAGTATGTCGGATTATAGAACTGCGATTGGTCGATGGAATAGCCCAGCGTGACCGACGGCAGAAACCGTCCCCAGGCGGCTCTCGCGCCGGGCGCATTCAAACGACGCTCCAAAGCCGACTTTTGTAATTCCGGGTTACGCGCCGCGCTCAATTCCAGACAGCGCTCAAGGCTCATTTTATCCATATCAGCCGCATAAAGGCCGATTGTAAAAATGGATAGAATGGACAATATGGACAATATTCTATATATCAAGTTTTTCAAGAGTTCATTCAGTCTTATTTATAATTACGGCATCGATATAGGAATAGACTGGTCGATAGAGGATATTGTTCAATCGATTTTGAGCGATATTCAATGCGGTGGAATTTTTATCGATGCCGACCCAGCGTCGGCGATTACATTCAGCCGCTACCAGCGTCGTGCCGCTGCCGCAGAATGGATCCAAGACAACGCCGCCTTCGGGCGAGGACGAGATTACGATACGCTCCAAGAGGGCGAGCGGCTTTTGCGTCGGGTAGCCGACGCGCTCGCGAGCCATATTATTGACCGTGGGGATGAGCCAGTAGTCTGGGGCTTTCTTGGTCTGCCCTTTCATCCGCTGCGATGTCGCCGGGATGCGCGCCGGCTCAAAATAATGCCGATTCGGCGTTCGTGAATACCACAGGATATCATCGTGCTTTTGAGGCCAGTAGCGCCGGCTCGAACCGCCCAAACCATAGCACCAGACGATAGTATTCAGGTAGTTCGCCGCGCCGAAGACGGCATCCATCAATATCCTGATGTGAGCTGAAGCCCGCTGGTCGCAATGCACATAAATCGACCCGGTTTCCTTTAGAACGCGCCACAGTTCGATAATCCGCGGCGCCAACATCGTGATATAAGCCAAAAAACCACATTCGCCCAGTAGTTCTTTGAAGGCGTTAAGCGCCCGGACGACACCCGGCGGGCTGGATTTCAACAATGACCGGATATTGTCCGCCGAATCTGCATCCCAGCGCCAGGTATCTTGAAAACTTCCGAATTCCTCTGTCCTTATAAAAGTATCATGTAACAATTCGACCGACGATTTAGAATCAAGGATGGTGTAATTTCGTCCGCTGTTGAATGGCGGATCCATATAGACTAAATCGACCGATGCATCGGGGATGTAGGCTCTTAGCGTCTGAAGGTTGTCGCCGAGGATGAGGAGCGATGCTTCTATATCAGTCACCGACTTGCTAAGGTTGGCAACACAGCCTTGTGTATTGGCAACTTCTTCTGCAGTTTGAGTGGTTCAGCAGGGATGTGGCGCTGCGGGCAGGGACGCCCGCGCATCCGGCGCGGGCTGTCAACTGCTGATTGTTGACAGCGGAATTATTGCTGCAGGCAGGGACGCCCGCGCTACCAGTGCGTTTCACTTTGCGAACAGCGCATTTAGCACAGCAAAGCAGACGAACAGCGTCCCGATGACTGAAACGCTGCGGTTGAGCGATACTTTATACAACCGGCTGATACCAATGCACAGCCAAGCCACCTGCCAAATTAAGAACAAGTCCAACGCGGTCAATACCCGCACAAAGTAATTGTTCTGTAAGTCTTTAGGGAAAAGATAAGCCGGACTGGTCGGCAGCGACCACTCAGGGTTGTAGAGTTGCAGCGGTATGTGCAGCAACAGCGGAATAGCTGCGACGACACCGGTCCAGGCGGTTAGGCTGAAGACGGTTATGTAAGGTATTGCCTGCTTGAAGATAATGCGGCCGATGAGATAGAGTAGCAACGCCATTCCTGCTGATCCGGCAACGATGATGACAGGCGATTCGATAACCGAAACGACCGGCGCCGCGCCGCGCATCCGTTCGATAAGTCGGCCGGCTTCCTCATCGGTGATTTTTCGTTGTTCGGCAATTTGCGTTTTAAATTTAGGGTCGTCGAACTTCTTTTCGACCTCCGGCATCTGCACCAGCCGCAAGCCGGCGAATGCCAGCGTTACAAACAGCAGCGGCGCCCAGAAATCGCTCGACCAGCCGGTCGAGGCGAAGAACTCGCGCGGATAAATTATCACCTGCATTATCCGCCGGAAAATCCCCGGTAGGCTGCCATTGGACAACCGGGCTGAATTTGACGAATCAATTTCCATTATCAGGGAATTTGAAATTATGCGTAACAGAACTACGCGCTTGAGCGCGGACCTTGCGCTCGGCGATTAGGCTCTCTTTATCGATTGTAAGCGCGTTATCCTTGATTTTCATAAGATAATCTTTAGCGGCGGCGTATTCATTGGGGATGACGCCGTCTAAGATGGCGTCTTCGATGCGGCCTTTGAGCGCGCCGACCAACGGTCCGGGTTCAATGCTGCAGAGAGCGATAATCTCATCGCCGCGCACCGGCGATTGGAAGGCGCGCATCTTGTCGCGGGCTTGAACATCTGCCATTCGCTCGACCATTAAGTCGAAATTCTGCAAATAGCGGTCAACTAATTTCGGATTGGCGGTGGTGATGTCGGCACGGCAGAGCGCCATTTGTTCGTCGAGATAATCGCCGGCTTCGACCATCAATCGCCGGATCGCGCTGTCGGTAACGCCTTCGTCGGTCAAGTTGACCGGGCGCATATGAAGGCGGATGAGATGCGTAAGTTTTTCCAAATCGTTATGCCCCAAGCGCAACCGCCGTCCGATGCGATAAGCCATATTAGCGCCGACGGCTTCGTGTCCGTGAAAAGTCCAGCCGCTTTCTTTGTCGAAGCGCTTGGTCAGCGGTTTGCCGATGTCGTGCAGTAATCCGGCCAGCCTAAGGATGGAGTCGTTGCTCTTAACGGCTAAATTCTGCATAACCCGCAGGCTATGAATGAGGACATCTTTATGCTGATGCCGGCCGACTTGCTCGACGCCGGACATCGCTGTAACTTCGGGGATTATACGCTGCATCAAGCCGGTTTCGATGAGCAGTATCATCGCATGTGTCGGGTCAGCGCCAGACAACATCTTTTGGAACTCATCGCCAATGCGTTCGGCGGCGACAATGTCCAGCCGGTCGATATTGCGCTTAATACCGGACAGAGTCGAATCGAAAATGGTAAAGTCGAGTTCGGCTGCGAAGCGCACGGCGCGCAGTATACGCAGCGGGTCATCGCTGAAGGTGGCATCCGGGTCAAGCGGGGTACGTAAGATTCTATTTTTCAAATCCTCCAAGCCATCGAAGAGGTCCAACAGCTGCCCTTGGCGTGGTCCGGTTATGCCCACGGCAAAGGCGTTCACCGTGAAATCGCGGCGCCGCAAGTCTTCTTCGATGGTCGCGAGGGTGACTTCGGCCGGTTTGCGCGAGTCAGACCGATAACTTTCCCGGCGGGTTGCAGCAAACTCGATATTGCCGCGGAAGGTTTTCACTAAAGCGGTTTGAAAGCGCACATATATCGACGGCGTTCCTACGCGCATCCGTTTAGCCACTAATTCAGCCAGTTGCGCCGCATCGCCGACAACAGCGATATCGAGGTCCACAACCGGACGGCCTAATAACGGATTGCGCACACAGCCACCGACGGCATATAGTTCCCAATTATGCTCATCGGCTACATCGATAATTACTTTGGGAACGCGTTGGACGATTTCTCTTATTATGAAGTTGATATTAAACATTAAGTAGAAGCGGCGCCAGGGTGAAAGAGGCGATAAAAAAAAGACAAACAGGTTTTAAGTTCAGGCTTCAGCGTGCAATAAATCGCTTTTAAAAATACGCTAAAGCGGTGAACTCTGAACAGTCGCGCTGTGGTAATTCGGGATTGAACAATTGCATTACATTCTATTCGTTTGGAGCGGGGAAGACCAACTTTTGCTTAATCCGCACTGAAACCGAACGCCCCATTTTACGGCCGGGGTTGAATTGCAAAACATTCACGACATCGACAGCGGCACGTTCAAAGCCGAGGTCTTCCGGAAGCGCATAAAGCACCTTGATATCCTGAATTTTACCTTGATTAGTTACTACGAATTCAATCTCGGCTTCGCCGCGGGCATTCTCGCTGAAGGCTTCAAAAGGGTAAAAATTACGCAGGTGGTTTTTCAGCAGTTCCGGTGAAGTAATCAATATGGGCGTCTCATCGACGGAATCAGGGGCGAATATTTCCGCGCCGGCCGCTGGAAAATCTTCCGACGGGTAATCCTGGGCTAAGAGGTCGAGCCGGTCTTCAAGCATCTCTTCCGGTTCGATTTTTTTCTCCGGCGGTTTGACGCGATCGCCTTTATCGGCGCCGCGCGGTCCGGCGCGTTTGGCTGCCAACTTGGCATAGGGCGAATTAGGGAAGCGAGTAACAACATCGCTATAGAGTTTTTTCGCCAACGTATCCTGCCCGAATTCCTTACGGCTAATGTAAGCGGCGGCAAGTAAGGCTTGCGCGCCTTGAGGCTGGGTGGAGTCGGCGGTGGCGGCAATCAGAAGATAAATCTGGCGCGCCATTTCAGCATTGCCGGTGGTCCAGGTCGATTCGGCTTCCGCAAACAAACGCTCGCTATCCGAAACGGTGACTCCCATCGGAAGGCATAATTTGGCTCTGGCATAATCCCGCCACTGAGATTGTTGTGATTTTGCGAGCATCAATTGAAGTATCGAATCGGCTTGCGCGCTGTCTTTTTGGGATTGGGCGATATAGGCTAAAGTCGCCAGACTCCGCGCCCAGACCTCGCCGCTGTCGAGGGAAGGCAGAATTTGATTG
>Ga0194113_10005009_pt1 | contig 17211 bp, 15 predicted proteins | sample TA2MahC200mmetaG_FD_146193 | JGI IMG/M metagenome (GOLD analysis project Ga0194113, IMG submission 146193) | Freshwater microbial communities from Lake Tanganyika, Tanzania - TA2015017 Mahale Deep Cast 200m | ecosystem: Environmental > Aquatic > Freshwater > Lake | place: Tanzania: Lake... | reverse complement strand
CAACAAGATGAGAAGGAACTCTACCACCCTCAGCAGCGGATCAAAGACAGGCTGTAGCCAGCGCAACGCCTGGGAGAAGCCTTCGATGGAGTAAACCCGCGAGATGAGCCAGGCCGTGATCAGGACAACGACGATGGAGCCCAGCAATATGGCTAACCAGGTGAGGTTAAAAGGCGCCCCCACGCCTCCCTTGGCCTGGTTGACCTCTTCCACCCGAGCCAGGGCAACAGCCAGGAGACTGAAGAAGAAGAAAGGCAGAACAAATGCTGTGGAATCATAGGCCGCGGAAATGGATAACAGCAGCGTGGAGAAGATGAGCACCAGGACACCCAGGCGAAAGGAGAAGGCCACCCCCTGGAAAGTCAAACGGCGTTGACCGATGCTGATCCCTCGCCACCACAGGAAGAGGACAATGGCAACGACGACGGCTTCCGGTGGCAGCGAGTAGAAATACAGAAGCGACCCTCCTGCCTTTCCCAACCAGCCAGGATCGAACAGGCTGTAACCTGGGTAAAGGAGAAAGTGCATGATCAAGGCGGTAGTGATTACCACTGCGACGATCAGGATCACTCGCTGGTACAGGAGATCGAGCTGCAGGCGATCCATGATACGGCTGAGATAAACCACAGCCCAAACGAGGATGCCCAGCGTCAGCGCTATGGCATACGGCGCGGCGACCTCTACCCGACGGGTGATCACCAAATACCAGGGGGTGAACCAGCACATCTCCGCCGCAACCAGGGTCACGTACAGCGCTTCCCTGCGCCAGTTCAGATGGAGGATCCCCATTGCCCTTTAGACTCCTACTCTCAGTAGATCACAAGCTACCAGCAGAGGCGGCTCCCACGCCGCCGAAACACGGGCATGGGAGCCCGCTCTGCTTAATCTCCCAATCTGGTGAAGGTTTCCACTGCCTGCCTGCCCTGCACGAACTCCCCTCGCACCTCGCCCCGCTTCGACGGGGGACGAAAATCTATCTCCACGCCAGGTATATGATAACAGAGGATGCCTTCCAATCCCTTCATCCCCCCTCCCCCCTCAATCCCCCCAACTTTGGGGGGAAGGGGGGCGGGGGAAAGAGGGGGGGGCGGCTTCTGGTCTAAAGACACCAGCACCAGGCGGCGGCCTACATCCCGTAGCCGCAGCAAGGTGACGACGAGCTCCTCGCTGACCACCCCGGTCACTACCACCAGGGTAGCGCCCCAGGGCAGCTTGGGGCTCTCCGTCAGCAGCAGGTTCTCGATGGAAGAAGTAGCGAAGCCGGTCACCGCCGCCAGGGCCTCCAGGATGCGGGCCAGTTGCCTGGGATCGCGGCTCGGTAGCACCTTGATGGGCTGATCCGAGTGGGGCACACTGCCGTTGGCCATGACCCCCACCGTGTAACGCTGCCCCGCGCCGTAACTGGCGATGGAAGCCGCTACGCTGATGGCTCGTTCCAAAAGAACGGGATCGGTCCCCTGCCAATGTTTGGGGAAAGTGGCTACGTTGAGAAAGATGATCAGGTTGAAAGAAGTGGTTGGCTCGTAGACCCTGGTCTGCAATCTCTGCTGGCGAGCGGTGGCCTTCCAATGGATGTGCTTGAAGCTGTCCTCCGGCTGGTGATCGCGTACCCCGATGGTGCGCATCGGATCCTCGAAGATGCGCTGCCGGGCCTTGGTCTCGCCGAAGGGCTCTTTGGACAACAATCCCAGTTCGGCGATGGGCACCACCCTGGGATAGACGATGAGCCAGTCGTGCTCCTTCTGCCACCCCTCCTGGCTGAACAGGCCAAAGATGTCACCTGACTTCAGATGGGCCGGCCCAAAGCGGTAAAAGCCGCGTCGAGGGCAATGTATCTGGTAGTGACGAGCCACTCGCTCGTACCAGCGCAGGGAGAAGGCAGTGACCAGGTGCCCAACGCTCGGCGACTGCGACGTTATTAGTTCTTCGTCTAAAAGTGGCACGTCCAGCGGGAATTGATCTTCGATCTGCAGCCACCCCACCGGCAACAGCTTCCAATTGGACACTCGCAGAGTGAGCTCTAGGGTCTCACCCGAGAAGGCCCGCCGCTCGCTGAAGATTCGCTCGTAGCGCAGGCCACTCAGCGTCAGCTTGTTCCACAACCAGGCGATGGGCACGATGGTGAGCAACAACACCGCCACCAGCATCAGGCTCTTCTGGCGGAAGACAAGGCCGAAGACGGTCAACATGACCGCCAGAGCGATCCAGGCCTCGCTGAATTGGGTTTCCTTGCTGTAATCAATGGTAATATGACTCAAGCTTTTCCGCCCAATTGACAAACGGTTAAGAATGGACTAAAATACAGCCACAATACATGGAGGGTGATGGCAATGGCTCAGGTAGTGACCGCTATTTATGAAGATGGCGTTTTCAAACCACTGGAAAGGGTTGATCTGCCCGAACGCAAGGTAATCCAACTTGAGCTCCGCCCAGCGGAGGATGAATGGGACACCTCGCTCGATCCGGCTGATCTCCCCGAGTTGGTTGAGAAGTACGATCTCGCTCCGGACCTGGTGCAGGTTCTGACGGAAGGCCCTGTAGCACCCGATCTGACCCTGCGGAACGTGCTGATACTAAACAACTATCTCCTCTTTGGTGAACCAACGCTAGAACTGGGTGTGGTGAGAGAACTATGTACACAGGGGAATTTCTCCCGACAATTTGATCCCGATAGGCTGGATGGATGGGTTGAGAAATATCATCTTACTCAAGATATGATCGAATTGCTTTCTGAAGAGTCTTCACCTTCGGGGTTGACCCTTGAAGATGTCCTGGCCCTCAACGCCTTCACTGGGACGGGCAATGCCGGAGGATGGTTCGACATAGAAGAACTATGTTCCCGAGAGGACATCTGGGATGCCGAGTAGGGTGATCCATTTTCCGGCCGATCGCACTCTCCTGCCAACCTCCAATTCCAAAAGGTTGATGCCGACTGGCTGAGCGTCATCACCTTCTTCTGACTCTTCACCTCATTTCTCCACCGGCACCGGCACCGAATTCACTACCTCCATCACCACTTCCTCAGGGGCGCGGCCGCGCAGGCGGGTCTGCGGGTTGATGATGATGCGGTGGGTCAGGACGTAGGGGGCCAGGTGCTTGACGTCGTCGGGGATGACGAAATCCCGCCCGCGGATGGCGGCCAGGGCCTGGCAGGTCTGGTAGAGAAAGAGGGTCCCCCGCGGGCTGACTCCCAGCTCCACCGATGGATGCTCCCGCGTGGCCCGCGCCACCTGCACGATGTACTCCCGCACCGACTCCTCCACCCGAACGTGACTGCTCTCCCTCTGCAGGGTCAAAAGCTCCTCCGCCGAGGTGACGGCCTCCAGTTCCTCCAAAGGATCCTCGTGCTCGAAACGAAGCAGAATCCGATTCTCCTCCTCCTCGGTGGGATACCCTATTTTGATCTTCAGCATGAAACGGTCCACCTGGGCTTCCGGCAGGGGGAAGGTGCCCTCCAGCTCGATGGGGTTTTGGGTGGCCAGGACGAGGAAGGGGCGGGGCAGGGGCCGGGTGTCGCCGTCCACGGTGATCTGGCGCTCCTGCATCGCCTCCAGGAGGGCCGATTGGGTGCGGGGGGTGGCGCGGTTGATCTCGTCGGCCAGGAGCACCTGGGACATGACGGGTCCAGGGCGGAACTCGAACTCCTGGGCCTTCTGGTTGAAGAAGTAGATGCCGGTCACGTCGCTGGGCAGGAGGTCTGGGGTGAACTGGATGCGCTGGAAGCTACAGCCCAGGGAGCGGGCGACGGCCTTGGCCAGGGTCGTCTTGCCGATGCCGGGCACGTCTTCGATCAGCACGTGCCCTTCGCACAGCAGGGCCACCAGGGCCAACTCGATGACCTCGTCCCTGCCGACGATGACCTTCTTGATGTTCTCCGTGATCCGCCTCGCTGTCTCTGCAATCATCTGAAACCTCCTGATCAGGGAATCAGGGAATCAGGGATCAGGGGATCAGGTTTCCTGGTTGTCTGATTTCCTGATTCCCTCAGATTATAGCACACTTGTCGGAGCTTGACAAAGAACACTGTGGGATTTTCCCTAAAACGGGTTTTGTGGTAACATATTCCGTAAATCTGCAAAGGGGGAATAACGATGACAGAAGAGAAAACAGTTGGTTTCCAGCCTCGTGGCCGTTACTTCGAGGAGTTCACGGTGGGCGATGCGGTGATCAGCCCTGGCCGCACGGTGACCGAGGCCGACATCGTGGCCTTCGCTGCCCTCTCGGGCGACTACAACCAACTGCACACCGATGCCGAGTACGCCAAAGGCACCATTTTCGGAGAGCGCATTGCTCATGGCCTGCTGGGCCTTGCCATCGCCTCGGGGCAGGCTGAGCGCCTGGGCTTTATGGAGGGCACCGTTGAGGCTTTCATGGGCCTGGATTGGAAGTTCCGTGTCCCTATCAAGATCGGGGACACCATCCACGTCGAGGCTCAAGTGGTCCGCAAGAAGGAGATGCGGCGGCTGGGAGGCGGCATCGTCGTTTTTGACGTGGCCGTGGTCAATCACGGGGGCGAGACCGTCCAGAAAGGCCAATGGACAGTCCTGATCAAGAGCAAACCGCTTCCTTGAAATTTTCGCGAATGAATACAAGCCGCTCATGAAAAAACTGTCTATGCTCGCCGTCGGCGTCGGAGATGGCTCTGGTGTCGGGAGTGCCGTTGGCGTCGGTGAAGGCGTCTCTACTGTAGGGGTCGGCAGAGGGGTTCTTTCAATTTGACAAAAGGGGGGTATCTATATATAATGGTGCCGGTGAAGTAGTCGAAGTCTTCACCCAGGCATGCGTGTTCGATAGTAGCTGCCTTTGCAGGAGCCTGAGTGTTTCAATTCCTCCGAGCTCTTAGAGCCAGGAAGAGGACAGGGAAGGAGGTGAGAGCAAAGAATAAGCCCGGCGAAAAGGCCAAACAGCTAGAGAATGAAGTCTACACTTAGGAGGGACTGTGTCCTTCCCCATCATCATCAATGAGGAGGATGAAAAAATGTTCAAAAGCAAGAGATGGGCGATCTTAGTGACTTTCACGATGGTCGCCGTTTTGTTGTTCTCGGCTTGTGCTGCGCCCACCCCCGAGGTAGTGGTCAAGGAGGTGGTGGTCGAGAAAGTCGTCACCCCTACGCCGGTACCTCCAGCGCCATTGCCAGACGTGATTAAGGTCGGCTGCTATGAGCCGATGACCGGAGCTATGGCTGCTGGTGGGCAGATGACCTGGGATGGCGTCGCACTGGCTAATAAGCTGAGGCCTGAGGTCCTGGGGAGGCCGGTGGAGGTGGTCCTGGTGGACAACAAGAGCGACAAGACCGAGGCGGCCACCGCTATGTCCCGCCTGATCGAGGCCGAGAAGGTCGTGGGCGTGATCGGCAGCTACGGTAGCTCCCTCTCCATGGCTGGCGGCGAGGTGGCTGAGAAGGCCCATATCCCCGTCGTCGGCTGCTCGCCTACCAACCCCCTGGTCACCCAAGGCAAGAGATTCTATGTCAGAGCCTGCTTCATAGACCCCTTCCAGGGGGCAGTGATGGCCAAGTATGCTGTAGAGGAGTTGGGAGCCAAGACAGCGGCCATCATCCAGGACGTCGCCCAGGACTACTCGGTCGGCCTGTCGGCCTTCTTCAGGGACACTTTCATCGAGCTGACCGGGGACCCCAAGAGCATCGTCGCTTTCACCTCCTACCAGACGGGCGACACGGACTTCACCGCCCAGTTGACCCACGCCATAGGCAAGAACCCGGACGTGATCTTCTCGTCGGGGTACTACGGTGAGGCGGCAATGCTCTGTAAGCAGGCCAGGGAGCTTGGCTACAAGGGGGCGCTGTTGGGCGGAGACGCCTGGGATGCCCCGGAGCTGATCGAGATCGGCGGGGCGGCAGTGGAAGGCGTGGCCTTCAGCACCCACTACCATCCGAAGGGGGCTATCACTCCCGCTTCCGCCAAGTTCGTGGCGGAGTTTGAGGCGGAATACGGCAGGGAGGCGGATGCCTTCGCCGCCCTGGGCTTTGACGCCTACATGCTCCTCCTCGACGCCATCGAACGCGCAGGCTCCGTTGATGGCGATGCCATAGCCGATGCATTGTATGCAACGGATAGGTTCGAGGGGGTCACGGGCTGGATAACGCTGAATGAAACCGGCGATGCTGTGAAGAGCGCTGTGATCAAGACGGTTAAGAACGGTAAGTTCGAGTTCTTAACCAGTGTAGAGCCTTTCTAAGCCCCACACCTGTAGGTTGGGAGGAGAAGAGGTGCCTCTTCTCCTCCCAATTTTGCGTTTTATCGCTTAGAATTCGGCTCAGAAAGGTAGTTCTGTGAATCGAGCTATGATCGCCGATAGAATAGCGAGGCTCGAGGGCAAAGGCATAGCCGTTGAATGGGCCCGTGAATTGGCGAGGGGTAGAAAGGGTCTCATCAGGCTGGAAACAGCGGACCCTAATTTCGATACGCCCCCGCACATTATCGAGGCAGCCAAAAGGGCCCTTGATCGAGGCCATACTCACTACACCGATTTTCAGGGTCTACCTGAATTGAGGGAAGCCATCGCTGAGAAGCTGGAGGCCGAGGCCGGGGTGTCTTACAACCCCGATACCGAAATCCTGGTCACCAGCGGCACCGCCGAGTCCATCTATATCGCTATCCAGGGCACGATAAATCCTGGCGATGAGGTCATCTTAACCGATCCGACTTATCTTATCTTTGAGCCGTGCGTTATGCTGGCAGGGGGTATGGTTGTCAGGATACCTCTTATTGAAGAGGCTGGATGGACTTTAGATGTGGAAGAACTGAGAGCTAAAGCAGGGCCGAGACCGAGAGCGGTTATCATCAATTCCCCTAACAACCCTACGGGCACCGTCTTCGGCCGCGCTGAATTGGAGCAAGTAGCCGAAGTAGCCCTTGAAAATGATCTTATCGTGTTATTCGATATGCTCTTTGATAAAATAGTTTTCGATGGGGAGAAAATGGAAAACGTGGTCTCTATCCCTGATATGAAGGCCCGCACCATCCTGCTGGGTGGTTTTTCGAAAGTCTATTCCACGTGCGGCTTCAGGGTGGGCTGGTTGGCCGCCGGCGCGGAGCTTGTATCACGGTTGACGAATACGTTGCATTTGTACGTCTCCATTTGCGCCGGTAGCGTAGCTCAGGAAGCGGCCATCGCTGCCCTGCGGGGGCCACAGGATTGGTTAAAAGAGTGGGTTGGCAGTTATCAGCAGCGCAGGGATCTGTTAGTCGAGGGGTTGAACAGCATAGATGGTATCCGTTGTCAGTTACCAAAAGGGGGCTATTTTGTTTTCCCTGATATCTCTGGGATAGAAAAGGATGCATACCAATTCGCTCAAAGGTTGATTGATGAGGCAGGAGTAGTGGTGACTCCAGGCTCAGATTATGGGCCTCATGGTCAGGGTCATGTGCGCATGGTGTTCGGGTCAACCTCGGAGGACGGGATCCGCGAGGCTGTGGAGAGGATGAAGAGGCACCTGCCTTTTTAAAGAGAAGACCTTCTCGATTGTGAATTAGGAGCAGTGTATGAGCTTAGACATGTTCTTACAGCACCTGGCCAATGGCATCTCTCTAGGAGGTCTGTACGCGTTGATCGCCATCGGCTACACCATGGTTTACGGGATATTAAGGCTCATCAACTTTGCCCACGGCGATATTTTCATGATGAGCGCTTATATGGCTTTCTATGGAGTTTCCCTCTTTGCCTTGCCATGGTATGTGTCCTTCGGGCTGACGATCCCGCTGGCAGCTATCCTGGGGATGGCGGTGGAGAGGGTCGCTTATCGTCCTCTCAGGGATGCACCCCGGATTTCGGCCCTTATCTCGGCCATCGGGGTTTCCCTCTTGCTGGAGAACGTTGGCATCGTCACTTTCGGAGGAAGGCCGAAAGCTTTTCCTCGTCCACCGCTTTTCGCCCAAGAGTGGAACTTAGGTGGGGTCCGTATTCTTAGCCTTACCTTCTTCATAATTGTGATCTCCTGTGTCTTACTGGTGGGGGTGTTCTATCTGGTCTACAGGACAAAGACGGGGCGGGCTATGAGGGCCGTGGCTTGGGATTTCGAGGTGGCCAGGCTCATGGGAATCAACATCAACCAGGTCATCTCCTTGACCTTCGCCATTGGCTCCATCTTAGCGGCGGCTGGGGCAATTATGTGGGGCATGAAATTCCCCCAACTGCTGCCTCTGATGGGGGTAGTCCCTGGACTGAAGTGCTTTATTGCTGCGGTCGTGGGAGGGATTGGAAGCGTCCCCGGAGCCATGTTAGGCGGTTTCATCCTTGGAGTGGGCGAAATCATGATCGTCGCCTTCTTCCCAGAATTGGCGGGCTTTAAATACGCCTTCGCCTATTTGGCTTTGATCCTGATCCTCCTCGTGAAGCCCACGGGCTTGCTCGGCAAAGTGGAGGAGGAGAAAGCGTGATATCATGAGAAAAGGAACCTCAAGAATCCTGACGGCAATAAGCTTACTGGTGCTTTTTCTGTTCCTATGGTGGGCTGAGGAGAATCTGGATCCCTACCTCCGCAGGATCTTGAACCTTATCGCCATCAACATCATCTGGGTTGTGACATTCAACTTGATTTACGGCTATACCGGCCAGTTTTCCCTCGGACACGCGGGCTTCATAGCCATTGGGGCCTATGTTACGGCGCTGTTGACCCTGCCACCGGCTCAGAAAGAGCAGAGTTTTTTCCTCTCTCCTTGCATTTGGCCTCTAAGCGTCATCCAATGGCCATTCTTGCCCTCGTTGATATTAGGGGCTCTTCTGGCCGGGGTATTTGGCGTGTTAATCGGAATCCCATCCCTTCAGCTTCGCGGCGACTATATGGCCCTCGTGACCCTGGGCTTCGCTGAAGTAATCAGGGTCATCAACATGAACTTGCAGTCCATCACCAACGGCTCACTAGGCCTGAAGGGGATCCCCGAATACACGAACCTCTTTTGGAGTTGGGGATGTGCCATCTTCACCATCTTCGTCGTCTGGATGCTGGGGAACAGTAGCTATGGGCGGGCTTTCAAGGCCATAAGGGAAGACGAGATCGCCGCTGAGACCACCGGCGTTAGCATCTTCTACCATAAGCTCATGGCCTTCGCCATTGCTGCCCTGCTTACTGGCGTGGGTGGGGGGCTCTTCGCCAATCTGATCAGCACTATAGACCCGAACCTCTTCAGCTTCCTTCTATCCTATCAGGTGGTGACCATTTTGGTGCTGGGCGGGGTGGGGAGCATAACCGGGAATGTCCTGGCTTCGATCATGTATGTCAGCCTCTTCGAATTACTGAGGCCCATTGACCAGCCCATGACCTTCGGAAGTATAACCCTTCCCGGACGCCCAGGGATGAGAATGGTGATGTTCTCCATCATATTCCTACTGGTTATTCTCTTCTATCGCCGGGGGTTGATGGGGTCCAACGAGTTCTCCTGGCGATGGCTGTTGTCGAAGCTGCAGCCGATATTCAAAAGGAAGAGGCAAGAGGATGACCATTCTAAAGACTGACGGCTTGTCTAAGCATTTCGGAGGGCTCATCGCCGTCTCCGATTTCAACGTCGAGATGGAGGAAGGGGAGCTAGTAGGACTCATCGGCCCTAACGGCTCGGGCAAGACGACTATATTCAATGTGATAACGGGTTTATACAAGCCCACCGCCGGCAGTATCCACTTCGATGGAAAAGACGTAACCGGGTTAAGGCCGGATAAGATAACCGCCCTGGGCATCGCCAGGACCTTCCAGAATATCCGCTTGTTCTCGGAGCTCAGCGTCCTCGATAACGTCATGGTAGGCCACCATCTAAGGCTCCATTCTTCTCCCTTTGTCGCTGCCCTTGGATTGCCTATGTATCGTCGGGAGGAGGAGGAGATAACTCAGAACTCATGGAGATTGCTGGAGACTGTCGGTCTGGCCAATGTTGCTCAGGAAGAGGCAGGTGGCCTGCCTTACGGGCAACAAAGGAAACTGGAGATAGCGCGCGCCCTGGCTACAAGGCCGAAGTTGCTCCTCCTCGACGAGCCGGCGGCCGGCATGAACCCTGAGGAGGTCCGTGAGTTGATGGATTTCATCCACAGGATCATGGAGGAATTCGACCTGACCGTATTCCTGGTAGAGCATCACATGAGACTGATCATGGGTATATGTCCCAGGATCCTGGTGTTAGACCACGGGGTCACCATTGCCCACGGGACTCCCGATGAGATCCAGAACGATCCCAAGGTTATCGAAGCCTATCTGGGTGTGGAGGAGGAAGATGCTTAATATCGAGAACCTCCACGTTTACTATGGCGGAATCCACGCCCTCAAGGGCATCTCCCTCGAGGTGGCAGAGGGAAAGATAGTGACCCTCATCGGAGCCAACGGCGCTGGCAAGAGCACTACCTTGCGGACTATCTCCGGAATCGTGAGGCCACGGGAGGGGCGGATAACCTTCGAGGGCAAAGATATGACCGCATTGCCGGCCTACGAGATCGTAGGGATGGGGATAGCCTTGGTTCCCGAGGGTAGGAGGGTCTTCACCCACCTGACAGTGCTGGAGAATTTGCTGCTGGGCGCCCATACCAGACGGGACTCCAGGGGCGTGCACGAGGATTTGGAGTCGGTCTGCGAACTCTTTCCGATACTTAAGGAGAGAGCCTCGCAGAGCGCTGGCACCTTATCTGGTGGAGAACAGCAGATGCTGGCGGTTGGCCGGGCTTTGATGTCCAGGCCCAGGCTGTTGCTGATGGACGAACCATCGCTGGGACTGGCCCCTTTCTTGGTGAAGGAGGTCTTTAAAACCATCAGGCAGTTGCACGATGAGGGGACAACGATCCTGTTGGTCGAGCAGAACGCCCGCGCTGCCCTTCGCATTGCAGACTATGGGTATATCCTGGAGACGGGCGAGATAGTCCTGCAGGGGACCGGGGATGAGCTAGTCCACAACGACGATGTGAGGAAGGCATACCTGGGGGTGGAGTGATGAATGAATTAGAAATTGCAGATCCCGAAGTCGCCGCTGCCCTGAAAAGCGAATTGGCACGCCAAGCTTTCACCATTGAGCTTGTTGCGGCGACGAACTTCGCCAGCCGGGCGGTTTTGGAGGTGCAGGGCAGCGTCTTCGCCCACAAGACCTTAGAAGGGTATCTTGGAAAGCGCTACCACGGCGGCCACAAATACGTGGATGTCATCGAGAACCTGGCTATCGAACGCGCTAAGGAGATCTTTGGGGCGGAGCACGCCAATGTGCAGCCTCACTCCGGGGTAAGCGCCAACATGGCGGTCTATTTCGCCGTCCTGCAGCCTGGGGACGGCATCCTGGGGATGGACCTGGCTACCGGAGGACACCTCTCCCATGGACACCCAGCTTCCTTCAGCGGGAGATTTTATCGGGCCTCGTTCTACGGCGTGGACCCGGATTCGGAGTTGATCGTCTACGACGAGGTGGCAACTATCGCTTCCAGAGAGCGGCCTAAGATGATCGTTTGCGGGGGCAGCGCTTATCCCAGGGTCATTGACTTCGCCAGGTTTCGTGAGATCGCCGACGAGGTTGGCGCCTATCTCCTGGCTGATGTGGCCCATTTCGCCGGGCTGATAGCTGGCGGAGCGTATCCCTCCCCTGTTCCTTACGCGGATTTCGTTACCTTCACCACCTACAAAACCTTCCGTGGCTCCCGTGGGGGGACCATCCTCTGCAAGAAGGAATTCGCCGACCAGGTTGATGCCGCCGTCTTTCCTGGGGTCCAGGGCTCGATGCACATGCACCTCATGGCGGGGAAAGCGGTAACCTTTAAGTTAGCCATGACCCAGGAGTTCCGTGATTACAGTAAGCAGGTGGTAGCCAACGCCAGGGTGCTGGCCAAGGCGCTTCAGGAATGCGGTTACCGTATTGTCACCGCGGGAACGGACAGCCACATCGTGTTGGTGGACTTGAGGTCCAAGAAAGTGACTGGCAAGCGAGCCCAGGAGGTTCTGGAGGACGCGGGCATCGTGACCAACATGAACAGAATCCCCTTCGATCCCCTCGGCGCCACTGTGACCAGTGGCATACGCCTCGGAAGCTCGGCCGTGACCACCAGGGGATTCCGCGAAGTGGAAATGGAGGAGACCGCCGATATCATTGATGCTGTCCTTTCCCATCCGACCGATGAGAGGACGCTGCAGGAGGCTCGACGTAGAGTGCGGGAGCTATGCCTAAGATTCCCCTTGTATGTGGATCGTTGGTAAATGGGATCGTCGTCCAGATAGCCAGGAGAGGGTGATTTTTACACTCTCCTTTTTGGATATATCAAAAGAGCACCGCCGATGCAGGGGGCAGAGAAATGGGACCTGATTGCCAAGTCAGACCATCCGACCAGAGACCAAGGACTACCCGACCAAACATAGCGAATAGCGAATAGCGAATAGCGAAATGGAGGTATTGCAATGTCAAAAAGCGATATGAGAAGGATACTCGTGAGCGGGGCCTGCGGCCAGATCGGCTCCGAGCTGACCCTGGCCCTGCGGGAGAGGTACGGCCACGAGAACGTGGTAGCTACAGGCCATAGAACGAAGCCCAGTGACAAGCTATGCCAGTCGGGGCCTTTCGAGTTCATTGACGTTACCAGGAGGGAGACCGTCGAGGAGGTCGTGGAGAAATATGACATTGACACGGTCTATCACCTGGCGGCCATCCTCTCGGCCGTCGGAGAGGAAAAGCCTCACCTGGCGTGGGAGGTGAACATCAACGGCCTGTACAATATCCTCGAAGTGGCGCGGGAACGCGAGATGGCCCGCGTTTTCTGTCCCAGTTCCATCGCCGTCTTTGGTCCGGAAACGCCCCGCGAGAACACACCCCAGGAGACGGTGCTGCGTCCCAGGACCATGTACGGCGTCACCAAAGTGGCCGGGGAACTGCTGTGCAACTACTACTTCAAGAGATTCGGTTTGGACGTGCGTGGCACCCGTTACCCCGGCATCATCAGCAGCGAGACCCTTCCAGGCGGCGGTACCACCGATTACGCCGTGGAGATCTTCTACGAGGCGATCAGGCACCAGCGGTACACCTGTTTCCTGCGGGAAGACACGGTGCTACCCATGATGTACATGCCTGACTGCATCAAGGCTACCATTGACCTGATGGAGGCTGACCTTTCCAGGCTCAAGCACCACGCCGATTTCAACCTGGCGGCCATGAGCTTCTCCCCCGCTGAGTTGGTGGCCGAGATCAAAAAACACATCCCAGAGTTCACCTGCGAATACCAGCCCGACTTCAGGCAAGCCATCGCCGACTCCTGGCCCAGGACCATTGACGACAGTGCCGCCCGCCAGGAGTGGGGTTGGGAGCCGAGCTACGACCTGGCGGCTATGACGGCGGATATGTTGGAGAAATTGGGGCAACGGATAGGAAGCGGATAATTGGATGGTTGCTCATGCCAGCGGAAAGGTGTATACTACGTGCTGGCTGGTCATTTGCGCAGATAATGTCTTTACAAATGCCGCATGGGTACGGCATTTTGCAGCCGATATCCCTCGGCGGTTCTGTTGTGGTGGGACCGAGGAGTTGGCCGGGGCGGTGGGGGAGTTACGGCAGCGGATCCACACAACTTGAGAGGCCAAGATGACCATTGAGGAATTAGAGGCTCTCATTGCTCAAGGTGAAGGACAACAACTGGAGTTCAAGCGGTCGCTGGCTGAACTGGAGACCGCCGTGCGCACCCTGGCTGCCTTTGCCAACACCGAAGGGGGGACTGTGCTCTTCGGCGTGCGCCAGTCGGGCGAGATGGTAGGGGTGGAGGCCAGTCAGGCCAGCAAGGAGCAACTGGTCAACAAGGTCACATCCAGCACCGACCCGGTGCTTTATCCCTCGGTGGAGTTCGTGAAGGTGAACGGCAAGACAGTGATCGTGGTTACTGTGGCCGAGAGTGAGAACAAGCCTCACCTGGCCGGGGGCCGGGCCTACAAGCGGGTGGGAGCCACGACCGTGCAGTTGCGCCGCGACGAGTACGAACGCCTGCTCCTGGGGCGGCGTGCCTCCGAATACGATCGCCAGCCGGCGGAAAGGGCGACCTGGCAGGACATAGACGAAGACAGGGTGCGCTGGTACCTGAACCGGCGTGCCGAAAAGCGAGGGCTGGAAGTCCCCAGCACGCCGCTGCCCAACGTTCTGACCGGTCTGGGCGCGCTGGTGGAACGGGATGGGCAACTGGTGCCTACCCGGGCCGGCGTCCTCTTCTTTGGCCGGGATCCACAGACCTTCCTGCCTCACAGTGAGGTGCGGATCGCCCGCTTCCAGGGGACGACGATGATGCACTTTGTGGACCGGGCCGACCTGCGGGGGACAGTGCCGGAGGTGATTGACGAAGCCGAACGGTTCATCCGGCGCAACACCCGCCTGGCGGCCAAGGTGGTGGGGTTCCGCCGTCGCGAGGTGACCGAGTACCCTTACGAGGCGGTGCGGGAGGCCATTTGCAACGCCGTCTGCCACCGGGATTACACCATGACCGGCTCCGTGGTGCGGGTGATGATCTTTGACGATCGCATTGAGGTTAACAGCCCTGGTGGGCTGCCGCCTGGCGTGACCCTCCAGAACATCGAGCGCAAGCACGTGCTGCGCAACACCCTGCTGGCCAACTTCCTGTACGATATCTTCTACATTGAGAAGTGGGGAGCGGGCATCACCAAGATGCGGCGGCTGATGCGGGAGCACGGGTTGAGGGAGCCGCTTCTGGAAGACCTGGGCAGCTTCTTCGCTGTCACCTTCTACGGCCCGGGCGACCGCATCCTGGACCTGATCCCCGAGGAAGGCGTGACCGACCTGCGGGCTTTGGGTTTGAACGAGCGGCAGATTGAGGCGTTGCGGTTGATGGTGAATGAGAAACGCGTCCTGACGAACAGAGACTACCGTGAGTTGTTCAATGTTGGGAATCAGACCGCGGCCAGAGAGTTGACAAAGCTGGTCGAAAAAGGCCAGGCCCGGCAGGTTGGATCAGGACGGGCGACCAAGTATGAGGCTTCGTAATCACACGATTAGTGACAGAATCACACGATTGTTCACATGATTTGCCGCTACGTTGCGACATGATGAGATTGGCCACCATTTGGTGAGATTAGTGATGAGATCAGCACGACCATCTGATGGTTGGCTGACTTCAACGACCCGCCCTTCGACCGCATGGGCAACATCATCGGCGGGACCCACCGCTGCGGCGTCGTCGAGGGATTGGTCGGGGCGGTGGGGGAGTTACAGCAACAGGTGTGTGCAGCTCGAGGTGCAACAGTAGGGATGAACGAAGAGACTTTCGCTCGTTTGCTCCAGCAACGGGAAGGCGAGACACTGGATTTCAAGCAAGAGCTGCCAGGGTCGTCTGACCTGGCTGTGCTCATCAGCGCCTTCTACAACACGCGCGGCGGCACGATCGTCATCGGCGTGGACGACCAACGCCGGCCGGTGGGGGTGAACCAGCCACAGGGCGTGGAGGCCGGTATCGTCAACATCATCCGTGACCGTCTGGACCTGGACGTGCCACCCACCATCGAGATCGTAGCCTACCAGGGCAGGGAATTCGTGGTGGTCACCTGTCCTCGTGGACCCTATCCGCCCTACTTCGTGCGTGGCGAACCCAGGCCATACGTGCGCGTCGGTTCCACCAATCGGGTTGCTACCCACGCCGAGATCCGGCACCTCTACCTGCTCTCGGGTGAGGTAAGCTACGAGACTCTGCCTTGCCGTGGAGCCACCCTGGCTGACCTCTCCCCAGCTCTCATCACCCGTTACCGAGAACGGCGCGGCCGGCACACTGCTGGCGCCCTCGACATCAGCGACGAGGAATTGCTGCGCAACCTGGGTTGCGTGGTTGAAGACGAAGGCCGGCTTTTGCCCACCAACGCCGGAGTGTTGCTGTTCTGCGAAGACCCCTACCGCTTCCTGCGCCAAAACGAGATCACCTGTGCTCAGTTCAAAGGCACCGACATGCTGCGCACTATTGACCGCAAAGACCTGCGCGGGGCGCTGCCTGACCTGGTGATGGCGGCGGAACAGTTCCTTTATCGCCACATCCGTATTGGTCACGAGGTGATCGGTTTCGAAGGGATTGACTACTGGGAATACCCCCAGGAGGCGATGCGTGAAGCCCTTATCAATGCCGTCATCCATCGAGACTACAGCATCGTTGGTGGGCGCATCCGTATCTTCCTGTTCGATGACCGCATCGAATTCTACAGCCCTGGCGACCTGCTCCCCGGTGTCACCGTGGAGAAGATGCAGCGGTTGGAGAGCCAGTCCAAGCTACGCAACCCGGTCGTCGTCGAAGTCTTCCGTGACCTGGGTGGTTTCATCGAAAAGATGGGCACCGGCATCCAGCGTATGGCCCGGGCCATGGAGGAACACGGGCTGCTCCGGCCTCGTTTTGAGGAACTGGGAGGTGAGTTCCGCGTCACGCTCATTGGCCCAGGAGACCGGTTCATGGAAAAAGGGGCTGTTCCAGAGTGGGTGCGTGGGCTGAACGAGCGACAGGTCAAGGCGATTGGGTACGTGAGGCAGCATGGCCGAGTGACCAGTCGGCAGTATCAGGCTTTTCTTGGCGTTAGTCTAAGCACCGCCAAGAGAGACCTACAAACGCTAGTGACACGCGGTTTCTTACGGCAACAGGGAACAGGCCGTTCTTCATATTATGTATTGACCAGAGCATTGGATATGCCCAATGAGTAGCTATCCAGCTCATATCGGCCCATATCGGCTCATTTCCGGCTCATTTCTGGGCGATTTTCGGACCATTGATTGGGCATTTATTGAGCAATCCCTTGGCCGTTGTTGGGCAACAAGGTCACATAACCGCATCCTGGCCCTGATCCCGGAGGAGGGCGTCACCGACCTGCGCACCCTGGGCTTGAACGAGCGGCAGATTGAAGCGCTCAGGTTGATGGTGAATGAGAGGCAAAAGCTCACCAACCGCCAGTACCGAGAAATATTTGGCATCACAGATCGTACCGCCCTACGTGATTTCACTGGTCTGATAGCGGTAGGGTACGCTCAACGAGTAGGAGAGGGACCCAGCGCATATTACATAGCCACATGAATGTCGGGATCAGGCGAAAAATGTCGGGATTCATGTCGTGATTACCCCGGCCACGTTGAAGAGACCAATATACACGATTAGGCAAAAAAGTACACGATTAAGCACACGATTCTTCTGCAAGGCGTACTTGGCGTGATTCATTGGGTAACATCATCGGCGTGCGTAGCTCACCGCTTCGGCGGGGTGGAGGAGTTGGTTGGGGCGGTAGG
>Ga0194113_10005008_pt1 | contig 17212 bp, 18 predicted proteins | sample TA2MahC200mmetaG_FD_146193 | JGI IMG/M metagenome (GOLD analysis project Ga0194113, IMG submission 146193) | Freshwater microbial communities from Lake Tanganyika, Tanzania - TA2015017 Mahale Deep Cast 200m | ecosystem: Environmental > Aquatic > Freshwater > Lake | place: Tanzania: Lake... | reverse complement strand
AAAAGAGCGTCGGTTGCCGGCGGAGGTGGAATTAGTGCTCTTCCGCATCGCCCAGGAGGCGTTGAGAAACGTGTGGAAACACGCACAGGCAACCGAAGCTGAGATTACTGTTGAATTCAGAGAAGATACAACAGCGATAACCATCGGTGATGACGGCAGAGGGTTTACACCTCCTCAGAAAATCGGCAGTTTGGCCAGGGATGGGAAGCTCGGTATGGCAGGGATGCAGGAAAGGGCTCAGCTAGTCGGCGGCAATCTGACAGTACAGTCTGAACCGGGAAGGGGAACCAGCATCACCATAGAGCTGCCGGTGTAAGCAGAATCTTCAGGGCATTCCAGTCAGTTATCCTTGTTGTCTGAGGTGGGACCTCATAAATGCGTGTTCTGTGGCGTCAGATATGCAATTCGATGATGTCGCCGTCTTTGAGGACATGCTCAGGGCCAACTCGCTGGCCATCGAATTTGCCTGAGCCCCAGACTACGGCGTATTTCAGTTTTGCCTTGAAGTCCTTGTGTACATCTTCAGCAGCCTTCTTGATGGTGCTTCCTTTCTTGAGGATTATGGGGTCGGTCATGTCTGGTTTCGTCCCAGGTGTCTTGGTATAGGCCCGCATTATCTCCAGGGCGTCGAAAATCGTCCTCTTCAGTTCCTCCACACCGATGCCAAAAGCGGCGGAAATCGATGCCAAGGGGAACCGTGTATCATATCTTGAACTAAGCAGTTTAACATTGTCACCAGAATCGTCGGCATCGCTCTTGTTGGCGATAATCATTATCTTGCGCTGGCGGCGGCCGACGGTGGATTCATCTGATACATCTGTCTCCGGTATTATGCCCATGCTCTCCAGTTCTTGAAGTACGGCCTCTACCTGTTGCACTGGCTCGTAACTCAAGTCCACGATGATTGCTATGAGGTCAGCATTGCGGGCGATATTGTTTATCCAGACGCGGGACTCTTTGCCTGTGACCGGCGGTGTGTCTATCATCTGAATCTGGATATTCTGGAACTTCATCATGCCTACTGTTGGTCTCTGTGTAGTGAAGGGGTAATCTCCGATTTCCGGCGTAGCCTCGGTGAGCGAGGCCAGTAGCTGGGACTTGCCGGTGTTGGGCAAGCCAATCAATGCCACCTGGCCAGCGCCTTCCTTCCTGATGTGGAAGCTAGTGCGGCTGGTGGCGTATCTTCTCTCTGCTTCCTCAGTGAACTTGGCAATCTTCCTGCGCAGCTCGGCGTGGAGCTTGTCCGTGCCTTTGTGCTTGGGCATGATAGCCAGCATGGTCTCCAGCGCCTCGATTTTTTCTTCGGACGTTTTAGCCTCGCGGAAGCGTTTTTCGGCTTCAAAGTATTGAGGTGGCAAATTGGCTGGCATGGCTTTCTTGCAGGTTCAATTTTAGCATACTACACAGCTATGTGGTGAACTGCTATACTCAATGGGCAAAAAATGAGTTCTAATCTGAAAAAAGCCTTGAGTGGTTTTCTGAAAGCTGAAGACGCTCAGAAACTGGCATTGCTTCTGGAAGAGGCGTTAAGGAAGGGGAAGATTTCCTATGAGGAGGCTACCGCATTGGTTGGTGGTGATGCTGAGGACATCCTGATTTTAGCTTATGGTTGGCGGTTGTTGTTGCCGGCGAGGGCGGCTCATGCTGGCGACTGGGAAGACCGGATGCTGTTGCCCAGGGCAGGCGAAATCTACCGGATTCCTAACGTGGCAAGACACCTGGTGGAGAATGCCATGCAAACAGACCGCTGGGAGCCGGAGAAGGCTATCCGTGAGGTATTTCAGGAGATAGGGGAGCCGGAGACAGATAAATTGCTGTCGCTGGTGGAGAGGATGGCTTCGGAGTTGAGGGGCAGGCGTATTTATGGTGTTGACATAAAGCGACTATGCGCTGAGCTTGGCCTCAAGGATAGGGTTGACCCCATAGTGTCCGAGCTGAAGGGCTGTGGCATTGTGAGCCACAAGATGGCATCCTTTACCGATGCCGCCAGAGAAGGGTCACCAATTTATGAGTTCAATCCTTCGCTGCTTGTGGGAGAATGAAAGTGAAAGTTGCAGGTTGCAAGATGCGAGACACAAAGAGAATGAGACAGTTGTTGCTAATCTGTGTGGTGGCTGTGTTGGTGGTTGCAGGGTGCGGGCAGCCGGCGGGTAAAGCTGGCTCTGGGCAGCTTCCAGATGAGCCGCAGGTGGAGCATAAGTTCGTCGAAGCTGGTGGTGTAAGCTGGCACTACGTGGAGGCAGGCAATGGCGAGCCAGTTGTCTTCCTCCACGGCTTGCCGGAAAGCTGGTTTTCCTGGCATTACCAGATTGAAGAAGTCAGCCAGAAGTATCGGGTGATAGCTGTTGACCTCAAGGGTTATGGCCAATCTGACAAGAGGGACGGCGATTATAGTCTCCCCGCAGTGTCTAAGGAGCTGATTGCGCTGTTCGATGCCATCGGGCTGGAGAAGTTTTCGCTGGTGACCCATGATTGGGGCTCAATTATCGGCGACTATGTCGCCAGTGCAGTCCCTGACCGCGTCATCAAGTATATTCGGATGCAAGCGCCGGTGCTGGAGACTGATGCTGCCAGGCATCCGCAGTTTCAGCTATTCAAGAACCAGTTTTTTGCCAGCAATATGATGTCAGATGCCAGGTCTTTCGTCACCAGGGTTTATGAGCCTCGTACGGTGCAGAAGATAAGCGAAAGCGACATGGAAGGGATTATCCGCGAGTTCGGGCGGCCCGGCGTTGCTGAAGCTGTGCCCCGATATTTCCGCGACTTCGTCTGGGAAGATGAGGACGCTCGAAGGGCGATGTTTCAGAAGATGACATTCCCTGTGCTGGTGTTGCAAGGTGAGAAGGACCCGGCACAGCCGCTATGGTATTATGAGGGAATCGAGACTGTTTTTCCAGATGTGAAGTTCCAGGTAATCACGGATGCAGGTCATTTCACGGAATTGGAGAAACCGCAGGAAGTCAGCAAAGCTATACTGGATTTTTTGAGTCAATAGTTCAATTAAGAGGAATTTGTCGAGATAAAATGATAATCATTACCTTGGAGGTGTGTAATGGGCTCTGCCAAATGGAATGACATTTTTAAGCTGTGCCTGAGCGTTCTGGTTTGTCTTGGCGCTGGCTGGGTCGGTTCTATATTTACCCGGCCGGCAATTGCAACCTGGTATGCGGCGCTTGAGAAACCGGCTTTCACTCCGCCGAACTGGGTCTTTGGGCCTGTTTGGACGCTGCTATATATCCTCATGGGGGTAGCAGCGTTCCTGGTCTGGCGCAAGGGGTGGGGACTCAGAGAGGTCAGGATAGGGCTGGTTACCTTCCTGGTTCAACTGGTATTGAATGTCACCTGGTCTATTGTCTTTTTTGGGCTGAAGTCCCCTCTTGCCGGCGTGATAGTAATCGTGGGGTTGTGGGTGGTGCTGCTGTTCACCATATTGAGGTTCTTCAAACTATCAACTGCAGCCGGCTGGCTTCTGGTGCCCTACATACTGTGGGTCAGCTTCGCTGCCGCGTTGAACATGGCAGTCTGGGCGTTGAATCCGCAGGGATAGGCTTGGGCGAATTCGGCTCTAGCCCATGCGGGCGAACATCACCTCGCCGCCTTCCAGGATGACGTTCATGGAACGGCCGCAGTGGGGGCAGGGGAGAAGGCCCTTGTAGTTAGCCTTATCGGGTCCCACGGGTATTTTCCTGCCGCAGCCGATACAGGTAACGCCTGGGGTGGGGTCCACCGGGCGGCGGGGCTGGTGCTGAGATTTGTGTGCCATCCACTCTTCGGCGGTGGCAAACTCGATACCGCATTGTGTGCAGGTGAAACGCATTTCTAATTTCCTCCTGGGCAAGTCGTGTTGCCGACGAACTTGCCTTAATGATTACAGGGTGTGGTGAAGTTGTCAATTGTTGGGCTGGCATGCCTATTGTCTCCTGCCTGTTGCCTGCCGACTGCCTACTGCTGACTTGCAACTTGAAACTTGCATCTTGCAACTACGGCTGCGCCGCCTGGCCACCTACATGCAGCCACCATCCGCAATCTTGCCACAATCGAATATGCTATAATTTACTTTACCACGGAGGGTACATCGCATTGACTAGTGGAAAGCAGAAGTTAGTAGAAAAGAATAAAGACATCGAGAAGCGATACAAGGCTCTGGAGGCGATACGAGCCGTTAGACAAAAAATCGCCCAGGCTCACGGAAGCTTCCCCGAAATCAATTCATTAATCCGCCGAATGCGAGAGGATAGCACCGTCGCACGGTGACTAAGGTAGTTGTAGACGCCAGCTTAGCACTTCGCTGGGTACTAAAAGACGAGAAGGAGCCTAGCGCAGACGCTCTACTGCAGCAATGGATAGTCTCTTCTATTGAGATACTTGTTCCTCCGCTATTTCTTGCAGAGATAACCAACGCTCTCTATCTTTCTTTCAAGAGAAAGCGCCTCACATTGGACGAAGCCGGATTGGCTCTGCGCAGCATCCTCGAACTGGGAATACAAGTGGCGGAGCCGCCAAGACTATACCTGCAAAGCCTACAGGTTGCTGCCGAATACAGCCTTACCAATGCCTATGATGCGCAGTATGTCGCCCTGGCCCAGATTGAAGACTGCCAACTGTGGACAGCAGACGAACGCCTGGTATCTAACATTCAGCCATCGCCATCGTGGCTCAAGCTCGTCTAATCCCACCGCCTACCGCGTCTCATCCTCTTGCATCTTGAAGCTTGCATCTTGCAGCTATCGCCGAGTCCCGAGCGACGAGCAACGAGTCCCGCCTATTGACTATCGCCCTATAGCTCGCTGTTCACGCCCGCATCCGTGGGGAATGCCTGGAATTTCCGTGCCCTCAGATAAAGCCAGTTTGCACAAAAGTCAGGAGAGTGTAATGCAGGTAAATCAAAAATCAGCAAATTTGCTAATCTCCAAACTCCTGCGTATTCTGCTAGTCAGGCTCCTCATCGTTTCCGAGCCTCACACGCATCACTAGTCACTTCAAGGAAAGATCTATCTCGACGGTGGGCTGATAGAGTTGTAGTTTCAAAGAGAGTTTGGGTGAGAGAGTTGCCTAGAAAGCTATCGATTCATTGCCTAATGTAGGCTCAACTTGGGTTTCCACCCACATATAGGATATCGCCAACACCTCCAAGAGTCTTTATTGCTGATGCGTAGACATTCTCTAGTTTGCCAACTTCTATTGTCGTATTAATCAGTTGCTGAGGACTAATACTTTCGAAATAGCTTTGCGCTATGAATTCACCATTCATAGTAATTAAGCCGGTCTGAAGATCTTTAAGTGGTAAAGAACCATTGTTAAGGATAGACAATGAGATATCGCTTTCGTTTTGTGAGAATCTTGCTATCTTTAGCGAATATACCGTTGCTTTCGATCCCCACGACAGTTTAATCAGCTTATTGGGCAATAATGAGCCAATAAAATTATTAATATGAGGAGCGGCCAGAATCAAAGTGGCCCCATATTTATATGCGACTTTCCTTATACCCCTTGCAACAATCGCAGCCATTTCTGGATTGAGTGTTGAAACAAATTCATCTGCAATCCATAGCGGTTTTTTTGAATCACAAAGTCTCGCAATTGCAAATCTATATCTCTGTCCATCGGATATTTGGTTCGGCCTCTTTATATAGAGATATGCTTCTGTTAAACCTACTGAATTTAGGAGTTCGATTGCCTCTTTTATATTACTGTCAGTTTTCACTTGATCCACAAGTGACTTAGATAATTCGAATCGGGTATTTAAAAGTTCAACTGAATTAGCAGAGAATCTAGGAAAGTTGCCAGACCATTGTAAGGTTTTTCTCAAAATGTCCCGTTTTACTGTCAGTAACTTAAGGAGAGTACTTTTACCGCTTCCGGAGGCTCCTGTAATTAATACTACGTCTCCTGGCTCTATAATCAGCGAAAAATCTTCCACTACAGGTGAAAAAGCGTGTTCAGAGTCAACCCCAAAAGCCTCTTTAATGACATGACTCCTTTCAGTAGAACCATTCTCGATCTTGTACTTAAGCGATATATCATGAAAAACTAATGGTTTCTTTAATTTGGGCAGTTTGGGCAAGAAGTGTCTTAATACAGAATTGGTATAAGGTTTTACCTTTTCTTCAATATCCGGATGTAGCGGATATACGAGGTAAGGCTTTTGCTTTTGATTCTCCATAAAACTATACTGAGTCGGGTTTCTTGGTGCAAAGCTACCGGTTCCGTACTTTGGGATAATTGCCTTACCTTTATAACCTTTAGTATATCCAACTCTTACAAACCCGGCTTTTTCAAAAAAACTATGATATTCAGTCATCGCTGCCATGACTTCTACCATTGTGGGTGCATAGTGATTGATGTCCCAATATTCTTTTGCATAGTCAACTAAGTGCCTAGCCATTAGCACGCCCAGATTCACTCCCCTAAATTCCGGATGAATGACAATCCTTGGTATCCGAATTATTTGATTGATGAGTCCACTGCTCATTAGGTCAGTGAAGTTAGTATTCAATAGCTTAAAACGTGGTGATGAAATTGCGACCGAAGCAGAGAGAATGCCAAATCCAACTATGCCAAATTCCTTTATTTCTGCAAGTAGAACCGTCCTTCTTCCTACTATCTTATTCAAGCCTTTACCGCGATAATGGAAATTCTCCAGGTACTTAACACTTTCCCAGTCTTCCGAGTCTTTTCTTTCACGAAATGTTATTTCGAATTGATGAGGAGGTAGATAGATTGTCTCTTTCTTTTCATAGGGTGGGTGTAATCTCACCTTTTTGAGCTCTCCAGTTGCTCTGTCTTCAAACACCTTATATATTTCCTTGAAGCCACTGAGTGACGGAGCAAACTCAAGAACGTCAGTAGGTTTTACATAAGCAAAGGGGCGTAATTGCATATCAATGTCGCCTCGCAACCATATTTTAGTATAGTTAGGGCTACTTCTAGCACGTTCTATAATAAACTGGTTTTCATTCATATGGGCTCTGTAAAAACCAGATAAGCAATCCTCCCCTTACCATCGACATGGTATTTAATATTGGAGGGATGCTCTTTCCTAATACGGGCAAAAAAATCTTCTACATGTCGCCTTTCTACTATAACATTGTGTTTAGATAGCATCTTTATACAGTTCCACTCGATTAGCGCATCCATATCTGCCATGAGAGTAACGCTATTTCGCATAACACTGTACCCATATGAAATAGTCTCCCTGAGCAAATCACTATGCTTTTCCGAATAGTGAATAGGTACTAAGCCATAAAGCTCTGCAATCAAAGGGAAATAATCGTGGTTGCAGAACATGTGCTCCATGTTTTGAATGTTCTTCAACCTACTATGGATAATGGAGAATGACGAACTCGCTCCAACGCTAACTGGATCAAAAGTGTATCCCACATCTGTTTTCTCGACGGATAAGATGCCTAGGTCGGCTAGCGCTTGAATATGGGGTTTTATTTTATGTGCTAGAGTACTCTCATCATAAGGGCGTTTTAACTTCATTCCTCCAAACGTTTCTTTGATTCTACTACGTACCCTGAAATCAGGAGCGATGTCAATATACTCCTGATATATTTCCTTAAAAATGTTCTGTATATCATCTTTAAGGTATTGATAAGACAGCTCTCCGGTCCTGCAAAATCTTTCTGCCAGCTTCAGAATAATTGCCCCTTCAGTTTCTAAGAAGAAGCGTAGATAACAAATCTTTTCTATATTTGTTAACTCGGCAAAGGCAGGAAAGTCATTGTTTTCCTTTTTATTTAAAAAATGAAGTACCGTATTTATTACGTAACCTTTCCAACTCCAAATCATATTGTCTAATAGAAAACCGAAGCCGCGATTCTTAGAGGTTGCCGACAGTACGGTATATTTGGCAATAGATGAGACCTCTTTGCCTTTTTTGCTAGGGAAAAATTGCGTCAAGCTTTTCTCAACAGTTTCTGGATAAGCACTCCGGTCAGGTGAAGTACACTTAGCAATCAGGACAGAATAGTTCCCTGGCCTTAAAGACTCAGTATGAGTCTTTAAAATCAAGCGCGGTTCCACTAATACTCTACTCCGCCGTGAACGGTTATCCTTGGCCTAATCTTCGCCACAAATACCCTATTAGCTCTATCATTTGATACTAGCGCATATCCCAACGGTAAACTTCGGACTAGTTGTTCAAAAACTCTTGATGACACCTTTTCTGATCTAAATTCGAAAGAATCTGGAAGAAAAGTATTTATCATACCATCAGCAGTTGATATATCATCTCTCATGCTCATAGAATGAATAATTAATATATCCGCATTTCGTCGAATAGATGGATCCAATGCCGAAGGGTTTTGTGTTGCCACAACTATTGACAAGCCGAGATTTCTACCTTCACTTACATATTTCTTCAGGGGCTCTCCTGAAGGCGTTATTCCCTTCGCTGGCATATAATTATGCGCCTCATCTATTATGACCCAGCCCCGTGGTAAACCGTCCTGCAGTTCTTTTAAGTATTTCTGATACTTAATATGCTCCTCTTTTGCTTCCTCATATTGATTTTGTGCTTCCAACGCCTTGGAATGTTCCAAGTGAACCGCCGCAAGCCTTTCATATTTATCTGATATACTTCGCAATTCTATTAATTTTTTTACAAGAGTTCCCACTAAAAGCGACCTAAGCTCTTGTCCTAGATCTCGAAGCAAAAGAACAGAGATTTGTCCTGGACTAAAAACTTCCTTGAGATTTACGCCTGTTGTTGAAAAAATTGGAAGCCTTTTTATAGCCTTAAGCCTTGTACGGACTGCACGGATTGTATCCGGGTGATATCCACTATTTATAGCTTGGCAGTTATCAATACAGACAAGGAGGTCATCAATCGAGTATTCCAAATTTGCGCTTATACGATTCCCCTTCAAGTCTTCATACCCTTCTAGTACAACCCTTTCATAAAGGTCAGAAATAAGTTGACCCATTGGGTCACTATAAGTATCTACGCCAAAAAGAGCCGCCCAATCGTCCCCTGACAAGTCGGCAGGCCTGATAGCAATTTCTCTTGTTATTCCTTCAGGTGGTGGAGCAGTCCCTCTAGGATAAAAGAGAACGATATTATAATTCTCCTTCTCTAAGCCCCACTTTTTTAATTCAGCAGAATATTTGCTGCTGCTTCCATAGACATCTTCAATATTATGAGGCATTGTAATAAAGACGTTCATAGTATCAAGTAAAACCATTGCCTGCTTATTTGCCCCCTGTCTAATCCAACTACTTGAAGCGAGCCCCTCTAAAAGCACGCCTAAAGTATAGGTTTTACCCGACCGTCTTTTGCCCATTACGTAGATTGCATGCGCACCTTCGTAATCGATCCATACGTTCTTCCCTCTTGTGTGCTCAGCAACTTTACCTAAAAAAAATGCTTGTAATTCTGAACCAGCAGGCAGGCCACCGACTATAATATTTTGAGAAACAAACTCTGGTGACGATAATTCTTGCGGACATGTATAGCCTGGCTCAATCCTAAAAGTCAAGTTAGGAATTGCATTTGTCATCTCAGCCTCCAATGATGTCGCTGGTTATGAAAGGTTTTTTCAATAGGAAAGCTTTACCGGCAGCGTCCGACATCCTTTGCGTAATCTCTCGCGGAGTCATCGTACCTCTTAAGGTTCCCTTCAAAGCTTCGATTGCCTCTTTTGTAAACGGAAAAGTGTCAACGTCCAGTGTTTCTTTCATATCTTTTTGAGATTCTCCTATTTTCTTATGTGCAATACTTCTATTCACGCTGTGCTCCAAGATCCGGTTGATGAAAATATCTACGTCGTTGGCTGATATCTCAGTAATCGATATGATATTTTGCGAGCCTATCCGTGATAAGATAGGACCTGCTTCCAGGCCAATAATATCTGGTAGTTCCCTCGTATTTACTGCTGAGCACCCGAGTATTAGAGCAACATCTCTTTGATTCTCATCTACCAGTTTCCGGAGTGCCTCTTCATACGTTGAAATTCCATATTCATCTGTTACATTCTTAAGCCTATCTAACTCATCCAATATTAATACAAGGGTTTTTCCCTTCGTTATCTTGACTACTCTACCTATGATTATCACAATATTCGCTAATCTAGACGGTATGGTATCAACGAGAGCCTGGGTCAAGTTCAACTCTGCGAGATCTCTCGCCGGAACACTTACGCCAGATATATACCTCCAGAAAGCTAGTTCTTTTTCAGGACGTGCGCCTAACAGATTGGCGACGGCGCGAGAGAGCTCCTCATCTTCTAGTACTTCTTTTAGTTTGCTTAGCAACTCATCGTATTTTACCGTTCCTATTGAAGCAATCAAGTCCTTGAACATTTCCATTACAAAGTCTTGCCCCATACTCGCCATAATACCATCGTGATAAAGATGAATAAACGTGGATTTCCTCGGAACACTAGGGCATTCAACATAAACAGGATAAATCTGCAAAAACTTCTCTAATTGCCGGCTTATGTGAAAAAGGGTATGGGTTTTACCGCCTCCGTATATACCCCAAAAGAATCTTTTAGGGGGCCGCTCAGTAACTAGATTCACCTGTATCCCTTCAATTAATTTGGGGATATCAACCCCTGTCCTGGGTGCGTAGAAATCCGCATCTTCTTTTGGATCCAAAATAAAGTTCGACCTTTTTAGCCCAAACCATCCAGCAACAGTATTGGTCATAACCACACCTCCTTTAATGGATTAGACCTTTCCTTGATTTCGTCGAAATACAAATTGAGTTTTCTAAGAATTTCATTATCATGTTCTATTCGTATGGCTAATTCTATATTTCCCCTCCCAGTTAGATTCTCGGATCCTAAGATGGCATAGTGAGATCCTCCCTGAGGACCAGGTTCGCTGATATAAAGTTTTGTGTGTAGACTAGCATTAGTGACTATTTCAGCTCCTAGACTCTTTAACGTTTCGAATGTTTTTATTGAAGCTCCCCAATTATTGTATCCTTTTTTTGGTTTCGTTATTACGAGAATCTGCAGGTTATGGTACATTTGAGATGCTTTAGCTGCAGCCGATATAAGTCTTTCTAAATGTGTATCACACAGCCTAATCCATGGTGAACAAATACGAATCCTTATGAAATCGCAGTGTCTATCCATGCTTTCAATAAAATAATCGGTAATACTTTCAGTAATAAGTTCATAAGGCCTTAATTCCGGCTGTAAAGAGTTCAATTCATTGAATACGTCAATGATAGTGCTATCGCTATTGATGCCTTTTAATAAAACGACAATTTTTCTCCCTAGCGTTGAGATATAGAATCCTTCGTCTGTAGGAATAAAAAGCCCTGCATTTGCGAGTTCAGAAAACAACAAACCATTCATATCAGACTGGGCTATCAACTCGTCCAATTTTGTATTTGTAACTACATCTCCAATTTGAGATATCTTGTTAAGGAAGGGGTATACCCCTTTTTGCCCAACTATTTCGCTTACTATAGGTGCCACTAATCCTCCTCTGTTAGGCTTATGCCATGTAATACGTTGGATACAAAATCACCATCTATTATTTTTAACGCACCGCGTTCAATCAGAGGCTCTGCTTCCTGCAAAACCAAGTTGGAAAAATGCATTATGGTTCGGGGCTTGGGTTCATCCTGTCGCTTGCCTTTCTTGGTTTGTATCATCTTTACTATGGCGTAGGCAGATTCCTCTGTAAAAGGGAAACACGCTTCTGAAATAGTCGAAGAAGGATTCCTAAAATGCTCCAATATATCCTTGATAAACACCAACGCTTCGTCTTCTGATAACGGCGGAAGTAGTAATGGTTTCTTATCAAGGCGATCCCTTATCTCTGGTGATAGCCAGGCGGGAAGTCTGTTACCTTCCGGATATCCGGAAAAGGATATTATCAATGAAAAACCATTTGGGCATCTGTTAAAAATCGAATGCAAGCATCCGTTTACTTCGTCCATGGATGGCTTTCTAAGCCCTCCCGCACGTTGATACTCATCCAACATGAACAGAACCCTGCAAATTTCACCAGAAGATGCACCACCCATGTTTATGATGCGAATTATCCAAGTGATTATCCTAATAGCATCCTCAACTGTCTGAATTGGTTTAGAGATCCCTATACTTTTTAGAACTTGCTTCTCCCTGCATTCAGTTCGCAACCATTTGATAGCTGTCTCCTGTTGTTCACTATTCCCTGAATAGAGAAACATCAATGCATTGGACAAATCGTGAAAATCGAGGTTCAACTCCTTTGATATTTTGTCTTTGACAGGACTCGTGAATACCTCAAGATAGGCATTGCTAAGTACCTCCAAGTCGATGCCTGTAATGAACGTTCTGTAGATATCTAGAAAATTCCTTGCTGATTTTGGAAATTCAACATATATTGGCGTGATATTGACAAATTCCTTATGACACAAATACTCGATATGCCTTAGAGCATGGGTCTTGCCAGATCCAAACCATGCCCACATCAAATGCATACTAGATATCGGTTGACGAGATAGATTTCTCAACAGAGCTTTTATCTCCGTGGCTAGGCGAGTTCTATCAGCCATAAAAGAGCAAGAACTCTCATCAGGAACTACACGGAAAGGCCAATCTATCAGGTGAAGATGTGGATATCTTACTGGTGTGCTCATTCTTATTTTAGTTCCTGATTTACTTTCCTCTTTCTCTTGCCCCGCCTAGGATCGGTGTAAGTAGCTGCAAAACACTCAAGTTTATCCTTACGAATAAGCCAAGTGTTATGGACTTTCTCCGCTGGAATACGCCCCTCGCGGCACAATCTCTTTACAGTCTCCCAGTGAATACCGAGAATAATAGCAGCCTCAGCTACATTAACATAATCATCAAGCAATGACATATATTCCTCTCCTTAAGCATAGGAACCAGAGAGTTGCGCTGTCGCAATAGTAGCACTGAAATATTTTAGAAGTCAACATTGTTGTGTCGAGAGACTATGCATACTTCTAATCTTTCAAACTTTCCGTCATTCTGTTCAGCGAGGGGGGCGTGTTTGTGTGAGTTGACTACGGTGGACAGGCGATGGGCAGCAAGCAGCAGTTGCAGGTTTGAAAACCCACTACGGGAATGGCGTTGTTCTGGGGTTTGGGGACAGCCTTAAATCTTGAGTTTTAGAATGCGCTGGGCGTTCTTGTAGAGCACCTTCTCCACGACCTCCGGCTTGTAGCCGCCGCTTTCGAATTCCTGGAGCCAGCGCTTCGGGGGAATCTCCGGGTAGTCAGAGCCGAACATGAATTTGTCCTGCAATCGTCCGTTTACCTCTCTGCGGATGACTTCGGGGAAGTATTTTGGCGCCCAGCCGGAGAGGTCGGCATAGACGTTGCCCTTGTGAAGCAGGACAGCGATTTGCTCTTCATACCAGGGCCAGGCGGGGTGAATCATGATGATGGTCAGTTCGGGGAAGTCCGCAGCCACATCGTCTATGTAGATGGGCCGGGTGTATTTCAATTTTATCCCGCCGCCACCGGGCATCCCAGCCCCGGCGCCGGTGGTGCCGGTGTGGAAGGAGACAGGTATGTTCAGCTCCACGCATTTTTCGTAGAGCGGGTAAAAGCGCCTGTTATCGGGGAAGAAAGCCTGGAGGGCGCCCTGGAATTTCAAGCCCATCAGCCCCAGCTCTTTCACGCACCTTTCCAATTCGTTTATGGCTGCTTTCCCTTTCCAAGGGTCAATCATAGCCCAGCCGCCGATAAAGACATCGGGGAACTTTTTAATCAGCCTGGCAACTTCGTCATTGGTGCTGCTGGTATCCATGCCGGTGACGCTCTCCGTGTCCCAGCCTATGAGGAGAGCCTTCAGGTCAAGCTCCCTGAAGTCCTGCGCCATCTCTTCATCTGTTTTCACCTGGTACTCGACGCCGTAATACCTGGAGATGTACTCCGTAACCTCTGCTCCCCACATGCGCTTACGGTCGAAAGCGGCAGTGCTGGGGTGAACATGCGTATCAATAGCTTTCATGTGAGATAGCCTCCTTATATCATAGTGTAGCCACCGCTGACGCTGATGGTCTGCCCCGTTATGAAGCTTGCCCTATCAGATGCCAGGAAGACAACCATGCTGGCGACATCTTCCGGCTTGCCTATGCGTCGCAGGGGGTAAGCCCTGGCTGCCTTCTCCCTGAGCTCAGGGGTAAACGCCTGAGCCATCGGGCCTTTCCACATGCTGAGCTCGCCGGTTTGCTCAGGGCTTTCGGGGACGGTAAGGCCGGGGCAGACGACGTTTATGTTTATGCCAAACCGTCCCAGCTCCCGCGCCAGCGATTTGGACATGGCGATAATGCCGCCCTTGCATCCGGCATAGACAGCCTCCCTGTACTCGCCCATCCTGCCGGCATCGGAGCCGATGCTGATAATCTTGCCGTATTTCCGTTCGACCATGTGGTCCAGCACAGCCCTGGTGGTGTTTATGAAGCCCCAGAAATTGAGTTTGACGTCCTTTTCCATGTCGGCTCTGGGTTTTTCAATAAATAGCTGGTCTACGGTGCCACCCACGTTATTGACCAGGACGTCTATCTTGCCGAACTCCTTCAGTGATTTCTTGACCATGGCAGCCACTGATTCGGGGTCGGTAACATCGGTTTTCATGGCAAGGGCTTTGCCGCCCAGGGCATCCGCTTCTCTGGCTACCTTTTGACCCTGGGCTGAGTCCATATCAGCAATCACGATATTTGCCGCTTCGGCGGCGAAGGTGAGGACAATGGAGCGGCCGATGTTAGAGCCTCCGCCGGTGACGATAACGGTTTTGCCAGCCAGATTTAAGTCCATAATTCAGCCCCCCTGCGTTTCATTCATATGGGTCGTGCACCGACCGTCGATTTTGCCCTCCAGCTTACGCCGGTTAGCCAGCTCCGACCAGGTAGCCTTGCGGCACCCGGAGTAAAGCTACTTACCGCTGCTTCCTTCCGGACCTGACGGGGTTTGTAGCCCTCCGCCGCGCAAGACCCAGCCCTCAACGCCACTTGACCGGAGCAGTCCTGAAAGACAAAAACCTCTAAATCGGAATTCAACCCCGCTATAGCGGATCTCGGGTACAGGGCACCGCTAGTTCCCCGTCTAGCACGACCCAGGCTCAATACTACTATGCAGCGCTATGGTTTTCAAGATGCATTGGGCAGGTAAGGCTGTTGCTGCGGAAGCGTTAGCCCTAAACCATTTGCTCCTTTTGGCGTTCTTTCTTTTAGAAATGCCCCTAAGGAGGAGAGCGATGAGAACACACCGAATTGCCCTGGTTGCCCTGGCTGCTATGCTGGCAGTGGCCTCGCTGGCAGTTATGGCGGGGACAGCCTTTGCCCAGAATCCGCAGCCGCCCAGCGACCCCGACCAGGCCTGGAATCCGCCGGAAGAAGGCGGACAGCCCATGATGCCTGCCGGGGTGAAATCCGAGTGCAGCAGTTCCTATTATCCGCCACCGTCATCTTCAATGGCACTTCCCTATATACATAACGCCTATTTTGTTGGCGAAGATGGGCAGGTTAGGACCAAGTTTGGAGACGAGCCGTTTTATTTGACAGTCCAGGTAAGCTCTCCGGGGTATTTCTACCTGGCAGAGTACTATCCGCCTGGCAGCGGGCTTTCCCCGCACTGGCTCATCTATCGGCACTACCTGAACCGCGCCGGCTCGTGGACCTTTGGGCCATTTCACCCAGAATCATCCGAACCAATAGGTCAGCATACCTGGAAGATGTGGCTGTTTTCTTCGGGCGCCTGGGCCAGCCACGTGGCGCGTTTTACCTATCAGCCAGCCTATCCACAACCTCCATATCCCTATCCATACCCGACTCCAACTCCACAGACAGGCGGCTGGGGTCCGCTTCAGGTGCTGGTGGTGGGGGTGCTGGTTGGTGCGCTGGGCATTGTGGTGGGTATGTTGATTGCCGGCAGGCGCGGGGCAACCGTTACTAAGATGTAGGGGCGGGTTTTCAAACCCGCCCGCAGCGGACAGACCTTAAGGTATGTCCCTACATTTTTACCTGTTTACCTGTCCCTACATTTTGCCAGTTTCGCGTCATTCTCCTCCGCGATTAGCGAAGTAAAATGTCGCTGCCGTATAAGCCTGCCACCCCGACGGCTATCAGCACCATCGAGGCAATTTTGAGGGCGGAGACAGGTTCCTTGAAGTACAGAATGCCAATTGTGCCAACGATTAGCACGCCTATTCCGGCCCACACCGCATAGGCGAAGCTCAGGTCTATGCGCCGCAGCGCAAAGGTGAAAGAGACGAAGGAAAGGGCGTAGAATACGAATATCAAGATGGACGGCACCAGCCTGGTGAAGCCCTGCGACAGTTTCATGCAGGTGGTACCGCAGATTTCCAGAAGGATAGCCAGAGATAGAATTAACCAGGCCATGATATTATGCCTCCTTTAATGACTGTCCGTCAGGTGCCCTACAGTTATGTTGCCTTCTATTTTCCCCAGCGGAAAATTCGAGGAGCAATTGCCTTGCGCAGTTCCTCGGCGACGTGGATGCTGCTAGCAACCAGGATGATGATTACCCAGTCCTCGATGCCAAGCGGCACGGTATAGAACAACGTTTGGAAAGCAGGCACATAGACCACCATCATCTGGAGCAGAATAGCCACCCCTATTCCGCCTATCAACCACCGATTGCTGAGCAATCCCAGCTTGTAAACGGACTGGCTGTCAGAGCGGGCATTCAGGGCGTTGAACCACTGAAAAGCCACCAGAATGCAGAAGGCGATAGTCCGGGCTTCTTCCAATCCTACTTTCGGTAGCTCCCACTTGAATAGCCACAAAGTCCCCATTGACATAAACAGGGCTACAAATGCAATTCTGAGCAACATCCCGGCATAGACGATTCCGGCTTTTCGATGGCGTGGTGGCTCTTCGAGGACATTACTGTGCTTAGGTTCCAGACCTAAAGGTATGGTGCAGACACCATCGGTGACCAGGTTTATCCAGAGAATTTGAACAGCTACCACTGGAAGGGGAATGCCTGCTAAGATGCTTGCTATCCATACAAAAAGCTCGCCCATGTTGGTGCTCAACAGGTAGAAAACAGAGCGGCGGATGTTGCTGAATACAATTCGGCCTTCTTCAACTGCGGAGACTATGGAAGCAAAATTGTCATCGGTAAGGACCATATCCGACGCTTCGCGAGCTACGTCGGTGCCTTTGATGCCCATAGCTATTCCGATGTCTGCTGACCTCAACGCCGGCCCGTCGTTGACTCCGTCCCCTGTCATAGCCACGGTGTATCCCTTTGATTTGAAGGCGTTGATTA
>Ga0194113_10004975_pt1 | contig 17274 bp, 14 predicted proteins | sample TA2MahC200mmetaG_FD_146193 | JGI IMG/M metagenome (GOLD analysis project Ga0194113, IMG submission 146193) | Freshwater microbial communities from Lake Tanganyika, Tanzania - TA2015017 Mahale Deep Cast 200m | ecosystem: Environmental > Aquatic > Freshwater > Lake | place: Tanzania: Lake... | reverse complement strand
GCGGCTACCGCGAGGTCAGTCCGCGCGATATCAACAATGAATCCATCGGCGGCAACACGTACATGAACGCCACCGCCGAGTACACCATCCCCGTTGTCGAGCGGGTGCGCTTCGCCGTGTTCTTCGACATCGGCGAAGTCCAGCGCAATGCCTACGACTTCAGCGCCAGCAATCTCAAGTCCGATGTCGGCGTGGGCATACGCCTGAACCTGCCCGTGGGTCCGTTGCGGCTTGACTACGGTTATCCCATCATGACGGATGAGGTCACCGGTCGCAACGGCAAGATTCAGTTCAGCGTCGGCTACCAGTTTTGATAGGATTCACGGCGCATGTGTCAAACCCTGTACCCAGGAAGGAAAACAACCCAATCATGAAACAATCGTTTGTTGCCATCATCACCACGGCTGCGCTTGTCACGTTCGGCCAGGCGGCCTTTGCCCAGGTCACCGGCGGGCGCATCGTGACCGTGGATCTCAACCGCACGTTCAACGAATACCACAAGACCACCGCCTCGTCGGCCAAGCTCAAGGAACAGGCCGAGACCTATAACAAGGAACAGGACGATCTTCTGGCCCAGTTCCGCAAGCTCAGCGAGGAACTCGGCAAACTCCAGGAAGACCAGGAGAAACCGGAATACACCGAGGAAGTCCGCGCCCAGAAACGCAAACTCGTCCGCGACAAGCTCGACGAAATCAAAGCCAAGGAGACGGAAATCCAGAACTATCGCCGTAGCCACACCGAGTTGCTCCAGCAGGCCACCCAGCGCATGCGCGCCGGCATCATCAAGGAAATCCAGGAGGTCATCGCCAAGGAAGCCCGCGACCTCGGCTACCTCTACGTCTTCGACAAGTCGGGCAACACGCTCAATGGCGTCCCCACGGTGATTTATTCGCAGGACTCGCTCGACATCACCGAGGACATCATCAAGGTCCTCAACAAGAACGCCCCCAAGCCGGCGGCCGAACCGGCCAAGGCGCCCAAAACGAAATAATCATCGTGCAACTCACCGCCCGTGACATCTCACAACTCGTCGGCGGCGAACTCATCGGCGACCCCGATCAAACCGTCACCGGCGTCGCCGGCATCCGGGAAGCCCAACCCGGCGACCTCGCGTTCATCGCCAGTCCCAAATACTACAGCGCGCTGAAGACCACTCAGGCCGCTGTCGTCATCGTCGCCCGCGCCGCCAAGGTTGAATTCAAGCGCGTGCTCATCCGCGTGGACAATCCCGTCGCTGCTTTCACGCAAGTGGTCCTCCGCGTCATGCCGCCGCCGGTGAAGTTTGCGCCCGGCGTGCATCCGACCGCCGTCATTGCGCCGGACGCAAGCCTTGGGAAGGATGTTTCGATTCAGCCGCACGCCGTCATCGAGTCTGGCTCTGTCATTGGCGACCGCACCGTTGTTGGCGCCGGCACGTACATCGGCCATGGTTGCCGGGTCGGCGCGGATTGCCTCCTGTATCCCAACGTCACACTGCGCGAATACACCGTGCTGGGCGACCGGGTGATTCTGCACAGCGGCGCTGTTCTCGGAGCCGACGGTTTTGGTTACGAACCGGTTGGGGGGAAACACCAAAAGATCCCGCAGGTCGGCGTCGTGGAGGTCGCGGACGACGTGGAGATCGGCGCCAACAGCACGGTTGACCGCGCCCGTTTTGGCAAGACGCGCATCGGGCGCGGCACTAAGATAGACAACCTTGTCCAGATCGCGCACAACTGTGTTATTGGGGAAGACTGCATCCTCTGCGGCCTGGTCGGCATGGCGGGCAGCACGATTTTGGGCAACCGCGTCACGCTCGCCGGCCAAGTGGGTCTTGCCGGCCATTTGGTTGTCGGGGATAACACCACCATCATGGCCCAGGCCGGGCTGATCAAGGATGCGCCGCCGAATTCGTTGATGTTGGGATCGCCTGCCTATACGCACACGGAAACCAAACGCATTGTCGCTGCCATCCATCGTTTGCCGGAAACGCAGGCGAAGCTCCGCGAACTGGAGAAATTGGTCAGCGAGTTGCAGGCGGCCTTGAAGCAAACGCCCACTTGATGTTTTCCATCGCTGTCAACGGGATCCGGCTCGCAACAGTGATCCTGTTGACGGCAGTGGGTTTTGTTGAGGGCGCGGACGCGATTGCCAAACCGCTTGTCAAAAATCCGGAACGCGACCACGCGCGCATTGTCGAGTCCGGCCGGGACTCGACCAAAAAATCGGCTCAAGCGGCGAAACACCCCGCGCTGATCCGTCGGCTCGAAGGACGGCTGATCCATGCGTGGGAGCAGGCGGCGACAGAGGGTGTTCATCGGGCTGCCAAGTCGCTGGCCGATTCCGGGCTTCCCGTGCAGGGGAGCAACGTCGTCGTCATCGTGCAATGCGAGCCGGCGGCAGTTCCCCCCCAGCGTGGCGGCCTTGATCAAGGCGCAGAGTGGAGATGTCCTTCGCGTTGGTGAAGGACATATCAAGGCCGCCCTGCCAATTGCAGCATTGGAAAAAATCGCAAATCTGCCCGGTGTTTCGTTTGTGCAATCTCCCATCCGTCCGAGAAGGAAAGCGGTCATTACCACTGAAGGGCGCGCGGCCACGCTGGCGAACGCATGGAACGCGGCAGGGTTCACGGGACAAGGCGTGAAGGTTGCCGTGATTGACGGCGATTTCCATGGGCTGTCGTTGCGAATCGCCAGCAATGAAATACCCGCCTCGGTTGTCGCAACGAACTTTTCCAGCGAAGCGATGGAACTGGGCATAGACGGGCACGGCTGTGCTTGCGCCGAGATCATTTACGACATGGCTCCCGATGCCCAGTTGTACCTGATCAAATCACTGGACAGCAGCGATGATGAAGCCGCAAAGAACTACTGTAAATCCCAAGGGATTCATATCATCAATTACTCCAGCGGGTACGACGCGATGAATTTTCATGATGGGATATCGTACAGCTCGATCAGCCCACATCCGGTTACAATCCTCAATGATGCAGCTACCAATGGCATTCTCTGGGTCGGTTCTGCCGGCAACGAACAAGTGCAGCACGCCTTGGTGGCGTGGCGGGACAGTAATACAAACAGTAATTTGGACTGGAATGTGAGCTATTCGTCCATGAACGAGCTTTGGAACGGCGGCGATCCCATCCCTGCCGGGACGGTGTTGAGCATTTACCTGACTTGGAACCAATGGCCGACAACGAATCAGGATTTCGATTTGGATTTGTACAGATTGGTCGGTTCGACGTGGACGTATGTGGCGACTGCCAATGACCCTCAGGACGGGACACAACCGCCTCGTGAACACCTCGTCTATACGGTGCCGAGCGCCGGCAGGTATGCGGTGGCGATTTACAAGTACCGCGCCATCACGTCGCCGTCGTTTATTCTGCGCAGTTATCCCTATGAGCTGTACTGGTACGGCTACAACAACTACAGCGACCCCGCCCCCGGCAGCGTCTGCATTCCGGCAGACGCGGCTTCCTGTTTTAGTGTGGGAGCCATTGACCGTCCTGTGTACACGAATGGCCCGATTGAATATTTCTCTTCTCTCGGTCCCAATAACGGCGCGTACACCGGCAACCCGGTCCTTGTGAAGCCCGATGTCTGCGGTCCTGACTTTGTCAGCACTGCGGCGTATGGCACCGATGGTTTTGGCGGCACCTCGGCCTCCGCTCCCCACATCGCCGCCCTGGCTGCCTTGGTCAAAGGACGGTATCCCGCGTTCAGCAACAGCCAGATACGCGCTTATCTGGAAGAACGCGGAATTGACCTCGGAACGGCCGGCAAAGACAATACCTACGGCGCCGGCCCGGTCGTCATGACGCCGGTGGCATTGTTCAGCGCCAGCCCGACCAATGGCGTGATGCCACTATTGGTCACGTTCACCGACAGTTCCACCGGCCCCGTCACGAACCGGTTCTGGAACTTTGGAGACGGCACGACGACGAACATCACCGCCACGAACATCACGCACACCTACACCAATGCCGGCACCAACACGGTGACGTTGGTCGTCAGCGGCTCCGCGGGCACAGACACCAACACCCGTCCCGCCTGCGTCATTGTCAACACGCCCTACGCGGCGTGGCAGGCAAGCCATTTCACGCCGGCGGAACTGGCCAACCCATCCATGAGCGGCGACACGGCGGATCCTGATGGCGATGGTATCCCGAATTTGATGGAGTACGCCCTGGCATTGGCGCCAAAAACGGCCGGCGTGGGCGGTTTGCCGGTGACGACCCCGACAAACGGATACCTGACGTTGACCTATCGTGAAAACAAACAGGCCACTGATCTGCTTTTCGCGGTGCAGGCTTGCAGCGTCCTCACGTCGAACACGTGGAGTTCGGTCGGATTGGCGGAAATCTCCCGCGCGGACTGCAACACCTGGTGGCGGGTGATCGTGCGGGACGGCGTGCTGATGAGCGACGCCACCAACCGCTTCATGCGCCTCAAAATCACGATGCCATAGCCGCCCGCCGGTGGCGTTCCGTCCATGAATCGTCGCAACACGCGGCACTTGACGTTTGGGCGGCCTGAGATGACAATAAGGGCAGTTGCCCGCGCTGGTTACCAGAAGCCGCGGGCGCGCAAACGGGATGGCTGCGAAATACAACATCAGAGTCCAATACGCCGCGTGGGTTGCCGTGGTCACGTCCGGTGTGGTGCTGGCCCTCGCCTCTCTCCACATCTGGCGGGCGATTGACGATCAAGAACAAGCGGTGCGTTGGGTGGCGCAACACCAGGCGAAATCGTTCGCCCGCACGGTGGCGCCGCACGTTGCCCGCAATGATATCAATACGCTGGTCCGCGTCGCCGGCCAGTCGGTCACGGATGAGGAGGTGCTGTTCTTGCGCGTGTTGAACGCGAAGGGCGAGGTGTTGTATCGTCCCCCGTACAATCAAAGCCCGTCGGGCCTGGTCATGGTGAGCGAACCGGTGATGTCGGGAGGAAACAACGTCGGCCAGGTCGAGTTCGGGATGGGGCGCGGTCGCGTGGCGCGCCGGTTATGGAATTCATTGTTGATGGACATGGGGCTTGGCGCGGTGCTGTTGGGCATTTTTGTGGCCGCATCGGCCTTGATCTCCAAGCCGGTGCAGGATTCGTTGCAGGGGCTTTTCCACTACGTCCACGCCATGTCCAAGGGCCAGCGTCACGACGAGTATCTCGATTCCGATCTGGCGGAAGTGGACAACGTCGCGCGCGAACTGAAGGCGTTGATGGATCGCGTCGAGGAGGCGCGCCGCGGGTTGGAACGGGCACAAGTGGAGTTGAAGGCGAGCGAGAAGGAGATGGACGAGTACACCTACGTCATCAGCCACGACCTGAAGGAGCCGTTGCGCGGAATGGAGGCGTTCAGCAAGTTTCTCGCTGACGGCTACCGCGACAAGCTCGACGAGGAAGGCCAGCGCCACATTGATATCATTCGCAAGTCCGTGCTGCGCATGCAGCGGCTCATCAATGATCTGCTCCATTTCTCGCGCCTGTCCCAGCAGAGCCAGCCCATGCAGCCCATCGGCATGAACACCGTGATCCTGCATGTGCGCGTCCGCCTCCAACACGCCCTCGATGCGAAACTGGTGGATCTGCGCGTGGAGAAACTGCCCACCGTCGTGTGCGACGAGACCGGCATGACCGAGGTTTTCCACAACCTCATTTCCAACGCGATCAAATACAACGACAAGCCTCATCCGCTCATCGAGGTCGGTTGCGCGGAAAAACTCAATCCCGAAACACAACGGCACGAATACGAGTTTTTCGTTCGCGACAACGGCATCGGCATCAGGGAGGAATACTTCGACAAGATCTTCCAGATTTTCCAGCGCCTGCACCGCGATGAAGAAGGCACCGGCATCGGCTTGACCATTGTGCGTCGGGTTGTCGAAGCGCACGGCGGCCGCATCTGGCTCCAAAGCGAAGAAGGCAAAGGCACCATTTTTTACTTCACCCTTCCGAAACGCGAGTTTAGTCAAACCGGCACCGTCCTTGACGCGATGAGTGCCTCAATGAAAGGAACCCACAGCCTTGCGACGACCGTATGATATCCTGTTGATCGAAGACAATCCCGCAGATGTGGAGATCACGCTCGAAGCCTTCCGACGGAGCCGCAGCGGAACACGCGTTTCCGTCTGCCGCGACGGCGAAGACGCGCTCGATTATCTCTTCCAGCGCGGCCGGTACGCGCGCGGCCAAAACGCGCCCCGTCCCGACATGATTCTGCTGGACCTGAATCTGCCAAAACGCAGCGGACTGGAGCTGCTCGAACAGGTCAAACAGCACGAAACGCTCCGGGAAATCCCGGTCATCGTCCTGACGACCTCTGACCGGGATGACGACGTTCGCCGCTGCTACCGCCTCGGCGCCAACAATTATCTCACCAAGCCGGTCCAGTTCGACGAATGCGTCAAATTGGTCGCCACCATCCAGCAATACTGGCTCGAACTCTCCAAGCTGCCCCCACGCTGATGAACACGGCTCCCCTTCCACTGCTCATCGTCGAGGACAGCCCCCTCTACGCCGAGATTCTTCTCCAACTCATTCCCTCTCTCGGCGCCGGGTTCCAGTTTACCGTCAAATGGGTGGACACGGCCGAAAAAGGGCTTGCTGAACTCGAACAGCACCCTTACGAGATGGTTCTCCTCGACTACAAACTCCCCGGCGCTGACGGGCTGACGCTCCTTGGTCACATTCAGCTCATGCCCGAGGCGCGCCGCCCCGTTGTCATCATGCTCACCGGCATCGGCAACGAGGAAATCGCCGTCGAAGCCATGAAAATGGGCGCCAAGGATTACCTTTCGAAAGACCATCTTGACGTGCCCAGCCTCCTGCGCGCCATCAGCGGCGCTCTCGAACGCAAACGCGCCGAAAACGCCCTCGCCGAGGAACGGGCTCTCTTGCGCGCCCTCATGGACAACGCGCCCGACCACATTTACTTCAAGGACACGCGTTCCCGCTTTACCCACATCAACGCGGCCCATGCCCGCGTCCTCGGCCTCGCCCGGCCGGAAGAGGCCGTCGGCAAAAGCGATGCCGACTTTTACCCTTCGGATTTTGCGCGCGAAACAACGGAGGACGAACGCCTCATCCTCGAAACCGGAAAACCCATCATTGCCAAGGAAGAACGCGTCGTCTATCCCGACGGCAAAGTCCGCTGGGTGTCTGCCACCAAGGTTCCGCTCCGCGACCGCCAGGGCAAACTCATCGGCTTGGTCGGCGTCAGCCGCGATATCACCGACGGCAAACTTCTCGAAGAAGAACTCGCCCGCACGGCCGGGGAACTGGCCATCAAGAACAACCAGATGCAGGCCGACCTCGAACTGGCCCGCGAAATCCAGGAAGCGTTCCTGCCGCAGAGCTATCCCCGTTTCCCCGCCGGCACAACCACGGAACAAAGCGCGCTCCGCTTCCACCACCGCTACCGCCCCGCCGTCGCCATCGGCGGCGACTTCTTCGATGTGTTTGCAGTCTCCGACACCGAGGCGGGTGTCCTGATTTGTGATGTCATGGGACACGGTGTCCGTGCCGCGCTGGTCACCGCCATCATGCGCGCCCTGATCGGACAATTCACTCCCGCCGCCGGCGATCCCGGCGAATTCCTCACCGCGCTCAACAACGGCCTGTTTGCCATCCTCAAACAGACCAAAATGCCAATGTTCGCTTCCGCTTTTTATCTCGTCGCCGACGTTGGCCGCGCCCAGCTCCGCTGCGCCGGCGCCGGCCATCCGCTCCCGTACCGGATCCGCCGCAAGCAGGCCAAGGTGGATCCCATCGAGTGTTCGAAAGCCTCCATGGGGCCGGCCCTCGGCGTCTTTGAAGGTTCCCGCTACGTCAGCAGCGAACAGCCGCTCGACGCCGACGACCTCATCATCCTCTACACCGACGGCCTGTTCGAGGTCGCCGACCGCACCGGGCGTTACTACGGCCAGGAACGGCTCTTTGCCGCGTCGGCCAGGTTCGCCAAACTTCCGCCTGCCGAGCTTCTCGACAAGCTGCTGGCCGACATTGTCCAGTTTGCCGGCACCCCGGAGCTGAATGATGACCTTTGCGTCGTCGCGGTCGAGGCGGCCCGCGTCACTGCGAAATGAACGCGCTCCTGCTCTTCATTCTGCTGGCGGCCGCACCGGTTCCGCCGCTGGTCAACACCAATGACCTCCAGCGCGCCGGCACAACTGTCCGACTGCCCGGCCTCGTCATCCACGATGTCGCATCCCCGTACCTCGAAGCCGCCGGGAAAGTCGCCCGCACCAACGACCTCCTCGAATTCATCGCGGTCGAGCCGGAAGGCCGCGATTACGAAAGCCTGCTCACGCTCGACTGCAAACCGTCCGCGCTCCAGTTCGCGCTCCTGCTCATCGGCTGCGAAACCGGCGGCGTCCTCCGCATCGAGGCCGAGTACAAACACAAGCGTGTCCCCATCGAACAATGGCTCATTGACCGCAAGACGAAGAAGCCGCCCACCGGTCTGCGCTGGAAGTTCAACGGCTCCTACTTCAGCAAGAATCCAATCACCGAACAACCCGTCTTCCTCGCCGACGCCGAGCAAGCCCACATCGTGCTCTGGTGGCAGCCGTCCATCGTCATCAATCTCGCCGACGACCGCGGCAATCCGTATCGGGGCGATGATCAGGGTTTTGAAGCCAATCCCGCCGCCGTTCCGCCCACCGGCACGCCCGTCAAACTCATCTTCCGGCGCAAACCATGAATGACCGCTGGGTCTTGGTGGACGGCTACAGCGTGCTGCACCAATGGCCGCGTTTGCGCAAGATTGCCGGACGCTCGCTCGAAGTGCGCCGCAATGCCTTGCTCGCGCTCCTCGAACGGTACGCCGACCACAGCGGCCGGCGCGTCACCGTTGTCTTCGACGCCTACGCTGCCAAACATAAACCCGAAACCGCCGACCGACCGCGCGGCATCGAGGTCATTTACTCCGGCTCCGGCAAAACCGCCGACGATGTCATCGAGCGGATGGTCGGCGAAAGCGAACATCGGCGCCTGATTCTCGTCGTGACCTCCGACAACCTCGAACGTCAGGTCGTCGAGACGCTCGGCGCGCAATCGGTTTCCGCCGAGCTTTTCGAGCTTGAAGTGAACACCGAGTTGCGGGAGCTTGAACTCCTCATTCGCCAACACTCGCACAGGAACCGATTATGAAACATCTGCTCATCGCCCTTGTACTCGCGGCCCCGATGCCGTTGCTGGCCGCACACAAAACCGTCCGCGCTTCGTCGTTTGGATTCAATCCCACAAACTCGACAGCGGCGCTGCAAGCCGCCATTAACTCCGGCACGCGCAAACTCATCGTCGAGAACATGGGCGCGCCTTGGATCGTGGACAAACTCCAACTCGCCAGCGACCAGGAAATTGTTTTCGAGAAAGGTGCAGTCCTGCAGGCCCTGCGCGGCGCGTTCAAGGGAAAGAACGATTCGTTGTTAAGCGCGTCGCTGAAAACGAACATTACGCTGACCGGCTACGGCGCGACGTTGAAGATGTGGAAGCAGGACTACGATGACAAAACCCAGTACACGCACGCCGAGTGGCGGCACGTGCTCAACTTCAAAAGTTGCGCCAATGTCCGCGTGCTGGGCTTGACGCTCGCCGACAGCGGCGGCGACGGCATTTACCTCGGCGTGGCGCGCCGCGGCCTGCCGTGCTCCGACTTCGTCATCAAGGACGTCGTCTGCGACAACAACTACCGCCAAGGCATCAGCGTCATCAGCGCCCGCAACCTGCTCATCGAGAACTGCGTCCTCAAAGACACCGGCGGAACTTCGCCGATGGCCGGGATTGATTTCGAGCCGAACCACGACACGGAGGAACTCGTCAACTGCGTCATGCGCAATTGCGTCTCCGAGAACAACCGCGGCGACGCTTACGTGTTCTACTTGCGACCGTTGCGCGCCCACTCGAAGCCGATCTCCATCCGCATCGAGAACTGCCGCGCCGTCGGCTGCCGGAGCTCCGCGCGCTTTGTCACGTGCAGCGACAGCGAGACCGCCGGCGTCAAGGGCACGATGGACTTCATCAACTGCAAGTTTGAAGGCGCCCTCGACGCCGGCATCGGTGTCGGCGACAAACCATTCACCGGCGCGCGCGTCAGTTTCGTGAACTGCCAGATCATCAACGCCGCCACGAACAAACCGACGGCAACGCCAATCCAGTTGACGAACCGCTCGACCGCGACCGAAGACCTTGGCAACATCCGGTTCGTCAACTGCACGATCACCGACCCGTTGAACCGGAAGCCGATGTCGTATCAAGACATGTCCGGCGGCCTCGCCTTGCGTGACGTCACCGGCACGCTCATCGTGAACGGCAAAACGCACCGGCTCACGACGGAATTGCTCGCGCAGTGGATGCCGGTCACCGGTTTCATACCAATCCCGAAGTTCGTCATGAAAAATGTCCGGTTCGAACCGCTGTTTCCCGAAGCGCAGCCAGACGCCAAACGTCGTGGCACGGCGCGCGTGCGCGGGCCGTCGGAATGGCTGTTGTGGGCCGAGGCGGGGCAGGAGGTGTCTTTTACCGTGCACATTCGGCGTGTCGGCAAAGCCGGACCGCAACCCGTGCCGGTCAGCATTGTCGCGCCGTCCGGCAAGGCGGCCAAATTGGAGAGTGCGCAGGGCGAAGGCGAAACCGCCTACGTATTTCCAGCCACGGAAACCGGCGCGCACAAGATCGTTTGCGACCCGCGCAAATGGACAGCCACCGTGAACTCCGCCACGCACCGCGTCTGTCTCTACGCGGCGAACAGCGCGATTCATTTCCTCAGCACGACCGGCGACTATTTCTTCTGGGTGCCGCCGGGCACGAAGGAGTTTGCATTGAGGGTCTCCGGTGAGGGCGCCGGCGAGCGCGTGAAAGCCGCGCTCCGCAACCCGTCGGGAAAGACAGTCGAGGAAAAAGACAACATCGCCGAGGCGCATCAGTTCATCGGGAAACCAACCAGTGATTCCACCGGTGAAATCTGGAGCCTTCGTCTGGACAAGCCGTCTGCCAGCGCAATGGAGGATTTCCATGTCCGCTTCCAAGGCATCCCGCCCGTGTTGTCCCACACAAAGGAATCGCTGTTGAAAACGGCAAACTGAATGAAAACCATATCGCTGATTCTCGCGTTGGCCTCCACATGTTTTGCCGCCGAACCGGCGCTTTTCATCGGCGGCTGCGGCGGCGTCTATTTCGTTGCGGAGCCGGGCGAACTCGTCATCGAGGTTGAGAAACGCGATCACAACCGGCGCGACACCCGCACGGAACTGCGCGCCATTCTCGCGGGACCGGACCGTCGCGTGTTGCAGGAGGCGACGATTCCCGACGACGGCAAACCGCGCGGCAGCGGTCTCGGCCCGGCAAAGGGATGCCGGTTGTCGGCTCGTGTGGAACGCAAGGGCGTTTATGTGTTGAACATCACCATTTCGCAGGACCGGTACGGCGAACATGCGGTCTGGGGGTTCCGGTCGAACTGCCCGAAGTATATCATCGAGACAGCGCGCGGCCATCGCGATGCGCGCCACGAGGAGCCGATTGTGCTGGCAAGTCCGGACCGTCCAGCCGATGTCTGTTTTCTGCCGCGACAGGGAGCTTTCAGCGTCGAAGTGGACGGGTTGCCGAAAGGCGCGGCGCCACCGCAGATGTTCGACTCGACCGGCGCGCTCGTCGCGACGCTCGACAAGCCGTCGCATGAGTTTATTGCCAAAGTTGCCGCGCCGTGGCGGCTGCATTTCCCGTCGGCAAAGGCGACGATCAACATTGATGGCGTGACGCGCTGGGACAGCCACGATCCGCATCCCAACATGGCGTGTTGGACGCCCGACCTGAAATCCTGGTTCCCGTTTCTGGAGAACCGCTGGCTGTTGACGCCGTACAGCCGGACCATCTACGGGCAGAAGGATGTCACGTTCCAAGTCCGGAACGATTCGAGAAAGGAAAGAACAATCCAACTGAGCATCGAACCGCCGGCGAAGTTGTCAGCGGAACAGGTGAAACTCGGCCGGAACAAAACCGGAACAATCACCGTCGCTTGCCCGTCGCCCGGCGTCTATCGTCTCCGCGCCACGCCACTCGATGATTCCGGGTTCACGACTTACTCGACGCTCACCGTGAAGACCGGCGAACCGCCAGCGGTGACGGTGCCACTCGTGCTCAAGCCTTGGCAGCACGAGAATGAGCAGTTCGGCCATCTGGCCGATTTCCCAACGGAAAACCAGATTTACTTCGATTCGCAAAACAAACCGTTCATCCTCACCGGCAGCGGCATCACGACGTTGCGCGACGGCCAGTGGACGACCACCAAGCTCGGCAGCGCTCTCACATCGAAGGTCACCTTCGACAAGGACAATACGATCTACGTCCTCACATCGGCAGGCTTGTCCTACTCAACCGACGGCGGGAAAACATTTACCGCCTGCCCCATTCGTCGAACCGGCTCGTTTGACATCGAGCAGTTTTCCGGGCACAACATCCTCGACGGACCGCCCCCGATCCTGCGCTACACGTTTCGAGCGAAGGACGAGAAGTTATTCTGGCGACGAATCCATGATCTGGAATTATTTCTACCGAAGAAGGTGGATGGCCGCGTGGTGATGGGCGAGCCGGTCCTTATCTCGAAACTGTGCATCGGGTTGGCATCGCACTCTGGCATTCCCGCGTCAATCGTCTCCCGAGGCAGCAAGGTCCACGTCGCTTGGGGCGAGGCAACCGACCCGAAAGTGAAGGTGCCGGGTCTTCCCGCCTACGTCGCCACCTACGACCGCACGACGAAACAACTCTCCAAACCCGTGCTCGTCGGCTACGGCGCGCCGGCGAACGACGTCCACAATTCACCGAGCATCACGATGGACAAACAAGGTTACCTCCACGTCCTCGGCGGCACACACGGACGACCGTTCCCCTACGCGCGTTCGTTGAAACCGAATGACGCCAGCGGCGGATGGACCGAGGCGGTTCCCGCCGGCGAAGACCTCAGACAAACCTACATCGGCTTGGTGTGCGGTCCCGATGACACGCTGCATTCCGCGTTCCGATTGTGGAAGAACGGCGAAGAGCCGTTCCCCGCCAGCCACTACGCAACGCTCGCCTACCAGCGCAAACGCCCCGGCCAACCGTGGGAAGCGCCGCGCGTCTTGATAATCCCGCCGTTCTCCGAGTACAGCGTCTATTATCACCGACTCACCATTGACCGGAAAGGCCGCCTCTTCCTTTCCTACGACTACTGGTCCACGTTTTGGTTTTATCGCAATGACAAACCCGGACGCCGACGCACCGTGTTGATGTCGCCTGATGGCGGCGAGACGTGGAAACTGGCGCTGACAAAAGACCTTCAACCATGAAAACGATACTGACTCGCCACCTTAAGTCCGCCGGCAAACTGTTGCTGCGCTATTTCGGGCGCACGTTGCACGTGAAACGCAAGGAAAGCCACGCCAGCGTCGTCACCGAGGCCGACGTGGCCACCGAACGATTTCTGGCGCGCCGGATTCGCGCCCGGTTTCCTACGCATAACATTCTCGGTGAGGAAACCGGCTGGCAGAATCTCGGCTCGGAATTCACGTGGGTGATTGACCCGGTGGACGGCACCTCGAACTTCGCCGCAGGAATGCCGTGGTTTGGCGTCATGCTCGCCGTGCTCCGCAATGCAAAGCCCGTCATGGCAGCGGTCTATCTGCCGGTGACCGACACGCTTTACTTCGCCGAAAAAGGCAAAGGCGTTTTCCGCAACGGCAAGCGCGTGCGCGTCAGCAACGCGACGCGCCTCAGCGACGTGCTCTGTTCTTTCGCGCTCGATCCAACGCCCGACCGCCGGCAGACGCGACGCAACACCGAGTTGTTCCAGCGCATGCTCGCCAGCGCCCGTAACCTGCGGATGACAAACTGCCTCGTGGATTTTTGTTCGACTGTGGATGGCCGGTTCGGCGCCTGCCTCAACCAAATGACCAAAATCTGGGACATCGCTCCGTTCGTGTTGATGCTCGCGGAAGCCGGCGGAATCATGACTGACCAGGAAGGTGCCCCAATCCGTTTCGACCTCACCGGCGAACCGGGCAAACGTGACTACGCCGTCGTGGGCGGCAGCCGTCGCCTGCATAAACAGGTGTTGGCCATCATTAAGAGTGTATGAAATTAATCGTTCTATTCCTTGCCAGTGTTTGTGCGGCAGAACAGTGGAATCCAATATGGACGCGCGATCCAAAGGCCGGAACCGCCGCAGCGGACGCTGCGATTCTCCACAACCAACAGCCGTCAATCCGCGTCGAGCACCGCGGCGACAAGGATTGGAGCCTGACCGCAAAGAGCGGTCAGATTGCAACGCAGCCCGGCGAATGTTGGGAGATCAGCGCGTGGGTGAAGATTACTGGCGACGGTGAAGCGTCCACGGGCACGGTTCTCCGCGACAAAGCCAGGGAAACGTTGAGTTGGAGCTACGGTGGCCGCAGCCTGCACGCCACACACGACTGGACGGAACTCCGGTCACGTTTCATCGTGCCCCGGCGCGGAGTCTCCATCGAACCTCGCGTCACCGGCCACGGCCCCGCAACTGTGTGGGTCTCGGAGTTTTCCTGCCGCAAAATCGAGCAATCTCGCGCCGCTGCCTTGCCGGCGACGCTGGCGATCACCAACGCCGCGCTCGTCGTCACGCTCGACACCGCAACGGCAACGTTGTCGGTGCTCGACCGCCGCACGAAGCAGACGTGGCGGCAACAAGCTGTCGTCGAGAACATCATGCTCCAACAAGTACGCGTTGCCGGCGGGCTGCAACTGGATTGTATGAATGTCGAGTCGGCTGAAGCATTCCGCTGCGCGATCAAGCTCGACGGCGACAAACCGGAGTTTACCGTCGCACTCAACGCCGACGGCACATCCGCTCCGGCGTTCCCGCATCCATTCGTCACCGACGCGAGCACGTATCTCGTCGTGCCGATGAACGAAGGAATTTCGTATCCGGTGAACGACGACAGCATCAAGCCGATGCGCTTGGTCGCCTACGGTGGCCACGGCATCTGCATGGCGTTCTGGGGAGCGACCGACGGCGAGCGCGGCCAGATGACGATCATCGAAACACCAGACGATGCCTCGATCAGCATTGACCGTCACGACGGCAAGCTCTGCATCGCGCCGCGTTGGGACCTGCAGAAGGGACGTTTCGGTTACGAGCGCAAGCTGCGCTATGTCTTCTTCGAGCGCGGCGGCCACGTCGCGATGTGCAAACGTTACCGCCAAACCACGACGTTGAAGACACTCGCCGACAAACGCCATGAGAATCCGAACGTGGATTTGCTCGTCGGCGCCGCCAATATCTGGTGTTGGGACAAGGACCCGGTCAGTATCGTCAAGGAATTGAAGGCCGCCGGCATCGAGCGGATCCTCTGGAGCCACAGCGCCAAGCCCAACGAGATCGCGGCGATGAATGACCTCGGTGTATTGACCAGCCGCTACGACATTTATCAGGACGTGATGGACCCAGCGACGTTCCCGAAGCTGCGCGGCGTCCACGGTGACTGGACGACAGAAGCTTGGCCCAAGGACATCATGATCAACTCGCGCGGCGATTGGATTCGCGGCTGGCAGGTCACCGGCAAAGACGGCGAGATGTATCCGTGTGGCGTCACCTGTGACAAGGAAGCCCTCAAGTACGCCGAGAAACGCGTGCCCGCCGATCTCGCGACGCATCCGTACAAGTGCCGGTTCATTGACACGACGACCGCATCACCGTGGCGCGAGTGTTACGCGCCCGCACATCCACTCACGCGCAGCGAGAGCCGCCACTGGAAAATGGAACTACTGCGGTTGATGTCGGAGAAGTTCAAACTCGTCGTCGGCTGTGAAACCGGCCACGACGCAGCGGTGCCGTTCCTGCATTACTTCGAAGGCATGCTCAGCCTCGGCCCGTATCGCATCCCCGACGCCGGCCGGCGGATGCAGGTGATTCTGGACGAGGTACCGGAGCGCGTCGCGAAGTTCCAAGTCGGCGAACGTTATCGGTTGCCGTTGTGGGAACTGGTTTATCACGACTGCGTCATCGCGCAATGGTACTGGGGCGACTACAACAACAAGCTCCCGGCGATCTGGGACAAGCGCGACTTGTTCAACGTCCTCTACGGCACGCCGCCGATGTTCATGTTTAATCGCGACATCTGGACGAAGAATCGCGATCGTTTCGTACAGAGCTATCGCGCCATCGCGCCCGTCGCCCGCGCCACCGGTTACTCCGAGATGACTGACCACCGATTCCTCACGCCCGACCGCGCCGTCCAACAGACCAGCTTCGCCAACGGCGTCACCGTCACCGTAAACTTCGGCGCCACGCCATTCGACAACATCCCGGCGGGCGGATTTAGAATTGCCCCCGAAGCAATTTCCTCGCGCATCGTGCGCCCATGAACGTCCAAGGCCGCTGTTTGTGCCGTGCCTTCTCCGTGCCGTAATAATGCTACATATGTAGCATTATTACGGTACGACCGATTGCGCGATCAGTGCCTGAACCAGGCGGCTCATCACGGAGCGATGGGTCTGCCAAGCGCGTTGTCCAAGATAATTCTCCGGCAGCAAAATCTGTGGTAAAAACGGATCTATCGCCGCGGCGTTGGCCCATGCAATACGTTCCTGCCGCAAGCGCCTTCGCAACTCTGCCGCGCCATCCCGCGAGGGCACCGCCTTGCGCAGGTCGCCGTTGGCCTGTGAGAGATGCGCTTCGTATCGTTTGTTGACCTCATCGAAGTCCCACGCGCCATGCACAATCGCTGCATCGGAATAACCGGAGCAACAGTGTGACTCCATGACGGTAAACGACTCGACGTCGTCGCGAAACTCCTTCAAGGCATCCGTGATTTTCGTCAATGGATCCGGATGAATCCAAACGCTGTTTTGCAGGTATCCGAAGCCGTTTTGTCGTAACCAGCGTAACAAGCGTTGGCGGACGAGTTGTTGCCGGCCTGGTAGATCGAAAATGATCATCCGCCACTGGCCGTCCCAGCGGCGTTGCCAACGCGCCTCTGGATCGCGCCCGCCACAGGCCGCCAGCCGGCCAAGTTCGGTCAATTGGAGAACCAACTGGCCGGCTTTTCGCTCACGAAGGATGAGTTCTTTCTCTTCGAGCCGATGCGCTTGGCGCTGCCATCCATGCCGCCACTGCCACCCCTCGAAACTTTCGTCCAAGGTTCGCAACGATGGAGAACATAGTTTCTCCATTCCCCAGAGCATGACCTCCAAAAACTCTATTGCCTGTTCACTCCACACCTTTGCCATGATGATTTCCTTTCTGTGAGATGTCGTACCGTAATAACGCTACATATGTAGCATTATTACG
>Ga0194113_10004960_pt1 | contig 17315 bp, 29 predicted proteins | sample TA2MahC200mmetaG_FD_146193 | JGI IMG/M metagenome (GOLD analysis project Ga0194113, IMG submission 146193) | Freshwater microbial communities from Lake Tanganyika, Tanzania - TA2015017 Mahale Deep Cast 200m | ecosystem: Environmental > Aquatic > Freshwater > Lake | place: Tanzania: Lake... | reverse complement strand
CAGGAAACACGTTTCGCAATAACGTCAAACTATCGGGCGGTGATGTCGGTGTCGGTACAATTACATGGAATACTGAGAGTCAAGACAATTACACATGGACGTTTCCGGATCAAACCGGAACAATCGCACTGCTTAATGGCGGACAAACGTGGGCCGCGACGACACTTCAGACAAATTTCAACGCCGATCTCTTGGACGGTAGCCATGCAAGCGCATTCAGCCTGACCGGCCACAACCACGACGACAGTTACAGTCCAATTGGTCACGGACCACATCTCACTTCTGGCGATGTTGTCGATATAGTGGTCTCGGCAGGATTTGCGACAATGCCTGAGGTCTCTGGAGAAGTTGCAGACGCGTTGGCAGGACACGTAGACTATTATCATGGCTCCAGTCGCCGATTCAAACAGAACATCGCCGACCTTGCGGATGGGCTATCACTTCTCCGAGCACTGAAGCCACGAACCTTTGACTATCGCCCCGAGTATGGCAATCGTAGTGCGTTTGGATTGATTGCTGAAGAAGTTGAACAAATAGACCCACGCCTTGTTATGTATCAGAACAAACAACCGAGTGGAGTTTATTATACAGAATTGACTGCAATTTTATTACGTGCAATTCAACAGCTCGAAGAACAAGTGAAAATTTTAGAAATGAAAAACTAATGTAAAATAAAACTTTAAATATGATTGAAATCATAATTCAACTATTGATTTTTTTAGTAGGTATTTTTCTGGCCGGATATTTTCGAGGTTGGCAAGATAGAATCTGGTTCAAATCGACAGAAAACAAACTATATAGATTCGCAATGCGGCATCCTGTTATTGCGGCTTGGTATAGTGGGCACAAATCTATTTTTGACGCATTGAACTGGACACATAAATACTCGTTACAATGGCTTCGATATGATCCACGATTTCTTTTATTATGTGATCCTTGGCATTTGGCGAAAAAGCTGGAGATGCTTTCCGTCACAATCTCATTCGCGGCTTTCATCAGCTGGTGGGCATTGATTTATTATATTTTTTACGGTGCGAGTTTCTATTACAGCTATCACTATATTCAGCCTATTTCTCCCGATGGTAATTTTTGGCATTTTCTAATATCAATTTTCCATAAACATCACTCAAGAGGAAAATCATGAAATTATCAGTACTTGATCGTCTTACAATTTTACAACGATTACCCAACGTGGGTAATTATGAAGGAGTAATTATCGTGAAGTCATTATCCAAAAAGCTTGATCTTTCTGTCTCAGAAATGGAAAAGCTTGACTTCAAAGAAGAGCTTGGCCCGGCGGGTGAATCACGTCTCACTTGGGATAAAACAAAAGATGACGGAAAACAAATTGAACTAACTCTCCGTGAATTCAGATTTTTGAATAAATATGGACTTTTACTCATTAATGATGAGTTTATAGCTGAATATGAAAAAGTAGCTCTTTCAAAGGAAGAACCTACTAAGGAAGAACTTACTGATGCCCAAAGCGTTGTATCTTGAGCCAGGATATGCCACTAATTGGAGTATGACTAAATTATTTCTCAACTCTCCACTTGGGTTGACAGATGAGTCATATTCGATTTTTGTTTCAGCTGATGGAACAATACTTGGCCATTTATACACAGGTGCGAACAATAAGAGTCAATTTTTTGCAACCGCTGTTGGAACAGTGAAACTTGTTTTACGACGTAATGATAACATAGATGATAATATCAAACGACTTAGTTATATCAATTCAGATACTGACCAACGGATTAACTTTTACAAAAGTGGAACAATTGAAAAACATGACTACGTTGATATGGAATTTGAGGCAAATCCTGATCCTTATACGACATACTTAAAAAGAGCCAGAGTATTTCTTCCTGAGTTTTTTCAAGGTGTCGCAACTCTATATGTTGATAATACAGTTATTGGTACTGAGCCACTTTTAAGAGCAAGAACATATTATGATCCGGCATATGCTACATTAGCTTGTGGTCTTGGTGGAACAAGAACATATACTGAAATAGCTACACTCTCAGATTCTCGAGAATGGGGTTTTAAAAAATTCTTCATTGACCAAGTGAGCATAATTGATACTTTTTTACCACATCCACGATTTATTTTACCAGATAAAGTCGGAATTACAGACTTATTTGAACTCACATCTTTACGAGTATCACAAATAACTGACTGGCAATTCAAGCCACAATACCAAGTTTATTTTGATGAAGATGGCTACGGAACTTTAACTCAAACTAATTGGACCAACAGAGTTCGTTCATTTGGAGTTATTAAAAAATCTTTAACTCACTGGTCAGGAGATTTTGAAGTTGGTGATTGGTCTCCTGATTTTATTGATGAATATAATGAATTATTCGGCTCATTATATGAAAATAATCGTGAAGGACGTGGAAAAGCTGTTTCTTTTCATGCATTGATTCTTGATAATCCTATTACATTCACGCCTCAATTCACGGGATTCATTCGTAGAACAAGTTGGGAAGATTCAATTCTCAGTATTGAGACGAAAGATGTAATTAAAGATTTACCAAATCGTAATTTTGTATATGACTATGCAAATCTTGGTTCCGTTGTTAAGGATAAAAGTTGGGGTCAAGTCAAGTCTATAATTGGTACAATGGTGATATTTGATGATTTTGGAGAATCAAAATATATCGAGCGAAAAGAAAAGGGACGAAGTGTTCTTGAATCAATCGGATACGGAATGATTGGGGCCGCGATCGGTGGCATAAAGGGTGGTTGGGTTGGTGCTGGTGTTGGTTTTGTTACCGGCTTCGCGGCCAATCTACCTACGAGTGATAGAATTAAAGGAGCACATTATGAAATTAGTGACTTTAATGCCATTCCAGATGATGTAGTGAGTAGTGGACAAAAACTGAAATTTTTTTCAGGTTCAATTTGTGGTATTGCAACTAACATCAAACATCCATTGTATGGACTTAAAGAATATATTGTAAAGGGTGGAACTTTCAGAAATGGGATTTATGCGACACTTTCTTTTGCTGATACGAGTGGAATTCAAATTGGTGATTACATATACTCCAGACTACCAATAATTTATAATGGAAGTCCTGATGAAATCATACGCTCTCTTTTAACGGGATCAAATATAGACTATCCATATAGTCAAGATGACTTTTTTGGTAATTGGAATAATGAAATTTCCTTTTTAGACTATTATAGTGTCGGAAAAATCATCGACCCCACTGATGACTCAACACCATTCGATGAATTGAAAGAATTACTTGGAGAAATTCAGCTCTCATTTTTCATTAATGAATTGAATGAATTCAGTATACGTGCAATTAGACCACTTGACATACTTAATACAGCAAATGTAGCTACGTACTCACAAGGAATAAATATCCTTGATGGATTTAGCTTTACAAAGGATACAGAAGAAGCCGTTGCTGGTGTACGAATTTATTTTAATTTCACAGGAAAAGAAACCGGAGCTTTCAAAGAAAAATACAATAGCATGCTTGAAATAGAATTTCCTGAGTCTGTTCCAGGTGCTAAGTGGAAAGAAATTGAGTCAAAATGGATTTATGACACAGATACAGCAAAAACTACCATATGCAGGTATAAATTACACTCAGCCAAAGGAATAGATAGAATTCAAATTCCGACGACACTTTACGGTGTACGTCAAGTTCTAACAGATTTGATTCGTGTGAGTCATGAAACTGGAAGTTTAACTAATCGTTTATTCGAAATAGATGGTTATGAAAAATCATTTGATACTTCACGAGTAACTTTACAAGGAATTGATGTACAAAGAACATATGGCTTTGGAAATTGTATATGGGATACTCACCCACAAGATGTATCTGTTATTGGAACATCTGGGTATTCTTATCAGGGTTACAACACTGGAACACTTATTAACATTGGTTCATTAGCAAAAGTTTTACGAAGTAGTGATAATCTTCTCTTGGCATATGCACCGCACGATAAATTTGCCAACTTTAATAATCATATTCTTGGATTTGGAACAAATTCAAATCTTGGTGTTGAGTTATTCATGATCGAAGAAGCGGCTGGTGGAACACTTGAACATCCATCAGACTACGTCAAGATTAAACGTGGGCTATTTAATACAATTCGACGAGAATTTCCAATTGACACACCTATATATTCATATGGACCGGCGGCTATTGATCAAAATACCAAAAGAATCAAATTTGAAGGAAACATCGCAACAACATTTAGAGTCGCCACCACTTATGGAATAAATTTAAATTTGGGAACAGCTTTTTTGTTTTTCTAATATGTCATACGGAACTTACACAAGCGGAACTCCATTTACACCAATAAATGTTTTACCTGAACCGGGTGATCCAATCACGTATGATTGGATGGACACGATCGCTCAGTTCACGCAAAGGTATACCAATATGATTCATCAAATAGCCACCTTGTCAAATGGTGGAAGTTATTTGTTGGATTATTCTACACTACAATGTGATTTTTTTCCTCCGTATCTTCATTTTTATGTACGATCTGGAACATCATGGGCTGAATTTTACAGTTATACTCATCCAATGGCTTCGGGTTCTGGATATACTCTTTGGCATGATATTGGTCTCAGTCGAGCGACATTCACAAATTGGACAGGAACTAACTTCGTTTTTTTACTAATCGCATACCTATAATTCAAATGGAAAATATCAATTTTCTTGATGTCGGAATTTTCACGAAGAAAATGCTTCCTGAGCCGAGTGATCATACGTCTGCTATCTGGGGGGCACGACTTGTGAAAAATGTTATTTCAGGGTGGGCATTGACAGGAACAGTTAGATTACAAGGTGACGAAATTGTGTGGTTGAACCTTGATTTAACTAAACGATTTACATTTCCTCCACATGTATGGTGGTTCACATCAGATAAAATACGAATAGAGGGACCATATCATGTATGGCGAGATGTTGTAGTTCTTATCAATGGAGATAAAGTTGGATTTAAACTCAAACAGCCGTATTTTGATACAGCTGTTAGTATTGATCTTTTTTTCAAGATTCACGGAGTTTAAATGGCACAAGATTTGAAATGTAATGGAACACCATATCCTGAAAGAACCGGTGCTGACAAGTATGGTACATTTTATTTAACAACAAAACCATCATCAAGTGGAACGCTGACTCTTGACTATAAGTGGGGTTCAAGAACAGCAGAATCAGCCGGACGAGCGCATGGATTATCTGGTTTTGCAACAGTACATGTTCAGTGGCGAGTTGATTTTCCGGTAGGATATTTCACTAAAGTTCCAATAATCAAAGTCTATGAACTTTATGTTGGTAAAATAGCAAATTCAAAAAGTGAGTTCGATTCGCCTGATACACAAAGAATTTCCTGTCATGTTGAGAATAATTCTTTATTATTCAATAAAGATGGATTCAATATTACACTTAGTGCAAACAACATGATCAAGGATATTTCTGAAACAGGATTTACTGTGGAAAAAAGAAATCCATATATGGATGGAGTTTTTTTCATCAAACATAATGAGCTTGAAAATACTGTGATTTTTTGGCATGCTTTTGGCGTCTAATTGAGACACTCAAGAAAATCATAATAGAATTGCCCTTGGTATCGTACTTTAACCATTCTTGGTATTTTGTGTTCTTGACAATCAAGGATGGTTAGCTTTTTTCCATCCACTCCTATCATGTTAACCACATCTCGTGGAGTCATTTTAAACACTTCATTCGCTCGCCTGATTTCCCATAAGAAAAAACAATCAAAACCAATTGATTGAAGCCACAGTAAAGTTTGAAGTTGATGTTTCTTAATACCTGTTTTTTCTTGATTAACCGGAATATCACCACTATCTGTGGATTTTGTCTCAATAAAAATAGCACTCTTCGTTTTTACAACTCCACCAACAAAATCAAAACCCGTCTTTGAACGCCGAGCCATGAAACCACCAACTTCTTTACCTTGTCGCTTACTAAACTTTTTGGGAATAAAGATAGTAGGAACTTCAAATTTTTGAATATAAGCCACATTCAAAGATTGATATAAATCACAAACAGATTTAATCTCATCTTCGAATTTCTTCCCCGCTTTTTGATTTTCAGGTGCTTGTTTGACTGACTTTTTTTCAGTCATTGCTAAATCTCGTAAGGACATTTTTTCACTCCTTGGGTTTGGAGAATTTTTTCAACTAATTTTCACGCTGAATATTTCACTCGGGTTGAAGCCACCGGTGATACGTTTCGTCCATACTTGACATATCACCAGTACAATGCTCAGAAAATTCATTCAATGGACATTTAGATATCAAAGTTCCCTTTGAATTTTTTGAAGAGAAAATTGAGAGCAGTGATGTCACCTTTGACATATTCCTCAATTTTCTGAATACCACTCTCACCCTGTGACAAAAGCTCCATAAGGTCAATTTCACCATCACTGATACTCGGCTTGTCTACATTGATACCAAAATAATCGATCCATTTTTTCAATCCAATCATTTGCCACGAAGAATCAAGATTTCCAAGATTGGATATTGAGTTCAAATGTACGAACATGTCAAAATGACCATCACGACCATTGTACGGATAAATCGGAAGCTGTAAATCTACTTCATTTATTGCCGCACGAAACATGAGAAATGGAAAGTCATATGATCGTCCATTAAACGTGACAAATTTTGTTTCAAACTTATCTACGAGTCGTTTGAATTTAAGAATCATTTCACGTTCATTCACATCAAATATGAAATGCCATGTTTCATCAGAAAGAAGAGAAAAGGTTTCAAGAACACCAATACATAAAAGTCGCGATGCAACAGGAGTCAAAGCGACTTTCTCGAGAACCTTATCCCTTTTTTCAATGATTTCTCGTTGTTGTGCTATCGGATTTGAAGTTTTCTTTCCCCGGAGTGATCTCATGAATGGAGCAAGTGAAACTTCGGGAGCATTACCTTTAATTGCTTCAATATCAACTAACAGAACCTGAGACATTTTGAGTTCTCCTATTTTTGAAAGGGTTGTTTATTTTTTTTGTACGGATGGAAATTACATTATGACAGTTGTATGTATAAAAAACGACAAAATCAACTCCATCTATACATACATGATACGCATCTTCGTTAATTTTCTTACTTATTCTGACTAAAGGAATGTTGTATTTTTTGAAATGAGATTCATCCCAAAACAACGATTCGCCATCAAGTTCAACCGAGTTATTTGGATATATGACACCGTATGACATAATCAGCCCTTTAGAATTACGAAATCTGGATCAAAGTGAAGTTTCACGTCTCCTATTGATGAGTATCGAGATTTATCAAATATCAAGAATAAATCATTCCGATGTTTTTCATCAAATGTATGCTTAAATCTGTACCATAGGAGAATAATTTCAGATGCTAATTGAGTGAGAATGTCAGACTCAGCAATGTCTGATGCTTGTGGTCTGTTTCCCTCTCGAAGTTCAGTTTGTCGACTGAGTTGAGAGAAAAATACATATGCCGCACCATGAGTTTTCGCAAATCGCTTTGCGATTCTTGCGACTCTTCCAAGTGATAATCTTATCGAACCTTCGTCAACATCATCCATAAGTGTAATAAAATCTACCATTATGACTTTTGCTTTTAATGATCGCGCTATTTTATTCATTGTTATGAGATCATACACATTATCATAAATGAAAAGACGACCATCATATTTTTTCATAGTTTCTGCACCAACAGCCAATCTTTCCTTTTCATTTGCATCGAGTGCATTGATACGTATTTTATACGATGAAACCCTTGAGACTGATGAAAGAAATTTTCTCTTGATTGACTCTTTATCCATTTCAAGTTCAAATTTCACAAGAACCAAATCCGGGTTTGCGTCCAAAATTGATCTTGCAAGAGATACTGAAATTGTCGTTTTTCCATGTCCTGGACGGCCACCTATTAAAGTGATTTCACGAGTAGAAAGACCACCAGTCAAATTATCAATTTTTGGTATTCCTGTTTTAATTATAGATGCATTCTGATTACCTTCAATTATGTCATTCAATGTCTTACTAAACTCTTCGGTCAAACTAAAATCAACTTTTCTTTGAAACACACTCTCCAGTTTTTCATATACAGCGTAAACAGTTTCTGGAGCCGCAAAAGGAGCTTTCTGAATAGTTTGACTGGCTAATCTGAGTAATTCATTTGAATAACGCTTGATGTATGATTCTTCAAGTATCTCAATTGCCTTAGTGGGATTGAACTCAGGAGGAACTTGCGAAGATATTGAGTCAAGATATTTTTTAGCTTCAACTGTTGAAAGTAAGCGTGATAATTCTTCTTGAATAGAAAGAAAATCAGCCCATCCAAATTCCAAATGTAATTTATGAATGATTGTGTATAACTGTTTTCCATTTTGAGTAAAGATATAGTCAGATTTAATTTTCAAGATATAATCAGAATCAATCATTCCTGCAACTATTGCCCCGAGAAACATATTTTCAATATCAGTTAAAGAGTGACTGCTGGACTCCTGGTTCACAATTTGATTTAGTGACATATTTCTCCTGTTGTTGAGATTCCAGTTCAACCTCTCGCTTCAATTTGATTTCTTCAACTGCTGACTCTATTTCTGAGTCAGAAATATCTTCAACTTCAACTCCGGCTTCGTCAAATATATCAAGTTGTGGTTTCTTTGGTGTAAAATTACAGATCAATAATTCATTAACTTTACGAATTTGTTCACGACCGTGTGCGTATTTGGCTGTTACTCTCAAGATGGAAAAATCTCTGTATAAATTAAGAATTTCAGGAACATCGTCATAACTCAAAATCCATGGTGATTTACATGTATGTAAAACTGATGCCAACATCTCATGCTGAAAAACAGACATAATTTTTTCATAGTATTTAGTCGCCTTCAAAGCAGTGATATAATAGGGTGGGTCCAAATAAAATAAAACTTCAGCATCTTCACGATCATATTTCTTTATCAACTTCTCAAAACTCATACATTCTATTACAACTTCATCAAGTTTCTCTCTGGCTGATTTGATCTTTTTTAGAAGAGTCAGATTGAAAGTAGCTGAATTCGCCGTTACTGAGGCCGAATATCCAGCTTTAAGTTGAGTGGAAAAACTCGATTGAACCAAAAATAAATACATCATCGCTCGAGTTACATCATCAACTCCAGCAAAGTCATTTTGATATAGGCGGTAGAACTTACGATATTCTTCACGAGATCGCAATGTCCAATAACACTTTTCCATCAACACTTCATGATTATCTCTAACTTGAATATACAAGTTGACAAGATGATGATTGAAATCATTAATGGTGTTTAATCGGGATTTCGATTTGTTGAAAAATACGGCTCCACCGCCCATAAAAACTTCGACGTAATGCTGATGCTCAGGCATGATAGAAATGATTTGTCGAGCTAATTTTTGTTTTCCACCATACCAATTTATCAGACTATTTGGGAGACTCATACATTTCTCAGAATGGATTTCCTTCCGTGGCTTGAGGATTGACTTCCTCAAGAGTCGCTTGTCTTTCGTAATTATCAAGTCCTGTTTCGATCATGTCTGACCCATCTTTCAACTTGAAAGAATTATTACGAACAGTGATGATCACAAATCGACCGATAAAATCAGTTTCATCAACTGTTTTTGGGTTAATCCCCAAAAGAGTGACAAGTTTCGAGAGTTTCCAAATCCATCGCGGGTCATACGAACACAAGTCTCTGATATATGTTCGTTGACCCTCGAAATCAACTGCGAGTTGGAGTTCGAGAAACTTACCTCCATTAGTGAACTCTTTTTCCTTGGCTGACACAATTTCTGCCAAATACTTGATTTTGACTCGGGTAGGAATCCCATTAATCAACTGCTCCTCTTCGATAGGCAGAAGTTTTGGACGTCCACTTTCGAGTTCTTGTGTACCAGCGACAGTTAACGGCATAAATCCTCCATTATAGAATTGATTGAATGATTGGTAATTGTGAATCGTGTTCTTTTCTATCAACAAATATAACTTCTTTCACATAAATCACGATGACACTACACATTTCAGAGTCATAGTTTATTTGTACAATATCACTATGAGAAATGGACTCAAGAAACTCAACAAAATCAGAAAAGTTGTCTTCTTGAATATCAGAAAAGTTGTCTTCTTGTGTTATCAATATGCCAGCTATCAACCTAAATCTTTTCGCAGTCATTATTCTGAAAATCTTCTTTCCACTTGTTGGATCAAACAGTGGGTCCGATTTCTCAGTTGGTCTTTTCACTGTTCGCTGGCTGTTCAACAGAATGCTCGTCAGTGCCATTATCATTCTCCTTTTTGAATTTAGTCATTGCCGTCATATAAGTTCTGACGAGTGATTGTTTTAGATTATCTGGTAACATTTTTACATCTTCTTCATAAAGAGTTTTCCAATTCTCGAGTCCCTCAAGTGATTTTGATGCTTCAATGAGTGCTTTTCTGGCAGGTTCATATATTTCCATAGGTGTTTGTTCAACTACGTACTCGGTATCCACAATTTCTTTATCTGGATCAATTTCTTCTGTTAAGTACATACCTGAAATAACATCAGGAAATGATAAACGAAAATTTGCTGATAACGCTCGCCACTGATACATCGTAATTTTTTGCTTCTTGTAATTATCTTTATTGATCAATCCCATCAAGGTGGCCTCAGTATCACCAAACTCCGTGATTACTTCATCTTCTCCTTTACGTTTGACAGTCGCACGAACTCGATCAACGAATCTTTCAATCTTAAATTTTTCCAATTCTTTGCTCCGGCGTACGAGAGCCAACATTAGTTGACCCGTTAATGTTGGTTTACCATTGATAATTGTGATGCTTGATAGTGCTTCCATCACAGGAACGCCAATTTCTCGTCCCTTTAAGAGAACAGCTATCACCTTTTCTGGAGTATTTAGCGATGAATGAAGAAATTCACTTCTAATCAAGGTCGTGGCAAGCTGTTTCCACTCATTAAAACGAGCTAAAACACTGTCAATATCAGTTCTTTGAACCAAATTTGATTCTGGTTTTTTTGAAAGCTGATTGTCACTCATATCACATTCTCCTTTTAATTCCCAAGAATTTGAATACATCTTTACCTGACTTAAGATAATCAGTGATATCTTTGATATCATTATCTTGAAATACAAAATGATTGATTGTATCTACATGTATTCGCATTTGTTCAAATACTTCCATACTTCCCTTGAGACCAGCGTCATCTTTATCAAAAATAATAATAACTTGCTTTCCTTTAAAAAATTGAATCCATCTCTTGTCCCAATTTCCAGCTCCAGCTGTTGGTGTGATCGCATTTATTCCGAGAGAGTGGAGTGCAAGACAATCAAATTCTCCTTCACAAACGACAATTTGTGATTTATGGATAGCATTGATTGGAAATAATCTATTTGCACCATAACCAGATTTCCATGATAATGACTTCGGTGTCTTAAATGAGTTATGTAATTTTATATTTACGAATTTACCACTTAATGATCTAATTGGAATAGAGTATCTGTCAGAGTCTGGATCATATCCGAGTAAGTATCTTTTCACAATGAAATAGGATATCATCCTTTCACGAAGAATGTACTCTAATTTTCTGGTATCAGAAAGCAGGTTTTTGTGAAGTTGTTGGATGATGATAGGATTTATCGATTCTTGAATATTTGGAGCAACTGACTTAATCAATTCTAAGTCAATTAAGTCACTCCTCAACTCAGGTTGACCAAATTTATCGAGAAAAGAAAATAAATTCCCACCAACATGACAACCAAAGCAAATATATTGACCTGTCTCTTGATTTACATAGAAACTCGGAGTTTTTTCTTCATGAAATGGACAACAACATCGCCATTCCTTAGTGGATACTTTTTTAAGATCAGGAAGAAATTTTTGGTAATTTTCTATTATCGTCATTCAGCATCATACTGACATCAAACCTTGACGATTTCCGTGAATTTTGTTCAAGTTTGACTATTGCTACATTCAACATCTCAAGGAGATTTCTTTTCAAATACCGCTTTGTAGGCGGAGGCATCAAAATGTATTCTCCTTTTAAACGAGACAAAACTTCATAAAAGATAGCTCCCATTCTTCTCAAAGCTCGAATTTCAGATGAAATAGTTCGTCGTCGATATCCGGTAACTTCTTCAAGTGTTTCAAGTGAGAATGTAACTGGACTTCTTTTACCGATATTCGGTATTGATTCCGTTTTGAGAATCAAATATTTCACTATTCTCATTTTGAGATTTTTAGAACGGTACATCATCATCTGGTCTGTAATACTCATTGTGTTCATCTTTCATATTTTCTTCTTCTGGTGGTTGACTCGGTTTCTCTGGTTCTGATTTTTTTAATCCTTCTGGTTTCTTCTTTACTTTTAGACACTCTCTCACATACTCAGAAATATACTGCCACTGGGTTACGCGGAAATTTGAGGTTGACTCAAATTCAAGTTGGTTACCTTGATTTAAAATAAACACTCGTAATTTATGATTATTGAGTGCGATTGTTTTTCCTTGCTCATATCTCTCGACTGGAAAAATTATCATGTGATAGCTATTGAGAATAGCTGGTAAACTACCATTCATTCGAAGTTCGACTACTTGTTTATACTTGAAGATTTTTGCCCTGACTTCAATAATAGTATTCACTCGTGACTGTTTGTCTGAAATTACAGAAATTTTCACACCATTATATTTAAGAAATTTCTCAATTTCATTTGAATCCGTCAGTTGTTCCCACAATATGATGTTTATAACATTTTTTTCCATACTTTTTCTTTCACTCTTGATATCTGTAACATCACTCCTTGTAAATTATACAGTGTTTTCTCAGTTCGTATAAGTGTACCGAGTTATCGTTACATTATTCTCAATAACAGTTTCAGTCCCTGTTGGTTCACCCTTGCATTCTGAGTCATAAGGATACTCAATCCACTGACGGCACGTTCTACATTTCATACATACGGGTTTCAAAGTGAAATCGTCAGAGTTGTAATGTACAACCAGACAGCGAAGTCCAGAATCTATGTGTTTCATTTATTTTCCTTATTCACTCTTGGAATTGGTTTGAGTCGCCAGTCATTGGGATCGGACCATCCGAGAATGGTCAATTCTTCTTGTCGCTTCTCAATTTCATCACATACAACTTCGTATAATTTCCATAGAGCAAAATCATTCATGTGCGGACGGAATATATGAAATAAATGATATACTTCTTGTTCGGAGTCTATCTTTGTCTGTATCATCATTCGATCGCCTTTCTTGGGGTTGTTCACGATACATAATTTATACCCCACTGACAACCACAATTTTGACAGATATCGATATATTCTGGAGCACCAAAATCAGCCACTTGATCGGCATGTGGACCACAACACAGCAACACTTTATTTGCTATACGGTCATAAACAATACTATCGGCTATTCGCTTACAGCCCTTGTATTCACACCTATCTTTTCCAGTCAAACGCCGTGTATTTTTCATTGTCATTCTCCTTATCGAGATAGCCAGTTGCTGTCATCTTATCGCATCCAACGGTAACCGATATCAATTACACTTCGCTGTCAACCTGAATCGAATGCCACTCTTTGAACGTGGCAACCTGTTCGTCTCCATCAAAGATGTTCAGGTAAAAATTTGTTGTATTCATCATCGAAGAGACATAATAATAGGTCGTACCGGGATCAACCCATCGTGTCCCAACAATTTCTGTCTTTTTGCCATTAGTCTGTATTACAACGATTTTTTTTCTTTTAGGTTTTGGTGGCCCCGGCTTCGGAATCTGTGCTCGGAGTTCCACTATTTCTCGTTCAAGTTTTTGAATCCGCTCTTTATTAAACATTGTTCCGTTCTTTCTGTTTATTATTTGGTATTATTGATTTGCCGTGCAACGACACATAACAAGTGTAACACTGGCACTCATTCGTTCGATGGTGATTATAATATTCACTCCATGCTTCGCACGGTGACGCTACGCCAGACGTTAGACGCAATACTGTTTTGACAACTTGACGTCAAATTCAAGAACACCATATTTGTTAGTCCAACATCGACATCTTATAGTGTCAACGAGAATTTTGTTTTCTCTGAACTTGTCAATGATGCGCTCGATTATATCACCAAAACTACGTTCGTCAGCACTGCACACAACGGGCGCAACATCGTCGCTCGCAGTCTCATATGTCTCGACGAAAATCTCTGGCTTGCAGGGATAGAACTCGCTGTTCACGCCTTTGATAATGAAGTCTCCTGGTGATACGATATGGCTCCCCTCAAGTGTAGCAATCCTGAGATCGAGGCATTCATCCGGTCTATTTCGATGTCCACGATGAGCAACGACACGCATCCCAATAGACTCAAGCATTTGTTTCATCGTTTGTGTTTCATCCCATCTCCACGCTTCGATGACAACCGGCTTCTTTCTAAACTTTGGCATTTGTTCTTCCCTTTCCGTGCCGCACGAACGCATAACAAGTGTAAAAACGAAAATGTCTCACGCGTTCGGTATGGATTATTGTGTTCGCCACTTCGTTTTTACGCCGAACATTATACACTATGCCCTTTCATATACGGGCTAACGCACCGCAATTCATCATCACACAAATCAATGGTATCAGCCCAGGAATCAACGGATTTGTATGCCGGAATCTTAAATGGGCGATTCACCCATTTGCCACAACAACCGCAATGGAATCCGGGATAAGCTATCATCGGTTTTCCATCTCTTAACCATTTGAGCCATCGTAGAAAGTATTGTATTCTCCGAATCATATCGCCTCCGCTTTTTGTTGCGTGCACAGCGTATAACAAGCGTAACAATGACCATTGCCCGCTTTGTCATAGCCCGATGGTGCGGGCAACGGCGTGGATTACGCCGGACGTTAGGCGTCATTGCCTCGCTTTATGTTCACGCTCCTCAATGTCAAGCATATTCATCAGTGCGGCAATCGGCCACTTTAGCTGTCCCGAATCTCTGACCTGCTGTAACCAGCAGAGCTGTTCCACCCACAATGCTTTGTAGTCAATTTCGCTCGGCAACGAAGATGGAACTCGACGCTCTCTTAATTCTCGAAGAAATGATTCCACATCACTACTCAAACGGCCCATCTCAATGTAATAGTTCAACATCATGTCGCGTTCGCTCAACTCGATCATTGTTTATATCCTTTCGGTTGTTTCGCTCGCTACGTGCTTTTGCCAAACGTTATGCGTCATTGCCGCTCTTATCTTTGAACAGTGATGAAACAATTTGCTGCGTCATCCTATCTGCCGAATCAAACGAACAACCCTTTGACCATCGTTCGTTTTCCCACCGCGCGTAGCACTCGTTCGCCTTTCCATCAGCACGAATCGGGAATAGATGATTTGAGCAGGCAGTATTCGTCTTGAAGCCACACTTGGCACATTCAATAACTGGCATTGCTTCCCTCGCCTGCAGTAACGGCAACCAAATTAAACGGCTCCCACTGCCGTTGCCGCCCTATCCAACTTCGACTCGCACCGTTTCCCAATCGAGATTGTTCTCCCGAAAGGTTTCAGCGTCTTGCTTCCGCCGAAAAATGGCAAGGGACACAATACCAATCCCCCGCTTATCTCTCAGCAGGTCGCAGTCTTCCCAGACTTCAACGACAAGAATTTCTTTCGGTCGAGCACCAACCGCACCATCGTTCTTCCAGATTACCGCCCATGCTTTTTCTGGGCGGGCGGCACTGCGCCTAACAGCGGTAGCACATCGCTCGCCTTGGTTGGATTTTTTCATCGTGCTCACTATTGGAATACGACATATACAGCGTCGGTGTACTTCAATTCGTGAAGTTCTTGCATGGGTTGATTGCGAAATCCAAATCCGGTCGCTCTTGGATATTGTTTCAATATATCCATCAATTCCCCAACCGTCGAAACGATGCCCAGAGGTTTACAATGTACAAACTCACTCGGCGGCAATGTGTCGCTAATAGGTGGCACAACATCGAACGGCGACCATTCTTTTTGTTTCACTTCTTCCAATGTTATCATCATATCTGTTTGCTTTCGTCTCGCCGGTGGTCGTAGTGGTGGTTTCGGCGGACCCGTTCTGATTCCCATTGCTTGATCTCCTTCGTTGTTTCTCATTTATTCAAGGGAGTCTTCACCTGTAATTTCTTCTACTCCAAGTTCGGACTTCATGGTTTCGATCACTGGATCCGCCGCGAATTCAAGCGTCTGCATCATCCGATCGAGTGCTTTTTCCAGACCACGTATTGCCGCAATTTGCTTTTGAACCCGAGATCGCCGCTGGGCAATCGTAGACCGTAATTCCTCCGGTCGCGTCGCATAGGCATATCCAGCCGGAGCAACTGGAGATGAAAAGATCGGATGCCCGCTACTCGCCAATTCATTTACCCATTCCCTTACTTTTGCATCGGACATGGACGCTTCAAACTTACGATTGTACCGTTCCGCAATCTCACTACCGGTGATCGGCTTGTCCGATGTAATGGATCCATCCCTGCGACCATTGATAAGCACGATCAAGAGCATCTTTGCCTGGCTTGTCATTTTTTCACGTCTTTCGTATCACATTCTGGATTTAATCCCCAGTGGCGTTTCCTGCATCTCAGGAGGTGCTCGTAAACTTCGATCGCAATGGTCCAACATTCGCGCTCAATGATCGTCCTGCCCATCGATCGTCGCTTACGGCAAATCTCAAGTCGGGTTTTCATCGACTGCTCTACGAGAGAAGAATGTTTTTCCATTAGGTCCTCCTTGGTATCGATTCAATCAGACGTATCGTATGAATGCCGATGGTAGCACTTCTCGCATTGCTCAACCGTGATTCCGCTCTGATGATACGCTGGCTCGAGGAAAATCCGGAAATCGTGTTCTTGCCCGTCAATGCACAGCTCTGGAGGATGTTGATCGACATTAGCGAAGGAGGTGTCTACGCGAAAGAGCTTGAGATCATATTGTGTGGTTCCATTGTTCAGATTCAACTTCCGGCAAATAGCATCAATCACGCGGTCGACTGTTTCGCGTTCCCTGTCTGTAAGTGGAACCTCAACTGGCATAATACCGTTTGGTCCTTCGATTCGAAGGACAAACAAATCACGAACGTTTGCCATGACTCTTCTCCCTTCCGTAGTTTGCAATTCCAAGAATAATTGTGCCTCCGAGAAACAACACAAGCCATAATTCACTTGAGTCCTGAATCCAGATCGTCATTCGCTTCTCAATCTCGCCTGCCTCGGCATTGATACAGGCGTAAGTCATGATTTCCATCACGCAGTAGAACACGAAGACGATCGCGCAGACAAGGAATGATGTCCATGCCGCGCGTTGA
>Ga0194113_10004959_pt1 | contig 17317 bp, 14 predicted proteins | sample TA2MahC200mmetaG_FD_146193 | JGI IMG/M metagenome (GOLD analysis project Ga0194113, IMG submission 146193) | Freshwater microbial communities from Lake Tanganyika, Tanzania - TA2015017 Mahale Deep Cast 200m | ecosystem: Environmental > Aquatic > Freshwater > Lake | place: Tanzania: Lake... | reverse complement strand
TGGAGGCTGCGGGGGCTGTCCCTCCTGTGCATCCTGGGGGCGCCAGGCCCCAGCCTGGCGATCCCGGGGGAATGGGCTCCCCCGCCTGCAGGGGAGGGGGGCGAGCGACCGGCCCGCGTGGAGGCTACGGGGGCTGTCCATCCTGTGAATCCTGTCCGACGCCCGGTCCATTTGCGAGATAGCGGAACGGGGCGTTGACGCGGAACCGCCCTCGGACTATTATCGGTGGTGTTGGCCGACGTCGTGTGTGGCGCCGCCGCTGTACGTCGGCGCCTCGCCACATACGGGCAAGGGCAGCCCTGGGCCTTGCCTGGGCAGAAAGGAGCTGCTGCTGGTACGAGGGCGTATCGCGGTAAACACGCGGAGGCGTTCGCGCCGCACTGGCTGGATGAATCAAGGTGAAAGGAGATGTGACCGTGTCCAGGTCTTGTTCGCGCCGTGACTTTCTCCGCGTCGCCCTCTTGGGGGCTACGGGCGCCGCACTGACGGCCTGTATGCCGCAGATGGTCGAGGTGACCAAGGTCGTCGAGGTGGAAAAGGTCGTCAAAGAGGCGGTCGAGGTCGAGAAGGAGGTAACGCGCATCGTCGAGAGGCCCGCCGCGCCGGAAAAGAAGGTGGTGCGCATCCTCATGGCCTCCTGGGCCGTGGGGGAGATCCCCTTTGACACCACAGCCCGCGAGTTCTCTGACGCCCACGACGACATCGAGGTCAGGATCCAGACCACCTTCGAGGGCTGGGACACCAAGGTCCGCGCGCAGCAGGCCGAAGGCAAGCTTGAGTGGTGCGCCGGCGGCATCGCTTCGTCGGGCTCGTCCAGCCTGCCCCGCTGGATCCTCTCGGGGCTGATCCAGCCCATGGACCCCTACATCGAGACGTCCCAGCAAGAAGGGGCGGATCGCATGTTGGAGGACATGATTCCGACGCTCCGCACCGTCTCTACCTATCAGGGCGAGTTCTACGGCCTGCCCTACAGCTTTGAGAACATCACCTTCAACTGGCGCACCGATTACTTCGGCCGTAGGCGCCAGAGTCGCCGGACACCTGGGACGACCTGCTGGCCATCGCCCTCGAGCTGAAAAAGTGGGGCGCGGACGAGCAGATCTACCCGATGTCGTACATCCCCGACCTGGACGCCTCGGTGGGCGCGATGATCTACTCCGCCCTCGATGTGCCATTCACCGAGGAGATGCTGCTCAAGTGGGAGTCGTCTGAGGCGCTCGACGCGCTGCGCTTCTACCGAAAGATGGTCGTCGAGGAGGAGCTCACGCCGCCGCACGGTTTCGATGGCTACCTCGACGCCTACTACGGCGGCAAGCTGGCTGCCCTGCAGGCGCAGAGCTCGCGTGGCGTCTGGGGGCAGCTCGCCTTCGGGACGGAGACGGTCAGGACCTCCAAGATCCCGACCTATACGCAAGGCAGCGGCGCCGGCACTGCGTTCTGGGGGAACTGCACGGGTCTGCTCACAGGAGCGCCGTATCCGCAGGAGGCCATGGATTACCTTATCTACACCATGGGCCCGCAGAACACGGGCTTCCAGAAGACGGTGATCAAGACCGGCAAGACGCCGGTGTACGAGTCGGCCTACAGGGACATCATCTCGAGCGACCCCCAGTTCCGCACGTACCAGTGGATGGTCGAGATGCGCAACGAGGTGGATCGCTCCTACCCGCGGCCTTTCAACAACTACTTTGCCATTCAGGACACGTTCTACCGCAAGTACATCGTCCAGTACACGGAGCCGGACTCGACGATGACGGCGGAAGAGTGTGCCCAACTGATCCTCAAGGACGCCCGCGAGGAGATCGCCAAGCAGGTGCTCTAGAGAGCCGCTGAGTGTCCGCACTGGCTGGCGCTGCGCGCCAGCCAGCGCTTTGCTGGTTGCATGTCCACATGAGACCGCGGGAGCCCACTGTATAGCCACATGCACTATCTGCGAGCGCCAGACGACGCCTACCGCTACTTTGCCACACGCTTTGAGAAGAGCCACGCCGTCATTGGCCTCGTCTTCCGGAGCGAGCAGGACGGGCACGCCTACACCGCGGACGATGAGGGATGGATCTGTCTCCTGGAGGGCCTCGATCGCATGCGGACGATAGACCCGCTGCCGGTGCAGGGCGTTCGGAGGGCTGAGGTGCTCACCGGCATGAAGTGGGGATTTCGACAGCTCCACCTGGCAGACCATTACCCGCTGCAACAAACCATCCAGAACTTGCGACAGCATATTCCACCGGCTGACATCATGCGATGCCTGCGCGGTCTCGCCGGGCGGACCGATGGACGGATCGACACCTGGGGCGACGGGTTGGTCGCGGCAGCGGTCTGGGGCCAACGCAAGGCCGGCTTTGAGTACGCTGTCACGCAAGAGGGTGCGGTCTATGCCCGGGTGCTCGAGAGCCTGGGCAAGTTCGTGCGCACCAGGGGACAGGTGTAGCGACCGTCTTTGACGCGTTCCGGGTTTCCGCTAAGCTCTTCCCCCGAATCCTCCTATCTGCCCAGGAGAACATGACAGCTCGCGTGCGACAACTCCTCGCCTTGGCGCTTGTCCTGCTGGCAATCGCGTGGTCCCCAGTCCTCATAGCCCAGCCCGCCCCGGCAAGCGAGGACGAGGTGCTCTTTGTGCAGATCAGCGATTCCCACATCGCGCCCTACATGATAGATGGGGTGTACAACTATGGTCGGCTGCTGCCGATCCTCCGAACCGCCAGGGCGATCCAGCCCGATTTCGTCATTGACACGGGCGACCTGACCGACGACAACCAGCCGGCTTCCTACGAGCTCTACCGAGCGGCGCTGAAGGAGGCCGGTGGCTTTTCCTACTACCCCGACTACAAGCCCGGCGTGCCCTTTTACCCTATCGCCGGCAACCACGACGCCTGGGGGCGTTACCCTTGGCCCACGTACCTGGGTCCCAGCCAGTTCAGCTTCACGGTGGGCAACTACCGGTTCATCGCCTACAGCGGCCATCCCAACAACGACATTCCCGAGGCCTGGCTCGAGGAGGAGATGGCCAGATCCTGCCAGGACGGACGCCCCATCGTCATGTTCTACCACTATCCGCCCCCAGACGCCTTTCCCGATGGCGGCCTGAGCGAGGCTTCCTGGGCCAAGGTCGAGGCCATCGCGCTCAAGTACCCGGTGCTGGCCTATCTCTGCGGCCACCTGCACGCCGAAAAGGTGCTGGTCCCCAACTCAGAGTTCCTCGTCCGGGTGAGCAACCGCATCGCCGTGGGCTACTGGACGCTCTTTGCCCTCTACGACGGCCGGCTCAACTACCGCGCGAGGCCCAGCCACCTCGTGCCCCTCATCATCACCTATCCCCACCAGTACCACGAGGGCCTGGACTATACCAAGACCCTCGCGGAGCAGACGCAGGTGCGGGTCTACGCCCGCGCCCTGGAGGGGCACATCACCGAGATGGTCTGCCGGCTCGACGGCGGCCCGGCGGTGACCATGGCATCTATCGGGGGAGACACATCACACTGGATCGCGCCCCTCGACGCACGCGAGCTGCGCGGCTGGCACAGTATCGAGATCTCGGCCAAGCACTCCTACGGCAGTTGGGTGCCTAACCCGGGCTATACCATGCACGCCTATTTCGACACCGAGGTGCCCACGCGCTTCGCGGCGGCCTGCGCCCCGACGGCCACGCCAACGGGGACGCCTACTCCCACCTCCACAGAGACCTCGACACCAACCCCGACAACGACAGCCACCTCGGAGCCCTCGGCGACGCCTTCGCCTACCGCCACGGTCACACACACTCCTACGGCGACGCCTACTGCGAGAGTCCCCGCGCCGGTCTGGCTGCCCCTCATGAGTAGATGAACGAACTGTAAGCCGCCTCCGTTTGGGCATTCATCTCGGCTTCATCCTCCGCGCATAGGCTGGGGTCGAACGATATGACATGATCTCACCGTGTCCTCCGGGGGGATGGTGGTCCTTTACGTCCGAGAGCTCGACCAGTCGGAAAAGGTCGCCCTGTACGACTGGCTGTCAGGGGATGATGCCGAGCTCAGGCATCGCGCGCGGGTGATCCTTCTCTCCTCGCAAGGACATCGCATCCCACAGATCGCCCGCATGCTCGGCGCTCATCCGGCCAACCTCCGCAAGTGGATTCACCGCTTTAACGCGGAGAGCTGCAAGGGGCTCTTGAGCAACCACTGCGGCGGCGCCAAGCCGCGCTTTAGCGAGGAGCAAAAGGCCCGCATCGTGGCTCTGGCGCGCACCAGGCCGCGCGAGCTGGGCTATGGCTTTGCCCGCTGGACGCTGCACCGCTTGGCAGAGGCCGCCGAGCGCCGCAGGATCGTGGACCACATCAGCCACGAGTACATCCGGCAGATACTTAGGGACGCCAACTGCTCCTACAAACACCCCTCCCGCTGACTTATCGCTTGCCCAGTGACTGCATCTTCGGGCGTTTGGCGTCTCCAGGAAACTGTCGTATAAGAGTTCGCTGACCCCCACCCGGTGCTCTGGCTCCGAGCATCACCCTGAGAGGGAGCATGCACATCGCCCTCGTCTCTCCCAAGTGGCACCAGATGGTCAATAGCTATCCCCCCCTCGGGTTGGGCTATCTGGCTGCGGTTCTGGAGAGGGAAGGCCATCGCGTGTCCATCCACGATCTGGGGCTCGATCCGGCCAGCCCAATAGCGGAGGATGTGGCGCGCATCGCCGCCGAAGAACCGTCGCTCGTGGGCCTCACGGCGATGACGAACAACTATCACAGCATCAGAGAGACGACCGCTGCTCTGCGAGAGGTCCTGGACTGTCCCATCGTCATCGGCGGCCCACACGCCACTCTCTTTCCCGAGCAAGTACTCGCTGATCCGCACGTGGATTATGTCGTTCGCGGGGAGGGGGAGGGGACGCTGAGAGAGCTGGTGCGCGTCATCGGCATCGAGGGCCCGCGCCCTTCTGGCCGCCGCTTGGAACAGATCAAGGGCCTCGGCTATCGCCAGGGCGGGGAGCCGATCTTGACAGCGCAGAGGTCCCTCATCGAGGATCTGGACGCGCTGCCCTTCCCGGCGCGACACCTGTTCGAGTTGCCGCGCTACCCTCTCTACGCCAACGATGGCGAACGGATGGTGACCCTCCTCTCCAGCCGCGGCTGCCCTTACAACTGCAGCTATTGCTTCAAGGGCATCGTGGGACAGACCTATCGGCAGCGGAGTCCCGCCAACGTTCTGGAAGAGATCCGCCAGGTCATTGACGCCTATGGCTATCGTCATTTCTACTTTATTGATGATTTGTTTACGCTCGATCAGCGTCGTCTGGCCGCCATCGCCGAGGGGATGATCGCGGCCGGACTCGACATTCGCTGGCAGTGTCTCGCCCGCGTGGACCGCGTCACCCCCGAGCTGCTTCGGCTGATGCATCGCGCTGGCTGCCGGGAGATCCACTATGGCATCGAATCGGGGGTGCCCGAAATTTTAGAGCGCATCGGCAAGCGTATCACGCTCGAGCAGGTGCGTCAGGCTGTGGCCTGGACGTCGGCGGCGGGGATCTCCGCCAAGGGCTACTTTATGCTGGGGCTCCCCGGCGACACGGAAGAGACCGTCGAGCGCACGATCCGGTTCGCCAGCGAGCTGGCGCTGGATCAGGTGATGTTCAGCCTGACCACCCCCTTTCCGGGCACCCGGCTGTGGGATGAACTGGTAGCCCGCCAGCCGGACCTGGCCTTTCACGGAGACTTTGCTGCCGCCTATTATTACTCGACGAACCGTGACCACCTCCCACGGCCTTTTCTCAACGTGTCCGACGTGCCCGACGAGCGCCTCGCCGACTTGGCCGTTGAGGCGCCTCGCCGCGTGGACGAGGCCAAGCGCAAGGCCAAGTACAGGCGTCGGCTGGGGCCTCTCCTTGGCGGGGCGCTGTATGGTCTATCAACCGTCCCCTGGGTGCGCCGAATTGGCCACCGCCTGCTGCGCACGCGGCTGATGCGCCGCTTTGCCGCGCTTGGCGGCTTGGGCGATTATGACTGGAGAAGGGAATTCGCGGACAAGTGGAACTGATCGCCAGAGCCGCGCGCCGCGCGAGACGATACCAGCGTCGGGCCAGGATGATCTGGCGTTATGCCAACTACCGGCTACAGAATCCCCGCCCTTGGGTGTACCCCGACCGGATGTACCTGGAGTCTACCAATGCCTGCAACCTGCGCTGCATCATGTGTCCCACGGGGATGGGCCTGGCCAGGCGAGCGAAGGGGTTCCTCGACTGGGAGCTCTTTCGCGGGATCGTTGACGAGATGGCCCCCCACATCAGCATGACGACGCTCCACATCTGGGGTGAGCCGCTCCTGCACCCGCGCATTGTGGACATGATCGCCTATTGCCGAGAGCGGGGTCTGCACGCCGAGCTTTCCACGAACGCGGTCCTCCTCACCCCCGAGCTCAGCGAGGCGATCCTCGATGCCGGCCTGGGAGCGATCTACCTCTGCCTGGACGGCACGACGCCCGAAACCTACGAGCAGGTCCGTCGCGAGGCGAGCTACGAGCAGACCCGCGAGAACATCGTCCGGTTTGTCGAACTGCGCGCCCGCGGCGGCTATGAGCGCCCCACGACCAAGCTGCAGATCATCGAGATCGCGCCCACCGAGGCCGAGATCGAGACCTTCCGGCGCGAGTGGGCCATCCCTGGAGTGGATCGCGTCAACGTCAAGGCCTTTGATTCCTGGGGCGATCAGGTGCCTGAGATCAGCGCCCTGCGCCGCACGGACAAGCCCGCGTTGCCGCCCCGTTTCCATTGCCCCAATCTCTGGTACCACGCGCACATCTACTGGGACGGGACGCTCGTCTGTTGCGACCGCGACTATGACGCGCGTTACCCCTTGGGGAACGTCGGCGATGGGGTGATGAACGCCTGGCGCGGCCCGGCGATGACGCGGTTGCGCCTCAAGCACATCAACCACGACCTGGACGATGTGCCGTCGTGCGGCAAGTGCGTGGAGTGGGCCTGGTGGCGGCCCACCTGGACGACGGCGCAGGGAAACGTCCCCTATCAGGCGCCGTGAGCGTTCTCTATGAGCTCGTCCTCTGATCGCGCCGTGAGCCGCGCGCCGTCGCGCACGGAGCTGGCCATGCTGTGCGCTATCGCGGGCGGTGCGGCGCTGACACGCCTCTACGGGATCCGCGTCGAGTCGCTCTGGCTGGACGAGGCCACGAGCCTCATGCTGGCGCGGATGGATCTGCCCACGCTCGTCCGTTGGACCGCTGGCGACATCCATCCCCCCCTGTACTACGCCCTCCTGCATTTCTGGATCGGACTGGGCGAGAGCGAGGCGATCCTTCGCGGGCTTTCTGCGCTGGCGGGCATGCTGAATGTTCTGGTCATCTACGGCCTGGGCCGGGCGCTGTTCGACGGCACGTGCGGCCTGATCGGGGCCTCGCTCCTGGCGCTCAATCCTTTTCATGTCTGGTACTCCCAAGAGACGCGGATGTACGCGTGGGGCGCGTTCCTCTTTTCTGCATCGGCGCTCTCTGCGCTCGCCTACTGGCGCAGGCCTGGCGGTGCTCTGCTAGTGTGTCACGTGCTGGCGACTATCGCCGGGCTTTACACGCACTACTATGCTACCTTTGCCATCCTGCTCGTGAACCTGACCTTCGGATACCTGTGGCTGCGGGGCCGACTCGCCCGACGCAGCGTGTACGCCTGGATCGGGGCGCAAGCGGCGATTGCGCTGCTGTTCTTCCCCTGGCTGCCGAACCTCCTCGCTATCATGGGCGGGGGCGGCGGCTGGCTGGCCTTCTCCGAGGGGAGGCCGCCCCTCGCCGCGCTGGCCCAGACAGCGGTGTTCTACATGGTCGGTCCGGCCCGCGAGGCCTATCCGCTCATCGCGCGTCGCCTGTGCTACCTGCTCGTTGCCGTCGCGCTGGCCCTCGGCGTGTGGGCGGGCATCCGTCGTCGGTCGGAGGACCGGCCAGGCGGCGTCTCTCTGGTAGGGAAAGGGACTCAAGGCGCGCTACAGAAGGGGGGCGAGGGCCAGGAGCCCGTTTCGGGATGTGGGCGAACACGGGCCAGCTCCGCTGGCCCAGGTTCGCCCCTACCGGAGGAGGGGGGTTCCCGTCCTCTCGGCCCGCGTGAGGCCGTCTGGTTCCTGGTGGTCTACCTGGGGCTGCCGTTGGGCATCGCCTGGGTGTCGTCACAGTTCTTCAAGCCGATGTACTCGGCCCGGTACATGCTGCCGTTCCTGATCCCGTTTCTGCTCCTGGCGGCTCGAGGCGTGCAGCGCGTGCCCGGGTGTCTGGCCTCCGGGATCCTTCTGGGAGCCCTGCTGCTAACCACGGGCGCCGGCGTGTTGCTTCAGGGACGGACTCTGGAAAAGCCCGACTGGCGGGGCATGGCCGCCAGGCTGATCGCCGCGTCACAGCCCGACGATCTGGTCTTCTTTATGCCGGGATGGCATGTGGGCCCATTCGAGTACTATGCACGGGGCGCCCTCCCAACATACAGCGACATGCCCCTGTTGATGGATCGCTACGACGAGGCGGCGCTGGCTCACGTGGACGAGGCGATCGCCGGCCATGCGCGCGTGTGGTTCGTGTGGGAAAAGGGGCACTACACCGACCCCGAGGGCGTGGTGTATCGGCGCGTGCAGGCTCGATGTCACGAGGTATCCGTCACGCCCATGCCTCTGCTGGGGGAGATCGTCCTGTTCGAGTGCCCCGCAGACGCCGCGGAGACGCCATGAGGCGAGCTGCCGCGCTGACGGAACCGAAGCGGCGCACTCTCTTGGCGCTGGGCGCGGCCCTCGCGCTGGCGACGGTAGTACGCCTCTATGATCTGACCGGCGAGAGCCTCTGGTATGACGAGGCCTACAGCGTGTGGACCAGCGCCATGGATATCGCCTCGCTCAAGGTGCTTTGGGGCTGGCGCATCGAGTTTCCGCTCTACTACCTGCTCCTGCACTATTGGATGCGACTGTTTGGCCAGGGCGAGTTCGCCGTGCGCGCCTTGAGCGCGTTAGCCGGTGTGCTCACCATCATCCCGATGTACCTCTGGGGCAAGGCGCTTTGCGAGGCGCGCGCCGGGCTTCTTGGAGCGCTTCTGCTGGCCGTCAACCCCTATCACGTCTGGTACTCGCAAGAGGTGCGCATGTACGCCTGGGCGGTGCTCTTCGCCCAGGCATCGCTCTGCGCCTACTGGCGCATTCTGCGCGACGGCAGGGCGCGCTGGTGGATTGCCCATGTCCTGCTCACCGGGCTGACCTTTCACTTGCACTACTATGTGGCCTGGATTCTGCTTGTGGAGAACGTCTTTCTCCTCTGGGCTTTGGCCCGGCGGTACGGCGGGCTCCTCACCCGGGAGGCCTGGCGCGATCTGCGCCTCTGGCTGCTCGACCAGGCTGCGGTCGCCGCGCTGGCAGCGCCGGCCGTCGTCGTGTTCCTGACCAAGCTGTTGACCCTCAATCAGTGGGGCTGGCTGGCGGGCCGCTATGGCGCGCCCACCCCAGCGAACGTCCTCGACCTCTTCTCCGTCTTTACCGTCGGCCTCGGGTACCGGGGGCCGGGCCCGCTTCGCTGGATCGTGCTGCTGGTTGCGCTCGGCTTGGCGGCTTTGGCAGCGGCGAACGGCTTCTGTGAGTATCGCCAACAGGGATACGCGGAGACCGAGAGCAGTGGTGACGGGGTCCGCCACGCGCCGGCGCCGGAGGTCTTCCCGGCCCTCCTCGTCGCCCTGCCCCTGGCGCTGCTGTTCGCCATCGGCCAGTTCACCGCCGTGTGGGTGCCACGCTATCTGCTGCTTTTCCTTCCCGCCTTTCTGTTGCTCGCGGCCGTGGGCCTGGCGCGCATTCGCCCGTGGGCGGGCATCGTCCTGAGCGTCGTCCTCCTGGGGGGCAGCCTGTTTGGGCTGGCGGGCATGTATGGCCAGCAACAAAAGGAGGACTGGCGCGGCCTTGCCGGGTACCTGTCGCAGCAGGGCGGCGAGGGGGATGTCGTCGTCCTGGTGGACGCAGAGTGCCGCGTGCCGTTGGACTATTATGATCAGAGCGACATCCCGCGCGTGGAGGTGAGCCGCTTCGCTGACGAGGCTGCTCTGGATACAGCGATGGTCCAGATGCTAGGGCATCGTCCGAGCGGGTCAAGCAGGGGACGCGTCTTTCTCGTCATCAGCCACGCCGACGAGAGCCCCATCGAGGCCGTCATGGACGGACTGGCCTCCCTGCGTCGCGAGGAAGCCCGTGATCTGGTCGGGATTCGTGTGGTGACGTATGTCTGGTCCTAGCGAACGGATGTCTGCGCGCCTGCAGGAACCCAGGCGCAAGTTCCTGACGCACGTCCTGGTCGTGGCCAGCTATGCGCTCCTCACGGCCGTCATGACCTGGCCGCTGGTGCTCCACTTTGACAGCGCGGTCCTGGGGCCCCCAGGCGACAACCTGGAGTACGTCTGGAAGATGTGGTGGTTCAAGCATGCCCTGCTGGAGCGCCGGGTCTCGCCTCTCTACGACCCCGATATCTTTTACCCCTTTGGCTACCCGCTGGCGCTCTCAGAGACCACGGTGGTGCACACGGTAATGGGGGCGCCGCTGACGGCGCTGTGGGGCGAGACCGTTGCTTACAACGCCGTGGTGTATCTCTCCTTCGTGGTAAGCGGCTACGGCGTCTATCTGCTGTGTCGGGGATTGGCGTGCAGCGCGCTCGCGTCTTGGATCGCGGGCCTCGCCTTCGCCTATTGCCCCTATCGGCTGGCGCACCTGGGCGCCGGGCATCTGCCCCTCATGGGGACGGGCTGGATGGCCCTCTTTTTCCTGGCTGCGGAGGGGCTCATCCGCGCGCCCTCCTGGCGACGGGGACTGGCCGTGGGCCTTTTCTACGCACTCACAGCACTCTCGTCCTGGTACTATGCGCTTATGCTGGGCCTGATGGGCGGCCTGTATCTGCTTCTTCGGGCGCGAGGCTGGTCGCGCGCCCTGTGGCCGAGGCTGGCCCTTGGGGGGGCGCTCGCTGCCGTGCTGATCGGCCCGGCGGCCCTGCCGATGATAAGGCTCTACGCTGAGGGACAAGCGCGCTATGGCTTTTCGCTCGCCTATGTGGACCGTTGGTCGGCCAGCCCGCTCGATTTCCTCTACCCCAACGCCATGCATCCCTGGTGGGGCGAGGCCCTGACCAAGGCTTACTACCAGAACATCCATGAGAATCTGCTTTACCTGGGCCTCCCCGTGATCGTCCTGAGCGCGATAGGCTTTTGGGCGCGACGGAAGGAGCGCGTGACGCGGGCGGTCATATGGCTGGCAGTCGTGGCCTTTGTGCTGGCGTTGGGCACGTCGCTGCACGTGGCGGGGGAGCCCGTCTACCTGCGGGTGCCGGCGCAGGTCGAGTATCAGTTCTCCCGTGCGATGTACGTGCTCACCGGCAGACTGGCACTAAATCGCGTGGATTATAGCCCATTGCGTCGCGAGGGGGCGATCATCATCCCGCTGCCCACGCTGTTGCTCTATCTCTTTGTGCCGATGATGAGCGCCATGCGTGTCTGGACACGATTCGGCATATTCGTTATGCTTGGCGCGTCGGTATTGGCGGCATGGGGCATAGACACGGTCCTTCGCAGGCTGACCGCGCCTTGGCGTGGGCTTGCCGCAGCGACGCTGGCCCTGCTCGTGCTGGTTGACGTGGCCGTGGTGCCCTATCCATACGGGTACACCGAGGTCCGGGGGCAGCCGGTGGACCACTGGCTGGCCGAGGAGCCACGGCCGAGCCCGGTCGCGCATTTCCCGTTGGATAAGACCTGGTACGGGTGGATGCTCTATCCGCAGCGAGTGCACAGGCAACCCATTGCCTATGGCTATGGCACCTTTGCGCCTTTGGCATATCGCGAGGCAGCGGGGGTTCTCGGCGATTGGCCATCGGAGGAAGCACACAGGCTGTTACGTGAGTGGGGCATCCAGTACGTGCTCGTAGGGGCGCGCAGCTATGGCGACGCCTGGCCAACAGTACAACAGCGGATCGCATCCCTGGACGGTATACAGCCTGTGGGCGTGTTTGAGGATCGCCCCTTGCACCATAGCGATCGCCTGCTCGTACACGTGCGTCCCAGTCCGGATGTGCCCCCGACCGAGCTGGTGAGCGGGGCACGCGTTGCGTATCTGCATGACGAGGTGCATGTCTACGCGATCCAGTGAGCGCCTCGTCGTCGGTGCGCCGAGAGCCGGTTCGCTCTGCATCATCGCTCTTAGGAGCCAACATGATCCCTGTCGCGGAACCCGATCTGCGGGGAAACGAGCTCAAGTACGTCACCGAGTGCGTGGAGACCGAGTGGGTCTCCTCGCTTGGCAAGTACGTGACTGCCTTTGAGGAGCGGATGGCGGCCGAATGCAGCCGTCGCTACGGCGTCTCGGTGTGCAATGGCACGGCAGCGCTGCATCTCGCGCTGGTCGTGCTCGGCATCGGGCCCGGCGACGAGGTGATCGTGCCGTCGCTGACCTTTGTGGCCACCGCCAACGCCGTGGCATACACCGGCGCAGCGCCGGTGTTCGTGGATTCCGAGCCCACCTACTGGCAGATGGACCCCGCAGCCCTGGAAGCGCTCATCACGCCGCGGACCCGAGCCATTATCCCGGTGGATCTCTACGGCCACCCGGCGGACATGGATGCGATTCACGAGATCGCACAAAGGCACGAGCTGTACGTGATCGAGGATGCCGCCGAAGCGCATGGCGCTGCATACAAGGGTCGTCCCTGCGGCTCGTTCGGCGATCTATCCTGTTTTTCCTTTTACGGCAACAAGGTGATCACCACCGGCGAGGGCGGGATGGTGCTGATGGACAACGCCGAGTGGTACGAGCGCGCACGCTTTTTGCGCGATCACGCCATGTCCAAGACGCAGCGCTACTACCATCCCGAGATCGGCTACAATTACCGGCTCACGAATATCCAGGCCGCCCTGGGGCTGGCGCAGCTCGAGCGCCTCGATCACTTTGTCGAGCGCAAACGGCGCAACGCCGCGTTCTACGCCGAACGCCTGGCCGAGGTGCCCGGCATCACGGGCGCTCCGGAGGCTGAGTGGGCCCGCAACGTCTACTGGATGTATTCGATCCTGGTGCAGGATGCGTATGGCCGCTCACGGGATGAGCTCATGGCGGCCCTGAAGGAGCGGGGAGTGGACACCCGACCTTTCTTTTGCGCGATCCATACGATGTCGTCGCACCCACGAGACCTATCACTTCCCGTGGCGGAGGATCTTTCGGCGCGGGGCATCAACCTGCCCAGCTCAACCAAGCTCACCGAGGAGCAGATCGCCTACATATGTCGGCAGATCCACGACCTGGCGCGGTAGAGGCCCAGCCTCGCTGGAGGCTCAGATCGCTCGCGCCGGCAGACGCGGCGGCTGCGGCGCGCATCCACGCCGAGGGGCAGCCGGGCACCTTTTTGACGAGCCTGGGCGCCCGTTTCCTGTGCGCGCTCTACGACCTGATGGCCGCCGCGCCCGAGTGCTATGGCTATGTCGCCGAGGAGGAAGGCGAGCTGGTTGGTGTGGCGGTGGGCACGGTCAATGCGCGAGTCGTCTTCAGGCGACTCATCGGGCGCTGGGGCCTGCGGCTTGCTCTCCCTGTGCTTGGGGCGATGGTCATGCGACCGTCGCTGGTCGGCCAGGTGATCCAGACACTGCGCTACGCCAACCACGTTGGGGCCCAACCGGGTGAGGCCGAGCTCTTTTTCATCGGGGTGCGCGCGGATCGGCGCGGCCAGGGGATCGGGCGAGCGCTCTTTGGCGCGCTGGCGCAAGCCTTCTGGGATCGGGGTCTGCAGGCGATGGGTCTGACAGTGGACGACAGCAACGAGACGGCCAAGCGCTTCTACCAGCGCAATGGCATGAAGCCAGTTTCATGTTTCACCCTGTACGGACGGCGCATGTGCTGGTACAGTCTAGCCCTGGAAGGCCGAGGGCCAAGCGCTTCGGAGGTGGTGGGTGAGTTCACCTCGGCCAGGCGCTGAGCGCGAGTCCGCTTTGGGACCCGGATCCCCCTTGGAGGTAGTCGCCTCTGAGGAGGGAACGCTGCCTAAGGGCCATCGGCGGCTCAGGTGGCCCCTCAGCCAGAGCGACAGCGTACGGCTGGTGGTCAGCTTCGCCATCATCGGGCTGACGGTTTGGCTCATGCGGAACTGGCTAGGGGCAGCGCTGTTGGGCAGGGGCGTGCCCAGCTCGCACCGCCGCGAGATGTTCACCGAGCTGACGCTGACCTGGATGTTCCGAGAGGAGATGGCCAGCGGGCACCTGCTGAGCGAATGGAACCCCGTCTGGTTCTCCGGATTCCCCTGGCTGCGGTTCCTGTCGTATCCGCTCTACTATGCCTTGGCGGCTATCTCCTTCTGGAGAGGAGCGCGCCTCGAGTCGCTCATGGTCTATTGCTATTTTCTGGTCCTGGCAGGCTCAGGGCTGGTCATGTACACTTATCTGCGTGAGGTCGTCGGGGACTGGCGCGCCGCTCTGCTCGGCGCCGTGATCTATGAGCTGTTTCCATTTCACAGCCACGTGGGCGTCGAGACGTGGATTCACGCCGCTTTCTGGGTGCTGCTGCCGCTCCCACTGCTCTGCGCCGAACTGGCGCGCCGAGACGACGACCGACGCACTCATTACCTCCTGCTGGCTGGCGTGACCCTGGGGCTCTTGCCGATCATCAGCAGCGAGTACGCTATCCTCTGTGGGCCCTTTGTGGTGCTGTATCTCATCCTGCGGGAATGGGGACAGGTGCGTCGCGGCCTCAAGTCGCTGCCCCAGGCGAGCGCGCATCTGGCGCTGATAGGACTCGTGGCGCTTGGCATCTCGTGCTTTATCCTGCTGCCCGCGCTGATGGAAGTGCGCTATGTGGGCATCCACGCGAAGCATGGCGCGGAGACGACCTTCACCAACCAGTTGCTGCGCGACTATTCCGTCACCCCCCGGCTGATGTGGTACGCCATCGCAAAACGGTTCCGTCTGCCCGCCAGCACGGAGGGGCTGCCCGCCCTTCGTTACTCCTTTTGGAGCATCGCCTGGTATCCCGGGCTGACGGTTCTGCCGCTTGCGGGCCTCGGCCTTTCAGCAGTGAAGCGGCGGTTTGCCGCGAGAGCGGCGCTGGCCGCCCTGATCCTGTCGTTGCTTCAGATCACCGGGCCGACCTTCCTGCTGAACCCGTTTACCTATCTGCCCGTCTATGGCAGGCTGTCTCCGTTTCGCGGCATGCTGTTGGCGGGTTCCTCTCTCGCGGTGCTCGCCGCCTTTGGGGGCCATTGGCTGCTCGCGGCGTGCGCCAGACCGTTCGGCGACAGGCACGAGAGGGCAGATCAGGTCCCGCCCGATGGCCTGGCCACGCCACAACGTTGGGTGGCCGATCGCTTGCGGCGCCCGCTTCGGGCGCTCCACGCGCTGGTAGTGCGCCCCACGGTGCGGCGGCTCTCCCCCTGGGCCGTGTGGGCGGGGATGCTGCTTCTCGTCGTGTTCGACCTGAAAGGCTCAGCGGACGCCTATCAGACCATGGAGACCTGCTTCAGTGCGGACGAGCTTCGGGCCTACGCCTGGCTGGCGCGGCACGCCGACCAGGGCAGGCTCCTCGAGCCCGCAGAGGCGCCGCGCGACCAGTACCTGCGCGCCTATTCCCTATCGGAGGCGCCCATCCCCAGGTTCTCCGGATACTATGACAACGGGGCTCCCCTCTACACCTGGCAGCAGAACGCCTGGACCGACCTTCGGACGCTGTTGCATCTGCATCGCGTCCGCTATGCCTTGCTGCGCAGCGAGGAACCGTTGGCGCAACGATTCCAGCAGCAGCTCGATACCTATGGCTATCGGGTGGTCTTTACAGCGGGGGATGTGCAGATTTGGGAGAACCCCCAGGTGCAGGGCTATAGCCAGTTCTATGAACGCGCCGTTCTCGACCTGACCAACGACTTGTATCGGTCGTTCGAGGCCCTGCCCCAGTTGGTCTGGCGGGGCATCGCGATGGTCAACGACGACGCTCTGGCCACGGCCAGCTCGGCGAACCTGGAGAGGTACAGCCACATTCTGCGCCAAGAGCCCGACCTTCGCGCGTTTGCCAATTCGCTGGGGTGGCCAGAGGAGCGCCTGGTCACCGTGAGCGACCTGGGCGGGCTGGAGCCCTCCCTTGGGACGGAAGCCATCGCCTGGAGCGAGCGGGCCGATTATGAGACCATCCGGCTTGAGGTCCAGGCGCCAGAACGTGGCCTGCTCACCATCGCAGAGTCATGGTATCCGCACTGGCGGGTCACCGTTGACGGGGTACCCGACCAGGTGGTGCGGGCCAACTGGGCGCTGATGGGTGTCTGGCTGGAGCCCGGGTCGCACCAGGTCATCTTTTATTTCCAGCGACCGTGGTATGTGTACATGGGCTATACCATCAGCCTGGCCGTGGTGTTGGGCCTGGTATGGTGGTGGCTCCGCTGTCTCACGCGCGCGCTCGACCGAGCGCCCGAGATCCCCATCCCCGAGGGATTGCCGGCCTGGGGTGCCCCTACCAGGTCAAGAGAGGTCGGGGAGGGCGAGAGCGGATTTGACCCAACATGATTTCCTGATAGAGTATCTTGCCCATGCGCCCGCTTCCCTGGCGCTCCTGCGGGCCATCGAGTGTCGCGAGCTCAGCGCGCTCACCTTTGCTCGTCCCATCCTCGATCTGGGCTGTGGCGACGGCCTGTTTGGGCAGGTCTTTTTCACGACCGCTCCCGAGGTGGGCCTGGATCGCTCGCCACACGAGCTGCGCGCGGCCGCTCAGAGGGGAGCCTATCGGGCGCTGGTGTCCGGCGACATCGTCAGTCTGCCCTTTCGGGATGGTGCGTTCGCCACGGTGTTCTCCAACGGGGTGCTCGAGCATATCCCCGCCCTGGAGGCCGCCTTGGCGGAGGTTGCGCGCGTTCTCCGTCCGGGAGGGCTGCTCATCTGCACCGTGCCGACCATGGAGGATGAGCGCCAGCTCAGCGGATCGGCGCTCCTGCGGCGTCTGGGCCTGAGCAAGCTCTCCGAGCGCTATGCGGAGGGCTATAACCGCGCCTTTGGCCAGGTGAATCTGCTCACCGTCGAGGAGTGGCGCGAGCGCCTGGCTAGGAGCGGGTTGCGTCTGGTTCATCATCGGGCCTATGCGCCAGCGGGCGTCTTTCGACTGCACGATCTGACGATGCCCTTGAGTGCGCCACACGCCCTGCTCAAGCGCCTGGTGGGGCGTTGGGTCCTGTGGCCCGGCCTGCGTCGCGCGACGGTGGCGCCCATGTGGGCCAGAGTGCTGCGGAGGCTCTATCTGGATCAGCATAGCCCCGGCTGTTCGCTGCTCATGGTTGCAGAGCGCGTTTTTCTCGCTTGATGGAGAAAAGGGTGGACGTCTCGGTCATCTTGCCGA
>Ga0194113_10004958_pt1 | contig 17320 bp, 8 predicted proteins | sample TA2MahC200mmetaG_FD_146193 | JGI IMG/M metagenome (GOLD analysis project Ga0194113, IMG submission 146193) | Freshwater microbial communities from Lake Tanganyika, Tanzania - TA2015017 Mahale Deep Cast 200m | ecosystem: Environmental > Aquatic > Freshwater > Lake | place: Tanzania: Lake... | reverse complement strand
CGGAGTTCGACACCGCACGACGACTGCGGGACTATTTCGAGCAGATGTCCGTGGCGAAACCGTTTCTGGTCCGCGACGGACAGCAGTGGGAATCGCATTGCCGGGCGCTTCGTGACTACGTGCTGGGTTGCGCCGGCCTGCACCCGCTCCCGGACCGTGTGCCGCTGGACGTGCGGATGTCGGAGCCGCTCGACCATCCCTGGTGCACCGTGCAGCGGGTTTCGTACCAGCTGTGGCCCGGGGTGTATTCGACGGGATTGCTGTTCATGCCGAAGCAGTTGCCGGATCGCCCCGCGCCGGCCGTGCTCTGCCCGCACGGCCACTGGGCGACCGGCAACGCGCACCCGGACGTGCAGAAGCGGTGTCTGAACCTGGCGCGGATGGGGTACGTCGTATTCTCCTCGACGCAAAACCACTACGAGGATCTGGCCGTGGGCGTCTCTCATCAGTCGCTCATGATCTGGAGCAACATGCGGGCGTTGGACTACCTCGAGTCCCTTCCCGAGGTGGACGAGACACGCATCGGCGCGGCGGGTGAGTCGGGCGGCGGCTTGCAAACCGAGATGCTCACGGCGCTGGACGGTCGCGTGAAGGCCGCCACCATCGTTGGCCTGACGTGCGACTTCCGGCAGATCATGTTCCCCGACGGGAGCCATTGCACGTGCAATCACTTCCCGAACGTCATGCGCCGCACCGACCATCCGGAGATCAGCACGTTGGGCCTGCCGGCCGCGCTTCAGTTTCTCACCATGAACGACTGGACCAGGCAATTCGAACAGGCCAACTTCCCCACCATCCGCGCGCTGTATGCCGCTCATCAATTGGACGACCGCGTGTTCTGCCAATATGCCGACACGGATCACAACTACGACCAGAGGAAGCGCGAACTGACCTACTGGTGGATGGACCGCTGGCTCCGCGGCAGCGCGGCGCAGGAACCACCCCAGGAGCCGGAGACCGTCACGTTTCCGGAGGCGACGATCACGAACCTCGCGGTGGATCGGCCGGGCGACCGGGGATTCTCCGAACTGTCGCGGATCTTCCGTGCCCAGCGTTCTGCTCCAGCCCCGGACGTTTCCGACGCGGAACGATGGCGAGCACATCGCGCCGGGATGATCGCCGTCCTGGCCGATCTGCTCGGCGAGCGCACGGCACTCGCAAGACAGGCAGAGTCCCTCATCGTGGAGATGCGTTCCGAGGATGAACTCGTGTGCGAGCGGATCGGATATCCGAGCGAAGGTTCGCTGTTGGTCCCTGCGTGGGTGTTGCGGCCGCAACGAGTGTCGGAAAAGAAGCTCCCGGTTGAAATCCTGCTGGCCGCCGAGGGCAAGGACTGGCTGTTCCAGCAGGCGGGCGAGGGTTCGCCGCGCGAGCGAGCACGACGAGGTGCCCTCGTGGTCTTGCCGGACCTGCGCACGTTTGGCGAGTCGTTTTCCACGGGCACGAAAGACGCTGCCGCCCAGGCCCGTGCCTGGGAACGAAACGGGATCGTGTGGGGACGTCCGGTGCCGGGCATGGCCGTGACCGATTTGCGCGCCGTGCTCGACGGTCTGGCCTGCCGCGACGACGCGAATGTGAACGCCGTCAGCGTCACGACGTGCCGCTCCAGCGACTTGGCCGCAGCCGCGCTGTTCGCGATGATCCTCGATCCTCGGATCGGTTCCGCCGATCTGGACTTCGCGGACGCGTGCTATGAGAAACGAAACCTGATGCTCGTCTCACGCATCCTGCCGCACGGTGACGTGCGTCGCTGGGCTGAATTGGTGGCGGACCGACAACTGCAGCTGCGAAACCTGCCGGCCGAAGCCGGGGATCCGCGGCGACTGAAGAGCGTGTTCACCTGTCTCGGCAATCCCGGCGGGTTGCAGGAGTTGCCGCGAGCACCGGCAAGGCCGGAGATAATGTGACACTTTTGTGTCACACTGATTGGTCGGCAATCCGCTTCATCCTGTCAATTCTGGCGAGGAATAGGCTTCCTTGAATCCTGCCGTTGCCTCGCGGACGCCGGCTCACGTCTGACAGGATCAACAGGATGAACAGAGTCACCGGACCGCCGTCTCCAGGTCCATCACCGCGGGGACGCGCAAGATCGGCAGGTCGTTGCCGACCGCCAGATCGTCGTCCAGGAAGTTCCACGTGCAGAAGCCGTCTTCCGACTGCGGTTCCAGGAGGTAGGCAGCGAGCGTTCCGAGCGGCTGGCCGGTCCGCACGATGGGCGTGCCGGCGCTGAGCGTCTTCTGCTCGCGGCGGACGGTGACATCCACTGCCACCGGCGAATGGCCCTCATAAACACGCTGCTCGAACAGGCGGCGCACGCTTTCCACGCGATAGACCTCGACGTCGATCGGGCCTTCTTGCGGCAGCGAACCGATTTCGATCCCGTGCGCGCGTAACCGGTCCAGCACGTTTTCAAGCCGCGCGGGCACGATGTACGCGTAGGGTCTGGGGACCGAAAGCGTGGCGACGTTCAGATCGTTGGAGGACACGGAGTAGGTCTTGGGTTCGCCCGCTTCACCGCGCGGGCTCGGATTGTCGTATCCGAGGATTTCAATGGGCTTGTCGGACAATCGCGACTCGCGGCGCAACGCGACCAGGTTGCCCTCGACCGGCTGGTTGCCCAGTTCGACCGTCCGCCGCTTTGCTTCGTCTCGAATGCGGCGCACGTCGTCCTTGTGAACGGCGACGAACTGGAAACAGTGGCGTACGAACTCCCGCGACGCGATGACGCGATCCTGGTACGTGGCATAGGAATAGGCTTCGGACAGGATTCCCATGTGATGGCGCAGTCCGAGGTAGTGCGTGCTGTAACGCGGCATGGCGTCGTCGATCAACCATTTTGTCCGCGTACGGTCGAAGTTCCCGTAAAAGAACATCTCGTATCCCGTGTTCTTGCGCACTTCGGCGGTCACCCACGGCAGCAGCTTGTCCTTCGTGAGTGCCCGGAGCGGGTCGTCGCTGGCCGGATGGCGATGCCCGTCGTACGTCAAGACGTAGCGATGTCGGGATCCATTGGTTGTGTGCAGATCGATGGCGACGGCCGGGTCCCACCGATTCAGCACGTGCAACACCGCGCGCGTCTCGGGAGCGTCCAATTTCGTGAAGTCCCGATTGATGTTCAGTCCCATGGCGTTCGCGCGAATTCCCATGCCTTCCACGGGCCCGTCCTGTCCGGGCCGATTGTCCGGCGACATGCGCTCGTTGCCGTCGGCGTTCAGCAGAGGCAAGAGCAGGACGACCAGGTCCTTCAACAACGGATGGTTTGGTGTCGTGACGAGCTCGCGCGCCAACATCAGGGTTGCCGGCTTGCCGCACACTTCCCCTGAATGGATGCCGCCCCAAGCGAATACCGTCAAGCGGCCGCCCGTTTCGTTCGGGTTCTCCACCGGCGGATCGGCGATGACCAGGATCGGTATCGAGCGTCCCTCGGAAGTCGTGCCCGCCGTTTCGACGTGAGCGAGTTCAGATGCCGCGTCCAGCCGATTCATCAGTTCGACGACGTCCGCGTGGTGTTCCGTGGCTCGCCAGCCACTCTTCTCGGCCACGGTGAGGAGTTCCTCGGGAATCTCCTGGCTCGTCCCATGGCGCGCCGGCAACACACAGACGAGAATCGCAACGAACGGAAAAATGACTCTCATTCTCCTCAATGCTCCCATCCAATCGGTAAACGCGACAGGTGAACTCGCGTGAACTCGTCATGCGAAACGGCGCGATCCGGGGGGCTCGGTCCGAGTCGCATCAGAACCGCGCTGCACGGGAAAAGGCCCGAGTTCAAGTGTGCGAGAAGGAGTAGCGGCATGTCAACCTGGGAAAGCAGGGTCGACGATTCGGCCGCGTGTCGCGATCAGAGTGTCTGTTCCTGTTTCCCGCGATCAGAGTGTCTGCACCTCGAGTGTCTGCATCTCGGGCAATTCCGGTCGGGGCCGCACCCGTGTCGTGTTGTGCGCGGATCCCCGGGTTCTCCTGAACGAGCTGAGTTGAGGAGTCGCTGACGGAGAATGGCGATGTCGGCGACCAAACCGCTTGAGGCCGTCGGTTGTTCTGACGATCGCGCGCGTGCAAGCTGGCCAAATGGGGGGCTTCGCTGCCGGCTGTTGAGCAGCGCCGCGCGAAATCGGACCACTTGACCCGGTTTTGAGCTTCCGGACCCGTTGCTTGTCCGCGGGCGACCAAACACAATGTGGGAACCGAGCGGGCCTCAAGTGTCGCGTTCTGTGGGGAGGCTTGTATGAAGACGTTTTGTGGCATGAGCCTGTTGAGCGTACTGATGGTGGTTGGCGCCGCCTGTCAACCTACCGTTCCGGCCGGAGGTTATCACTCAAGTCAACTTCCGCTGCAGAGCACTGGCCTTGATACGGCGGCGGATGATGTTGGGTTGGAGGATGGGGCGTCGGGAGACCTGGCGGCGCAAGGTGCGGGCGACGATCCTGTGGAGCAGGCGGAACCGGTACCCGTGTCGCAGGACGAGCTGGCGGCGATTGCCGAGTTGGAGGAGTTTGGCGCGAAGCTGGATTTCTGCGACGCCGGGCACGCGCGGACCGTCGAGCTGGTGGATTCCAAGATCACGGATGAAGACCTGGTCATTTTCGGCCGGTTGCCGAATCTCGAATCGCTTGAAATCAGCGGCGGGAGCGTGACCGATGCGGGACTTGAGCACCTTGGAAAACTCACCGGTCTCCAGCGGCTTTACCTGCACGATCTTCCGGTCACCGATGCGGCGTTGGGCAAACTCAGCAAACTGACAAAACTCGAAGTGTTGTCGCTCAAGAACACGGAAATCACGGGGAAAGCGGTGATCACTCTCCAGCCGTTGCGACAACTGCACGTGCTGAATCTCGCCGAGAACAGAATTGACGATGAAGCACTCACGAATCTGAAGCCGTTCAAAGACCTGGACACGCTGGTCTTGCAGGAGACCGACGTCACGGGCGCCGGTTTTCTCGCCCTGCAACCGCTGAAGAAACTGCGAGTGCTCAACGTCCGCGAGTGCGATGTGAACGATCCCGATTTGTACCATCTGGTCGGGCTACACGAACTGCGGATGCTTTACGTTCGCGGCTGCAACGTCACCAAGGAGAACATCGCCGAATTCAAGAAGGAAATGACCAGTCTGGCCGTGTTCATGAACTGAACGCGGAGCCGGACTCTCCCGCGCGGGAGATGTTCCCGCGCCTTCGAAATCCAATCCATCAGGAGCATGACCCATGAAGCGTCAGTTGTCACGGGCACCGGCGATTGTCGGTTTCGCCATGGTCTTGTGGCTGCTCGGCAGGCCGGCGATTAAGGGCGTTTGCGCGGAGGCCGGCGAGGATCAAGAACCGCGTACGCCGGACTGCGTCTACGTTCCCACCCCGCACGATGTGGTCGAGAAGATGCTGGAGCTGGCCGACATCAAGAAGACCGACGTCGTCTACGATCTCGGCTGCGGGGACGGTCGGATCGTGGTGCAAGCGGCCAAGAAACGGGGGTGCAAGGGAGTCGGTTTCGAGATATCGCCCCCACGTCTCAAAGAGGCGCGAGAGAACGTCAAGAGCAACAACGTCGGGCACCTGGTCGAGATCAGAAATGAAGACCTCTTCCAGGTCGACTTCAGCGAGGCGACTGTACTCCCGATGTACCTGTTGCCAAAGATGCTCGCCGAACTCAAACCGAAGTTCGAGAAACTCAAGCCGGGGACGCGCATTATCTCACACGACTATACGATCGAAGGAATCAAGGAAGACAAGCTGGTCACGGTCGTGTCCAAAGAGACAGGCGTCGAACACTATCTCTACGTGTACGTAGCGCCGCTTAAGCCGGACACGGAGTCGGCTGAGCCCGACGATTCGGACGATTCAGACGATTCAGACGAGTGACGCTGCCGGCGGATTGTGGAGCTCGGCGGAACAGCAGCCTGGCCGCCGATGGGGCCGATGCTTGCCGCGGACGGTCGCAGACTGGTCGTATTGTCTGGCAGACGACGCGGCGGCGACGTTTTTCCAAGTCATCATTTCCCGATGACGGTGAACATCACGTGCCAGCCGCTGCCGCCGCAGAGCGCGGCGGGGTCTTTTTCTTCGCCATCGATTGGGCCGATTTCCCCCGCGTTGTAGCAGCCGAACAGCGTGAGCGACGTGCCGAGCGATTTCTGGATGGCGGTCAGTTCCTCGCCGAAATCCTGCAGTTTGCTGCGCCGCCCGGCACAGTTGTATGCCAGGACCGCAATCGGCTCGCCCTTCATGCCGGCCAACGCCGCGGCGGCGCCATCGCCCGCCGATTGGATCACCGTTTCCTTCGTCTTCGCTTGCCGCCCGGCCATGGCCACCTGAAATCGGCCGGACAGCATCAGTGCGAGCGCGCTGTCATGGTACATCTGGCCGCGGAAATAGACGAACGTCTGGCCCGCGTTCTTGTTCGCCGATCCGCCGGTCATCGGGAACTGTTTGCCGAGCACCTGCTGGACGCCTTCGACCAGGTACTGGTTCTTCGGCGAGTGGGCGTCGGGTATCAACAGGAGGAGTCTGTCCGCATCGCTCCTTGGCAGCTGTTTGGCCAGCTGCTGTCCCGCCTTGTGCAGCAAGGATTCGATTCGCGCCTGATGCTCGTCGAACGTCAGTGTCGCCGTCCCCAGCTCGGTGACCAATGCCGCCGACACGTCAATGCCGTCTCCACCGATCCCCAACAGGCAAACAGAATCGAAATCGGCGCAGCCGTTCTGCGTGAAAGACCCATACGTCGCGCTGCCGAACACCGCTTCCTTGCCGAGCACGGAGCAGACGGCGTCGAGCAGCTTCTGTTTGTTCTCCTTGTCTTCGAAACACTCCGAGACAATGACCGCCTTCAACGGCACGGTCTCCATGGCAGCCTTCAATTCGCTGGCGGCAGTCTTGCCGGCAGCCGCCGGGTCGCCGGACTCGTCCGCTACCATCACGACCTTGAACACAACCGCGCCGTCGCGCGCCCCGACCCGCGGACCTTCCGGTTCGCCGGCCGAGCTGGAACATGCGGTCAGCAACAACAATGTGGCGGCAAGGATCACTTGCCAGGTGGTGTGGCGTTTCAACGGTGGTGCTCCTACACGAGATGTTGGATGTTGGTCGTTCAGCGTTCCCGTCAGCTCGTCGGCCCGCCTTACGGGTCGCGAACGGCGCGAGTTGCGACGGTGCTCCGCGCTGCGCTGCATCAGTAGCGGGAGCTGCACATGCCCCATTCCGTCCGGCAGTCCATGGGCGGTTGATCTTTCCATTTTGCCCCGATCCATCGGCTCCATGCAAGTGCGTTGCGCTGCGACTCCCACATTCCTGCCGCTTCGCCCCAGTCGCGAATTCCGGTGCCGTCGGGGTCGTGGACCAGCACCGACAGGAAGAACTCACGTCCTTCACCCGGCCGGATGCTGCTTCGCATGGGGAGAAATGGGAGGCTGCATTCGTAATAGGTGACGCCGTCCTTGCGGCTGACTGACACGCTAGCCTGTTTGTATGCCAGCCCGGGCAGCGCGCGAACTGCCGCGGCGTCGGCCAGCGTCGCGCCGGGTTGCAGCAACTGGTAGCAGCCGCCCTTGCCCTCCGATTCGGCGACGAGCAGGTACTCAAACCGGGTAACAACATCCGACGGTGCAGTCCCGGTCGCGGTGCCCCGGGGCGCGATGGCCAGCTGCACGGCATCGAACTCAGCGGCATCGTCCGCCGGCACGAGCCGATCCTCTTCCACGGCAACTAATACGCAGAGCTCGTTGCGGTTCCAACAGGTGCTGATCGTCGTCTGGCGATCCGCGTGGACGAAAGTGACGGGAATCGCGTCTTTCCAGTCGGAGGGTTCTCCATCGATGGCGGGCTTGAAGAAGGGCGCGCTGGCGACAACGATCGACTGTTTTCGAACGGTGGTCTGACCGTTGCCGACGGCCATGATTTCGATCGGGTACGAATTGTCCGCGACTTCACGTCCGCGCTCCACCGAGAACGCCACGCGTTCGCACTGGCCGGGTTCCAGCCGAAGCGCGTGTTGGGCGGGCGTTGTCTTCCAGGCGTCGGGCATTGTGATCGAGATCGTGCCATCGTACGGCACGTCTGCCGCGTTTTGCACGTGCACGTGGATGAGGGGCAGGGAGTTTGGCAAGACGGTCATGCTCTCGGCTCGCAGCAGGACCGCTTCGGTGCCGCGGGTCACGCAGGGCAACAAGGAGGCGACGATTGCGACGAGACAGATGACAGGCAGGTGCATGGCGAGCCTCCCGTTGATTAAGTGCGCGTCGAATGGGAACGTTGTCTTTCGCTCAACAACGTGACTCAACTGCATCGAATTGTGTCCCGAGCGTGCACCGATCCGCCTGGATTGCTCGGTGATGCGGATGGGCACGCATTCCGTGGGGGCATCCGCACCAGGTTCATTGCAGAACGGGTTCCACTTCGCGGCGCGGTGGCCCGCCGCCGGAAGGTCGTTTGTTCAAGAAGCGGTCGAAGTAGGGCGCGTTGGCGTCGACCCAAGTCACGAGACTCAGCCACTGGACAGGGTCGAGTTGCACCTGTTGCAGGTGCAGCTCGTCGTCCAGCAGGACGCGAACCAGAGGGCTCACGTGCGAGCCGAACTGTCGAGGTCGGGTGACATCGGAGTTGGAGAACCGGTCGGAGCAGGCGACGAGCGGTTCGCCGAGACTGGTTTCACCCGCCCGTTGGCCGAACAGCGTGTGATACGACTGAAACAGGCCGCCGGCGGACCGCGTGGCGGTGAGGTCCAATCCGCCGTCGGGCCGCTCGGCCCCGTGGCAGCGGACGCAGTGCTGATCGAGTATCGGCTGGATCAACCACTCGTAGCCCAGCAGCTTGTCGGCGCCCCACGGAGGCGGCAGAGGGACTTGCGGCGGATTCTGAATGGCCTGTGCGGTCGACGACCGAGGTGCCGGCGCGCGGGCCTGCGACTCGTGACAGCCGCGGCAGCCCCGCGTTTCGCCGGATTTCAAACTCACGAACGAACGCATGCGCAAGATCTCCATCTGGTTCTCGTCCAATGCCTGGAAGTACACCGCCGTGTCGGCCGGGACTTGGAAGCAGGCCGACCCGTCGCTCTCGACCGGCACCGTGCCGATCACGCGAACAGGCGACCAGCTTGGAAACCCGATCTGCCTGCTGCCGGCATTGCCCGGGATGTAGTCCATCTGGCCTCGTTGTTGATCGAAGGGCCATCCCACGTGCTGCGAGATGCGGATGAACCTGATCGTGCCGCGGGCGACGTCCGGCATCCCCTCGTAGATGTCGGGCACGTAACAGGTCGCCCGAGTTTCCCCCGCCGTCCGAAGGTCGGGCACCAGCGGCGGTCGCCGCCGTGGTTGGAGCGGAATGGGCATGGTGCACGAGAGCAGCGGATCGCGGTGGATCAACTCGCGGTTGCCGTACACGTCGATCACGTAGAGTGCGAAACCGTTCGAATCGACGCCGGCCGGCGCGGTGCAATTCGGTCGCGCGTACGCATAGGAAACCAGGAAACACGTCTCCGAGAGAGCCCACGGTGTCTGGTACAGGCCGCCCTGGTCGGCCACTCCGCCTTCCGGAACCGGCTGCCCGGCCATCGGGCCTTCCTGCGGATCGACGCCCGGCGTGACGATCGAAATCCCGGCCGGGTTGTTCATCCCGTGCGACGGGTCAACCACAACGACCGGCCCGTAGGCGAACGTGTGGTGGCCCGTGGTAATCGAAACCAGCCGCGAGCTGCCCGGGATCGACCGCGTGTCGCGCAGCCCGTAAGGTGCCCGCATGTGCTGGTTGAACAGCGCGTCGGACATCGTCCCGTCGGGCCTTGCGGTCCACAACGCGTGCGTCTCCAAAAAGTGGCGCTCCTGATACTCCCAGTGCGTGTAGGCGATCCGCCCATCGTCCAGACTGTGCGGGTAGCGGTCGATATCCTTGCTGTCGGTCCACTGCGAAACGGTGGAGCGATCTGCCGAGAGCATGTACAGGTTCGGGTTCGTGTGGTCGTACGTGTCGTTGCCGCATTCCGCCGCCCGACCGCACCGGTCGGAGGCGAACAGAATGCTGCCGTCCGCGCAGTATGTCGGTTCGAAGTCGCTCCAATACGGATCGTTGGTCAGCTGTGTCGGCAACCGGTCGTCGAAGGTTGCCTCGAACAGATGAAGCGGCTCGTGCTGTTGGCGCAACTGGAAGACGTGAGTTCCCTCGACGACGGAATCGGCCGTATTGACGGCGGGCGGCCAGTTGGGCTGTCGCGCGTATCCGAAGACGACGCGGTCGGCGTCCCACCACAGGTCCAGTCCCCAGACGTATCCCGGCCCCAACCGCCCGCGGAGCACGCCACTGGCGGCTCCGCCGGCTTTCCAGTCGGAGAGCACACAGATGTCACCGCCGGGTTTGTGTTTCCACGCATAGGATCGCGTGATGTTTCGGACCGTGTGTGGCGCGAACTGCTTGATGAACACGATCCGATCGATGTCGAGTGCCGGGTTGGCCAACACGATATCGCGCAGGTGGCGTCGTGCTTGGAGCCAGAGACGGCGGGCCTCGGGAAGGGCAGCAGCCGATGCGTCGGTCGGTCCTTTCGCGATCGCTTCACGCACTTCGCGCAGGTCGGCCAGCGCCCGTGCCGCCTTGCCGTGCCGAGCCGTGGTATCGGTGCGGGCGAAGAAGGCCGGCATCATCCGCTCGGCGCGAACGATCATCGCGTCCACGGACCGCAGCAGTTCCGCCAGGTCTCGGTGGATTCCCGCGGCGACCGCCTGCTGGACCCAATCTGTTTCGAGCATCTGGTCCGCGCGTCGCTCGCTCCAAGCCGAAAACCAACCGGGCGATTCGGCCACGGGCCACGTGGCCAGCTGGCCGTTGTTCTCGCCGCCGACCTTCAGGGCCAACGCCCAGTCGGACATGCCGCGGACGAACGGATCCGGATGCGCCGCCAGTTGCCCGGCCACCGCGGCCAGTTGATTCGAGAGCTTGTTCTGTTCCGCAAGTTTCAACAGCAACTCGGCCACCATCGACGCCAAGTCGGGTCGTCGTTCGAGTACGGTCTGCAGCGCGGTCTCCGCCGCCGGTCCGCTGCGCGCGACGTTCGCGACGATCGTGTCCAGTCTGGCCGCGGCGTCGCGTTCCGTCAGCAGGGTTTCCATTGCCCCGGCATCGGTCGGATCGACGGTTGTCGACTTCAGCGAGTACTTCACCTCGAAATGGCGTCCCAGGTCGCGGATCTCTTTTGGCGAGAGAAGACGGTCGTAAACCAGGATCTCGGCGATGTCGCCGTTGAGCGTGTAGAACGTGCCCGAGTTGTCCGCGTCAAGACGCCGGCTTCCGATCAGAACGTCGGCGTCCGAGTCCGCCTTGCCGACCGTGAATGCCATGGCCACCTGCCCGTCGCGCAAGACGGTTGCCTGAGCGCCGTCGCAGGCGAGCATGGCGACGGCTGGGCCGGATTCGCGCGGCGCTTCGTGCATCGCCCCGTAGACGATGGCGCCCTGGTTTTTCGGCGTGACGTAGAACTGGTACGCGCGCCGCGACGACTCGCCGCCGCCCTTGCCAATGAGCGTGCCGAGGTTCGTCGCGCCCACGTCGCACACGACGGCGATCGTAAAAGAGTCGCCGGGCCCGAAGTTCAGGTTTTCGGACCGCGTCACGATCAGGAAATCGCCGCCGTCGAATCGTACCACCGGTCTCCCGCCGATCGCATTGGCCACAAGTCGCGGCTGCGATTCACGACTGTCCTGCGCCGCCTCGTTTCCCGCGGACGACCGGTCCGCCCAGCGACGGATGAATCCGCCGGCATCGGCGTCGATGCTCTGGGCATGGCTCGCATCGAGCCACAGCACCGGACCCTCCGTGGCCGCGGAGAGCATCGTCGGCAGGAATGCAACGACCAGCAGACTGACGAAACGGCCGGAAGAAGTCATTTCAACGAACCTCCTGCGCGTCATGCGATTTGCCTCGAAGACCAAGGAAGGGAAGCGGATTGACACCACGGACTTGGAGAGGGCACGGACGTAATTCACACGGCAATTGGTTCAACTTGAAACCTCGCTGCCGTCCTGGCCTGTAGGATGCGCGCACGGCGCGCGCACGTTGTAGGACGGCCTTCCCCGGCCGTCAGGACGCCGGCGACGGGCCGGGAAGCCCGTCCCACATTGGTTGCGGCGACGGGCCGCGTCAGGTCCGCAAGCAACGCGCACGGGAAAACGGCTGCAGCCATACTGGCCGATCCGCCGGAACAGGCACTATTGTATACGAATGGAATGAGGGCTGCGATTACTCGCTTGTTTTCTCACCGGGAGTCGAACGTCATGCTGAAACGACGATCCTTACTGCTTTGTGCGGCGGTCTTCCTGGCGTGCCCCGTCGTGCCGCTGGTTGCCGACGGCGGTCCCGAACTGCTGTGGGTGATCGGGAAAGACGACAACGGCAACGCGGAGTTCGCCCTTGCACCTGACGGCTACCACCAGTTCGCGCGAGACGGTTTCTTCGTCGTCGGCAAGTCCGACGCGCGGCGGGACTGGCCGTACGTGCACCCCGGTCCGAGCGACGCCTGGGCGGGCGGCCAGAGCCACACGTTCGGGATCGCTTTCGGCCTGGCAGCGGTGCCACCGGCCGGAACCTGCCGCCTCATCCTAGACCTGCTCGACACGCAGAACGCCATTCCGCCGCGACTGCGGATCGAGATCAACGGCCACGTGTTCGAGCAGGCGGTGCCGCGAGGCGCGGGTGACGCGAGCATCTATGGCCAGCCGGAAACAGGGCGTCAGTACGTCGTGGAGATCGGTTTTCCCGCGGAGATCCTCGCGGCGGGCAACAACCATATTGCGATCACCACGCTCTCGGGAAGTTGGGTGCTGTACGATTGGATCGGCCTGGAATCGCCGGCCGGCGGGAAACTCGCCGAGGCCGCCGGCACCGTCGTCCAATCGGTGCGGACCTCGCCGCTGTTGGTCGAACGGCTCGGAACACTGACGCAGACCATCCGCGTGGAGGTGCTGCACTTCGGGCCGCCATCCGACGCGATCATCCACGTTGAGGGCGGAGAGTCGGTCGAAGTCCAGCTGCACAGCGGCCGCACGACGGTCGACGTCCCCACGGCACGCGTCTCGACGCCCACGGAAACCACGGTCGCCGTGCAGGCCGGCAACAAGATGCTCGCCAAACGCACCATCACGATCCAACCGGTCCGGAAATGGGTCGTTTACCTGCTGCCGCACTCGCACGTGGATATCGGCTACACCCACGTGCAGACCGAAGTGGAGCAGAGCCACTGGAAGTTCTACGAACAGGCCATCGAGGCGTCGCGAAAGACGGCCGACTACCCGCCCGGCGCGCAGTTCAAGTGGAATGTCGAGGTGCTTTGGGCGACCGACAGCTACCTGCGGCAGGCGTCGCCGGAGAAGCGGGAGGAGTTCATGCAGGCCGTCAAGGCCGGCTGGGTCGGCCTGGATGCGCTGTACGGAAACCAACTGACAGCTCTTTGTCGCCCCGAGGAACTGGTCCGACTGGTCGATTACGCCAACCGTTTGAGGCGCCAGTACGATGTGCCGATCAGCTCGGCGATGATCAGCGACGTGCCGGGTTACACCTGGGGAATCGTGCCCGTGCTGGCGGCCAGCGGCGTCAAGTACTTCTCCATCGGACCCAACGGCGGACACCGGATCGGTTACACGCTGAGCGAATACGGCGACAAGCCGTTCTGGTGGCGGTCGCCGTGCGGGGACCATCGCGTGCTCTGCTGGATCCCGCGAACCGGCTACTGGCGAGGGTTTCAAGGCGAAGAGGGACTGCTCAACCTGCTCAAGCAGATGGAGGAATCGCGCTATCCGTACGACCTCGTGCAGATCCGGCATTGCCTGGGCGACAATGCCGGGCCCGGACTGGAACTCAGCGAGTTCGTGAAGGAGTGGAGTTCCCGGTACGCCTACCCGAAACTGGTCATCGCCACGACCGCGGAGATGATGGGGGAACTGGAGCGGCGTTACGGCGCGGAACTGCCCGAGCTGCGGGGTGATTTCACGCCGTACTGGGAGGATGGTGCCGGCTCGTCGGCCCGCGAAACCGCGTTGAACCGGGCGGCCGCCGAACGGCTCGTGCAAGCGGAAACGCTGTTCACCATGCTGCGGCCAGCCGACTATCCGGACGAGGCGTTCTACCAGGCCTGGCGAAATGTGATTCTCTACGACGAACACACCTGGGGCGCCCACTGCAGTATCTCGCAGCCGGAAAGCGACTTCACGAAGGCCCAGTGGGCGATCAAGCAGCGATTCGCGCTCGATGCCGACACGCAGTCCCAACAACTGATGACCGACGCCGCGGGCGGAACTCGACCTGCGTCGGGGCCCGTTCAAGCGATGAACGTCTTCAACACTTGTTCGTGGCCGCGAACCGATCTTGTCACGGTCCCCCGCGACGTCGCGGTCGCCGGCGACGTCGTCAAGGACTCTAGCGGAACAGGCGTGCCGTCCCAGCGATTGTCGACGGGCGAACTGGTGTTCCTGGCCAAGGACGTTCCGCCCCTGGCATCCAGCCGGTTCACATTCGCCACCGGCGCGCCAGACCTACGCGCGGTACTCGCGCCGGATGCCGCCGCGCGCATCGAGGGGTCCGTTCTGTCGGCCGGACCACTGAAGGTGACCGTCGATCCGCAAACCGGAGCGATCGCGAACCTGACCTGGCACGATCACGATTTCGCCGCGCATGCTCCTCAAGCAGCCGGGCCGCAAATCAACGGCTACCACTACGTCGCGGGACGAAATCCGGACGCGCCCAAGACCAACGGGCCCGTCACGATCGCCGTGAAGGAGCAAGGCCCGCTCGTCGCGTCGCTGGTGATCGCGTCCGACGCGCCAGGCTGTCGTCAACTGACTCGCCAGCTGACCGTGATCGGCGGCGCGCAGCGATTGGACATCGCGAACACCGTTGACAAGCAGAACATCTACGAGCAAGAGGCGGTGCACTTCAGCTTCCCGTTCCACGTGCCCGACGGAGTCATCCGCATGGATATTCCGTGGGCCGTCGCCCAGGTGGAGGTGGATCAACTTCCGGGCGCGTGCAAGAACTACTTCACCGTCCAGCGATGGGTCGATGTCGCCAACCAACAGCTCGGTGTGACTCTGGCGACCGTCGATGCGCCGTTGTTCGAGGTCGGCCAAATCACTTGCGATCCGATTGCTGTCGGGTGGATCCGGGAGCTTCCACCGACGCAGACGCTCTACTCGTATGTGATGAACAACTACTGGGAGACGAACTACAAGGCGTCCCAGGAGGGACCCACGGTGTTCCGGTATTCCATCCAGCCCCACGGCGAGTACTGCCCGGCGGCGGCGCAGCGATTCGGCATCGAACGGAGTCAGCCGCTCATTGCCGTGCCCGGTGACGTCGAACCACCGGCGGTATCGCCGCTGGTTTCCGTGGACGGCAAGGCCGTGATCCTCACCGCGTTGAAACCCGCGGCCGATCGCACCGGCACCATCATCCGACTGTTCAACACCACGGGCGACCCGGCGGAAGCGACCTTGCGCTGGCGGGATCCCGTTCCCCGAAAAGTCGAGTTCTGCGATCTGTCCGAACGCGCGGTGGGCGAAGCACCACGAACGATTTCCCTGGGACCGTGGCAGATGGTGACGTTGCGCGCCACGCCGTGATGCGCTACGGTGTGACGCACTTTTTTTCAGGAAGCCAGGACGATTGAGCCGAAGCCGCCAGACGTTGGGCGCTATTCGAAACGCTCGGAATCCTGGCGAATGCCGCTACAATTGCACGCGTCATCCTGTCCATCCTGTTGATCCTGTCCACCCTGCCAAATGGCCGCGATCTGCCGGTGTCCAAGCGTTCGTCTGGCAGGATGCGCGTCGTTGGCAGGGCGCTGTCAGGCGGACGAGCGTCATGGGACGCGAGAATTTTGGCCGATTTTGCGCCCGCGACGGGGTCGCTCGGGACACTATACTGATAGCCATGGCCACCGAGCAGAGGAGAACAGGCGCGGCGAGCGCACCGGACCAGCAGCTGATCGCTCGTTTCATTCGCGAGCGTGAGGAGTCGGTGTGCGCGGCGGATGCCTTGGTCAAATCAACTACGGCACTTGCGATGGGCAGTGGCGGAATAGTACCTCACGCCTCCTTGCGGGAACTCGTATCATCGGAGATCAGAGAAATGGCACTTGTTGGTTCAAAACAGATGTTGGCCATTGGAGCGGCGGTTGCGACGATTTCGATCACGCTGGGGCTGTGTGGTGTATCAGGTCACGTTATCGGGCAGGATTCACCAACGGCCGTCGCGGTGCCGGTGCAGGCGGAGGAACCGTTCGCCGCGCCAGTGACGATGGCTCCGTCGGTCCCGGGCACCGTTGGGGCGCTGAACGCCAAACTCAACCCGGGTAACTCGCGTCGACGCGCGATGCAGCGGATTCTGACCAAGTTGGAGGATGAGATCGTGTTGGAGTTCGTGGACGCGCCGCTGGCGGAGGTTGTCGATTATCTGAAGTCCGCCATGGAAATCCCCGTCGTCATCAATAAGGCCGCCCTCGACGACGTCGGCCTCGGGACCGACACGCCGGTAACCATCAGTGTTAGCGGCGTGTCGCTTCGCTCCGCCTTGGACCTGATGCTCGAATCTCTCGACCTCGACTTCACGATCCGGCATGAGGTGCTGATGATCACCACGCCCGAGGACGCGGAGAACCACCTCGACACGCGCGTCGTGCCGCTCGAAGGAATGCGGATCTCGAGCGAGAAGTTGATCGAGGTCATCACGAAATGTGTGGCGCCGGACAGCTGGGACGAAGTGGGCGGCGCCGGCACGATCACGGCGCTCGGCCCGGAATTCAACGCCATCGTGGTCTCGCAGACTCTCAAGGTCCACGAACAGATCGGCGATCTGTTGGATCAGCTCCGGGCAATCGGCGCCGAGCCGCCCACGGTCGTGCCCGTTCCCGCAGTCCCCGTCCCGTCATTGCCCGTCCCCGCCGAGATCCGCCGGTAATCCGTTCCGCGCGGTGGCGAGCCGGCCGGCGAGCCGGCAGCGGAAGCTGCCGGGTTTGCCGCATGCCCGCATGCCGGCACCCCCGGCGCGCCGCACGGGCAAGACGGCTGCCTACGCTGCCGGGTACGTCTCCCACGCTGTCGGACTCATCTCCGTTCGCGTCGCTTTCCGAGTGTGCTCTTCGTCGGCCCCGTTGCGCGCGGGTCTTGGGACGCGGAAGGCGACCTCTACTGGTGACCTGCGGCTGTCTCCGATAGGATCAATGTGGCGATCGCATGTTCCGGGGAGAAGCTCGCGGTCGGAACGGGCTCGCGGTCATGCGGCGCGACGGGGCCGCGAATGAAGGGCCTTCAGAACAATGGACGTCGTACTACTCTCGCGAATCCAATTCGCCCTGA